>Ga0209617_10000108_pt1 | contig 31414 bp, 27 predicted proteins | sample LakEriepJuly2011_2_FD_187459 | JGI IMG/M metagenome (GOLD analysis project Ga0209617, IMG submission 187459) | Freshwater microbial communities from dead zone in Lake Erie, Canada - CCB epilimnion July 2011 (SPAdes) (version 2) | ecosystem: Environmental > Aquatic > Freshwater > Lentic >...
GTGATGGAGCCTACTACCGTTTACGGCATTTCAAAACTAGCCGGTGAACGCTGGTGTGCTTACTACCACCGGCGCTATGGCGTTGATGTGCGCAGTATTCGTTATCCGGGCTTGATTGGTTACCGCTCAGAACCGGGAGGTGGCACAACAGACTATGCTGTCGACATTTTCCATAAAGCGATCGAAACCGGCAAATACAACTGTTTCCTGCGATACGACACGCGACTTCCGATGATGATGATGGAAGATGCCATACGCGCCACAATTTCTATCATGCAGGCTCCGGCAGATTCCATTAAAGAGCGTGGAGGATACAACATTGCGGGATGCAGTTTTACACCGGAAGAACTTGCCGCTCACATTCAAGTTGAAATTCCTGAATTTGAAATAACCTACGAACCGGATTTTCGTCAAGCTATCGCCGATTCATGGCCGAGCAGCATCGACGATTCTTACGCCGCCCGTGATTGGGGATGGAAGAGTAAGTATGATACGGCTCTATTAAGTACTACGATGTTGCGCGAGATTCATAAAAAAAAAGCGCAATCGACCGTAACCCATCACTGATGTAAGCGTATAGGCGTCCGGTGGAATCCATTCCGCCCATACCTAACACGAACATTTTTATGCGAAACGTACCGGAATTTTCTCGTAAGCTACTTGTTGTAGCTGCTGCGCTATTGTTTTCATTGGTCACCATGGAGGCGCAATTAAATCAAACTGATGCCCAAGGGCGCAAACAGGGTGCATGGATTTATGATGGCGCTATGGTGAAAGACCAAGCCTATGTTGCCTATGCCAAGGTTGAAGAGGGTGATTATTTACATGACCAAAAGAAAGGAGTTTGGAAACGGTATTGGCCCGATGGTCAGGTACGTTCAGAAATTACGTTTGTTCAGGGCAAACCTTTGGGCCCTTACAAATTATTCTATGCGAACGGGAGCTTGGAAGAGGAAGGTAATTGGCAGGAAGGCAAACACATCCAAAACATGCGTCGCTATTATGCCAACGGGAAGTTGAAAGAAGAGCTTGTTTACGATGTAGAAGGGACTAAGCAAGGCATGCAACGTTTTTACCATGAAAACGGTAAGTTGGCGTTGGAAGTACCGATGGACCAGGGCGCAGAACACGGTATTCAACGACGTTTCGACGCTGAAGGAGCGCTGTTGGAAGAGCGTCAATTCGAAAACGGAAAAACCAAAGCCGGAGGGGTTAAGTCCTTTATGACAAGCGAGCAAACGAAGGCAGCAAACATGGCTGGTCAAATGCCCGGCAAGGATCATCAAACCAATGCGGCGCAGCCTTTCGATCCCAACGGATACAATGTGTTTTATAACAAAGCAGGTCAAGTAACTATGTCCGGCGATTTCATCAACGGGCAGCTCTACAACGGCCGTATTCAACATTACGATGAAAACGGATTATCCACCGGAACCGAGATATTTACTCGCGGACGCAGCAGCGGACAAGCATCGAAAAACACGAACAATCAATAATCAGCGATAATCATTTTGCCAACAACCACCGCTGAAAAGGCGGTGGTTTTTTTATGCATTGCATCTTCTTCCCTATTTACTTTGCCGCATGGAACAGAATCTCCACATCTACAACAGCATCAATCGACAGAAGGAAGTCTTCACCCCCATCACACCGGGGCATGTTGGACTTTATGTCTGCGGACCAACGGTATACAGCGACGTGCATTTAGGGAATGTCAGAACGTTCATGACCTTCGACCTTGTGTATCGTTACTTGTCATTCATCGGATACAAGGTGCGCTATGTGCGCAACATCACCGATGTGGGTCACCTCACCGGGGATTCTGATGATGGTGAAGATAAGATTGCCAAAAAAGCCAAGCTTGAAAACCTGGAGCCCATGGAGGTTGTCCAGAAATACACCAATGGGTTTCATGATGTGATGCGCATCTTCAATATTCTGAACCCTTCAATTGAACCGACGGCGACTGCGCACATTATTGAGCAAATTGAAATGATTCAAGCCATCATTGCCAATGGATACGCCTATGAGAGCAATGGTTCTGTTTATTTCGATGTGCGAAAATTCAGTGAGAAATATCCTTACGGAAAATTGTCCGGCCGCGTCATTGACGATTTGTATACCAACACGCGCGAACTCGATGGCCAGGATGAAAAGCGCGATTCATTGGACTTCGCTTTATGGAAAAAGGCCGATGACAGTCATCTGATGAAATGGCAATCGCCCTGGGGAGTTGGATTCCCCGGCTGGCACATTGAATGTTCGGTGATGAGCACGAAATACCTGGGCAAATCCTTCGACATTCATGGCGGCGGAATGGATTTGAAATTCCCTCACCATGAGTGCGAGATTGCTCAAAACGTTGGCGCTACAGGTCATGAGCCCGTCCGTTATTGGATGCACGGCAATATGCTTACGGTCAACGGCCGCAAAATGGCCAAAAGCGAAGGCAATGGATTTACCCCGGAAGAACTGATTACCGGTAACCACAAACTCTTGGACAAAGGCTATAGCGCCATGACTGTGCGCTTCTTCTTCCTGATGGGTCACTATGCCAGTACGCTCGACTTCAGCAATGAGGCATTGCAAGCTGCAGAGAAAGGATACAAGCGCATGTGCACAGCCATGAAGCTCCTTGCGGATATTCAGCCTTCACCAACGAGTTCCTTTGATGTCACCCAATGGCGCAATGCATGCTATGATGCCATGAATGATGATTTCAACACTCCGATTGTCATTTCGCAACTCTTCGAAGGTGTTCGGGTGATTAACTCTACCAAAGAGGGATCAATTACCTTGACAGCTGCCGACATTGAGCTGCTCAAATCAACGTTCGAAGATTTCTTCTACCGTGTGATGGGCTTACAGGATGAAGAAGGTAAAGAGAACTCGCAGCTCACGGATTCATTGATGCAGATGATACTGAATATGCGCGCCGAAGCAAAAGCGAATAAAGACTGGCCGACATCTGATAAGTTACGTGATGCGTTGGCTGCCATCAATGTTCAAATCAAAGATTCAAAAGAAGGCACCAGCTGGACCTACGAAGGTTAAGCGAACACCCTTGACTATGAAAGGAAAACAAATTACCGCCATTGTGCTTATCGTGTTATTTGCTGCGTCTTCGGTATACGTCGGCTGTAAGGACGACACCAAACCAAAGCAGAAAGAACGCCCGCAACAAGCGCAGGAACCGAAACAAGAAATCACGGCACCGTCTTTTGATGCCGACACAGCATTTTCGTTTGTGAAAGAGCAAGTTGATTTCGGTCCGCGCGTACCCGGCAGCAAGGCGCATACCCAATGCGGTGATTACATCGTGTCGCGTATGCAATCGTATGGTGCGACAGTTACCGAGCAAAAAACCACGCTGAAAACCTTTGAAGGAAAAAGTATTCCGGTAAGAAACATCATTGCTGCATTCGCTCCTGAAAAAAAGTCGCGCGTCCTTTTATGCGCGCACTGGGATAGTCGTCCCTTTGGTGACAAGGATAAAAATCAAAGTCTATGGCAGAAGCCAATTGACGGCGCCAACGACGGCGGCAGTGGTGTAGGTGTGCTGATGGAAATCGGACGACAGCTTTCCCTTTCACCTACAGCGATTGGCGTCGATATCATCTTCTTCGATGCTGAAGACTTAGGAACTGCAGAATTTGCCAAAGATGGACAGCAGGAGGTGCTCAACGATGGCTTCACCACTTCTTGGTGCCTCGGCTCACAATACTGGGGAAAGAACAAGCACGTCGACAATTACAATGCCCGTTTTGGGATATTACTCGACATGGTTGGTGCAGCTGACGCCTCCTTCAACAAAGAAAAATACTCTATGGAATTTGCTCCGGACGTAGTTAACCTTGTTTGGAATACTGCATCGAAAATGGGCCATGGCAACTTGTTTACTGCTGATGAAGTGGAAGGTGTAGTGGATGATCATTTCTTCGTCACCCGCGGCGGCATTCGTTGTGTAGACATCATTGATACCCGCACGCAAATCATGGCAATGGGATTAGGCGGCTATACGTTTGCCAATTACCATCACACGCACAACGACAATCTTTCCATCATCGACAAAGGCACATTGAAAGCGGTTGGTCAAACCCTTATGCAGGTTATCTACAACCAATAGGACGTTAAAAGTCCATATTCAACGATAGGTAGAAGACGCGATCCAACACGCGGCCGTCATCTACACCCCATGCCCAGTCGGCGCGAACGAAATAACCCAATAATCGCGAGTGTAATCCGAAGCCATATCCGTATACAACGGGTTCTCGGTTATTCGAAATGGTCACGGTTACCGGGTTCTTGATGACATCAGTTCTATTGAAGAGGTTGTCATCGGCGTATGGATTCCAGCCGGTCCAAGCGCTTCCGGCATCGAAGAAGGTCACCAGTTGGAAGTTCTCCACGAAGTCGCTCTTGATAGGGTTTTTCGCGAAATATTTAAACACCGGTAAACGCAATTCAGCATTGGCCACGACAGCTGAATTCCCGTTACGTGCATTGACGAAAAATCCACGTACCGGTCCAACAAACGACTGAAAGCGATACGGCTCGTCAGGGTTGATTGGGGTAGCATTGTCTACACGTTGAAACAGCCAATTATCGACACCTCCAAAATAGTTGATCACCTTTTGCGCGCCAAATGAAGAAGTACCTGCCATGCGGAAGGCTGCAATGAACGTGCGGTGAATACGCTGATAATGGCGTGCATCAAAACCGACAATGTTGATGTCTGTCTTTCGCTCCAGGTTAGGCTGCTGATAACGTTCGACCCACGTCTTAAATCGCGTTCCGTTGTAGAGGTTTAGGCCCTTGGAGATGGTGTTGTCGAAAACATACTCCACCTTCAATGCGACATTCATTTCCGTGATGTTCGTGGCCTCCAGACTTACCAAATCATTGGACTGCCGCACTGCCTTGTCGATACGATAATCAGCACGAATGCGCACTGAACTCACTTCACTGAAAGGAAACTTAACACTGTAAGCAATAACGTTGCTTTGAAGTTTGTAAAAGTCAATGCCTCGTTGAATGCGTTGTGATTGACGGGAGAAGATGATCTTTCGATCCCAGCGGTCGCGAAGGTTTTCAAAGCTGATGCCGTACTCTGCATTATCCAGGCCCCAATTGGCGCGAAACCCACCAACCACCTTGTAATCTTCGAACAAATCAGAAATGCCGAATTGCGTGAATCCTGATAATCCCGGAGAAATACTGTTCGGAGAACCACCTGTATAATTCTGATAAATAGGATTAAAGAAATTATTGCTCATTTGGGCGATGGCTTTGTCTGCTGCGAAATTCAGCCGATAGTTGCGAGAGCGCGGCATGACGAACTCCAAAATCGTATCATTCTGCAGCTGCTTTGTGCGCGGTGAAACTTCCTCGACACGCGCTGTTTCTTTCTCCAGTGTGTAATCCAATCGATCCTCATCGAACACGTAGTTATCGATGTCGACATCACCCTTGACTAAGGTGTCTGATGAAATTTTCAGCTTGTCAGTCAATCGGATTTGCGGTTCTTCACCTGTCGGCGCCTGCTGTTGCGAAGCCCCATTGAACACATCCCCACTTCTATTACCCAAGGAGATCCAAGGCTTACCTCCTTTCCTGAACCCAATGAGATAAGACCCGTCGCCGCCATGAAAATCATGCTCATGGATATCGCGAGGGAAATTCGATGCCGGCTTTGTTGTTGTGAAATAACGGTAATGAATTGTCGTGTCGATTGCACTGATGACACTATCGATGTTTGCTATATATCGGTTGCGATAACCGTTGTCGTCGCCCAAAAAAGTGAAGTGCTTGTGGCTATACTCAAACGGCCGTGATTCTTGGATCTTGTCGGTTTGTGTAACGCGCTCCAAGACGCGAGAACGATTCTCCAGATCATAAATGAAAACATCCGCGGAAAGGCTCATCCGTACATTTCCATCCGTGAATGTGCGCAACGTATCATCCGATCTGTTCGAAACAAAAATCACGCGCTTGCCCTGCTCTATGAAGGAGGGCTCCAAATCATCGTAGATATCCCGCGTGAGTTGCTCGAAGTTATTCCCAATGACCTGATAGAGGTACAGGTCCGTTTGACCGCGATTCACGGCGCTTAGTATCATACGCTTTCCGTCGGGGCTGTAATGCATCGAATTGATTTTTTCGATGAGGTATAATTCCTTCTGGGTATGCTTGCCAGTCTCCGCGGTATAATTCCCGATCCACGCATTTGCGCGCTTCTCGAAGATATACGTCAACACTTCACCGGATGGATGCCAGGCTAACACGGGAAATGTTTCGTCAGCAATACGCTCCATCTTATGCTCACGTTTTAAGATGCATTTTTTTTTACCTGTCTCCACATCGTACAGCCAGATACGGTACTGTCCGAGCTCATGCGTGACGTAAGCGACTTTCGTTTGGTCCGGTGAAAGCGTGAATTTCGAATAATGGTAGTTCTTTTTGTATTTCACATGAAGTTCCCCGAGTGATTTCAAGCTTCGTTTATACGCTTTGATTTCTTCCTTCGTGGCATTGTCTGACAAACGCAATTCCGCAGGTAGCAAATCGTTGCGACCGCCCGCTGCTTTTTCTTTATAGAAGTTGATGTACTCCGTTGAAAGTTGATCCAGCGTCAGCCCCAAAACATATAAAAAACCACTTTCAATGTTGCGACTGGCCTGCGCCATGTAGAGGATGTTCGGAATTACATTCTGCCCATATACCTCTGCGATATAATTCCAAAAGGTTTGACCGGCCAATCTAGCATCATCGCCTTCGAATTGATTAAAGCTTTTGAATTTACCGCTGCGTGCAAGATCCTTAATAAATGTTGTGCTTTCCGCTGACACGCCATCGGCGGCATAGGCAATGATTCCTTCCTCAAACCATTTCGGAACGGAAAGTAAAGTCGAATTCTTGAGCACGTCTTTCCAGTTACCTCCGTAGATCAATTGCGCAAACAGAACGCGCGCTATGTTCTCACGGATTTGTTTCTCCAATAAATCGTGACTTCCCTCGTAGTAAGTAAACATTTTACTCCCCACGATTTTCGCTGAACCGCCAATGTTAAACTGGTCATCACCAGTTAATCCCAAGTTGCTCTGCCGAAATTCACTTTGATTGAGGTAGGATAATACTTCAATCTTCTCGTCTACCGTGTAGTCAAAAAATTGCTGCAGTTCTTTGAGGTTTTGTTCGCACGAAACCAGCGTGTATTGAGCAAGATTTTCGCCTCCTATGTAATAGTAGACTTCAAAGTTTTCAGATGGATAATAGAACCAAGTGAATTCGCGGTACTGGATACGGTTCTTTCCAAACTCCATATTCGTACCCTGATAGAACTGCGCGAACGCGAATTCTCCCGAGATAAGGAGAATCGAACATAACAATGCGTGCAGCAGGTTCTTCATATGCCGATGACAGTAGGCTAAAATAACGTTTTGTAGCGAATAAAAACGAACGACCTTTGTCATGAATATCTCAGACATTCAAAACGATTCAAGTATACATGGCCATCCGCATAGCACAATTCACCTTTAACGCATTTTCAGAAAACACCTATGTCATGGCTGATGATGCCGGGGAGGCCATCATCATCGACCCCGGGATGACGGACATTCAAGAGGATGCCATTTTGTTTGAATACATCGCGGAGGAAAACCTCATTCCGCGACTTATTCTCAATACGCATTGTCATTTGGATCACATTCTTGGCAATTCCGCAGCAGCAGAAAAATATGGCATCGACATGTGGTGTCATGCATTCGAAATACCCGTGATAGAGCGCGCTGCATCCACATCCTTGATGTTTGGAATTCCTTATCGGCCAACCGTTATGCCTGCTCGCATGCTGTCGGAACACGAGGAGATCAGCATCGGCGGAATTTCCCTGAAAACCCTATTTGTGCCCGGCCATGCACCCGGTCATTTAGCCTTTGTTTGCCACGACGAACGGGTGGTTTTTTCAGGGGATGTTCTTTTTCAGGGAAGTGTTGGACGGGTCGATCTTCCCGGTTGCAACGCCGCTGATTTAGTTGTGTCCATTCAACAAAAGATGTATCAACTACCGGGTGATTTCGTTGTTTATTCAGGACACGGACCTTCAACAACGATTGGCGAAGAGAAACAAAACAACTTCTTTGTTCGCGAAGATTGGTCGGGTCTTTAAGCCTTCTTCAAGGTAAAGGCGAAGGTGCTACCTACACCCTCTGTGCTTCGAACGGATATACTTTGGTTGTGGCTATCGATGATGTGCTTACAAATTGCGAGTCCCAATCCTGAACCACCCTCATTGCGTGAGCGACTTTTATCGACGCGATAGAAACGTTCGAACAGGCGTGGCAAGTGTTCCATCGCAATACCCATTCCGTCATCGGCAATCTCAATGAGCACGTTATCATCCATGTCGTAAAACCGGATGCGGGTTTCGCCAAGTTCCTTTCCATAGGCAATACTATTCATCAGCAAATTCACGAAAACCTGCTGAATACGCTTCATGTCGGCTTCAACGAATATGGGCTTCTCATTGTTATTGCGCAACTTGAGTGACACCTGTCGATCAATAGCTTGCGGTTCGAGCATATCAACGGTGTCTTTGGCTAATTGCACCACATCAAACCTTGATAATTCCAGCGGCATATTTCCGCTTTCAATCTTGGCGATTTGGTCAAGATCCTTAAGCAAATCAATCAAACGTTCGCAGGCAGAGTTAGCACGATCCAAAAATTTGCGGTTCAGCGCTGAGTCTTCCAAATCCGTATCCAACAAGGTCTCAATATATCCCTGCACATTGAACACCGGCGTTTTCAATTCGTGCGCGAGGTTTCCGATGAATTCTCGACGATAATTCTCAGCCTTGCGTAAATCCTTTACCTCACGGATTTTCTCATCCGCCCAATCCGCAACTTCTTTATTGATCTCCGTGAGCAAGTCGCTGCTCATTTGAATGCGGGTTCGGGCATCGCCTTGGCGCTTAAGCGAGTGTATTGTTTTGTAGATAATCTTGACCTTGTGATAGAGAAAGCGCTCAATGAAATAATAGACAATTCCGTAGGAAATCGAGAAACCGAGCGAAAGCAGAATAAGCAGCGAAATAAGCGAGAACTCGCGCTCCAGGAGGTATATCAACAAAAAGTATGTGATTGCCAACAGCCCGGTAATCAAACCGGCTGATGCCAGGGAAACCTGTCGGGGCGTGCGAACAGTGAAGAGCTTCACGGTTCAAATTTATACCCTACACCTTTAATTGTCTTAAAAAAATCGTCGCCCAATTTTTCACGGAGTTTGCGAATGTGTACGTCAATGGTACGATCACCCACAATCACATCATTTCCCCAAACATTCGAAAGAATGCTTTCTCGTGTAAACACTCGTCCAGGTTGAGAAGCCAATAACGCGAGCAGTTCGAATTCCTTTTTAGGAAGGGATAACTCAACACCATCTTTGAAAACGACATAACGTTCCTTATCAATAACAATTCCGGCGAGATTAGGCTTTGCAGTAGCAGTTTCCGACACACTCTGTCGGCGCAGTAAAGCCTTCACACGAGACACTAACACACGCGGCTTAATAGGCTTGGAAATATAGTCATCCGCTCCTGCATCAAAACCCGCTATTTGGCTGTAGTCCTCATTTCGCGCCGTCAGAAAAGCGATAAGCGTATCCTTCAGATTCGGATCTTCGCGCAACTCTCTGCACGTATCCATGCCATCCATTTCGGGCATCATCACATCGAGTAAAACTAAATCCGGCTTTTGCTTTCGGGCAATCTCCAAAGCCTTTCTGCCATTGGGTGCCGTAAATACCTCGTATCCCTCGCGTTCAAGATTGAAGCCGATGATTTCCAAAATATCGGGTTCATCATCGACCAATAAAATCTTTTGCTTACTCATGATTGAATTATTTACAAGGCTTTATAAAGCGGAACAAAGCAAATGCACGGAGGTTATCGCAAGGTTAATTGATTATTAAACAGGGCTAAATGATGATGCAAAAAACCGCAAGATTCTTCGCACCTTTCGGGTCTAAAATTACGCCATTGAATCGATACTTTGAAGGCAAAACCATTTGGGTAACGGGAGCAAGTTCCGGAATTGGTGAAGCGCTGGTATACGCGCTTGATGCTTGCGGAGCGAGCCTGATTATTTCTGCTCGACGTGGTGATGAACTCGAACGCATTCGACGTCAAACCCGAAATCCTGAAAGGATTGATGTTTTGCCTTTCGATTTGGCTTCTCAGGCCTCTGTTGAAGCAGCGATAAAACAGTGCCTTGAGCGCCACAGCCGCATCGACATGCTCTTCAATAATGGAGGTATTTCTCAAAGAGCACAAGCCCTCGAAACACCCGCGGAGGTTGAACGACGATTGATGGAGATCAACTTCTTCAGCAACATTCTTCTCTCCAAGGCGATTGCACAACACATGAAAAGCCAAGGGGGTGGTCACCTCATCATTACCTCTAGCCTTATGGGTAAATGGGGGTTTTATCTTCGGTCGACCTACGCAGCCGGAAAACATGCACTGCATGGATATTACGACAGCATGCGCATGGAAGTGGAACAAGACAACATTCGCATTACGCTACTTACTCCCGGTTTTATTGCCAGCGATATTTCCAAACACGCATTGGATGCCAACGGAAAAGCCACGGGAGAAATGGATCAAAATCAAGCTGGGGGCATTTCGACCGACGAATGCGCCCGTCAAATTCTTGCGGGAGTAGCCTCGGGAAAAACCGAATTCGGAATTGGCGGCAAAGAACTGCTGGGATTAAAACTTCGTCGACTCTTTCCGTCCCTTTTCGAGCGCATTTTGCGCAAACGCTCTGCGCGTTAAGCCTAATCTTTGATGCGTGAAAAGCGCAACGCCTTGAGTATAAAATCAGGCAATGGTTTCAGAGGATTTCGCTTCTCTACGTTCAAGAATACGCCCCATTTCTCAATGATGGGAACTTTGTACACCTCAATCATTTCGATCAGCGTGCGATCGTCGTCATGGATATAGGTACAGTGCACCTTCGTATTGCCCATGCTCAGCGCATTGTTGCTGTCGCAGGTGAATGGATAACCCTTTGCCGCCAGATCAACTCCTAACGCTGACATGCCCTTTACATCAAAACCAATGTGCGCAAATCCGGTGTCTCCCCAGATGCGATCTTCGAATATGAAATTCGGTTTACGGTCGAGGGCTTGCACCAATTCGATATAGGTCTTGCCGGTTACTTTGGCAAAGCCGCCGCCCGGCTGATTCTTCTGAGTTAGCAATACCCTTCTGAATTTCTCCTTACCGGAAGGCAAAGCACTCCAATCAGCGAACGCCCCTGTTTCGTCATACACCACTTCATCAAAGCCGAGCAACTTCGCATAAAGGCCGAGTGCCCGCTGCATATCGCTCACGCCGGTTGTGCAGCCCAACACACCACCGCTGTGATGACCGCTATTGGTATACCAAACGGCGCCCTGCAAAAACTGCCACAGGTTGCCATCAGGGTCCTGAATGTAGAATGTTTCTCGACCCATCGGGTCCTTCGCAATTGCAGTCAATCCCGGTGCCCCATTCTGCTCGCAAAAGCGATGACTGGCCTGAATATCCTTACACTTGATTTGTGTTATGAAGATGCCAAGATCCCCCATTTGAACGCTATGCATTGCCTTTACAGGTTCAAACGAAGTAGGACGAATAACTTCAATAGCACATCCTCCTTGAAGATTCATGACCATGCTGGCGCGCTTGGTAATGGTTGAGTTGCGCGTGTAGACGTCCATAAGCGGCGCCGGTTGCACGCTATCGAAAAAGGGAATATCCAATCCGAAGAAACGACGATAGAATTTCAACGACACGTCCATATTCGACACCGCGACGCCAATATGTTGCAATCCATTTATTCGCTTGTACATGTTATTGCTGAAAAGGTAAGGTTTGTATCCAATTTTTGATCTGCTCTCTCTTTGAGCTCCAGCCAACGAACTTATCGTCATGACGCATTCGACGCAAGCGAACAAATTGTGCTATTCGCTTCACATTGCGCCACCACGGAAGTGTCAACAGACCTGCAACCGGAGCCGCTAGCGGAATGAGCTGCGCGTAAGCGGGTGCATCAGCCCACCACAATATCAACCAGATGAAGCCGAGATAGAAAGGTGTTAGAAATGTCCAAAACGAAATGCGAATGGAATTTCTAAATAAGGTGTCCTTGATGACTGTGTGAACGAATCGTTCGATAAAGAGCTGCATTGGCCAGAGCACGGTAGCAGCCAAAACAGCAAATGGTAATCCGACCAAAAGCGCCGGCCAGCGCCACCAAGCAATATTTCGCGCATAGCGATGCTCTTCAATACGGAGTTGATGTCCCAGCGTTCGATACGCATTAACCTCATGGTTCAGAAAATGATGATGCTCAGTATGGCTATCAAGGTAACTCGCAAGGCTATGAAAACGATTGTACTTCTCGCCAATGCCATCTGCGGAGTGTAACTCATCCAACAACGGTTTAAGGGACAGAATTTCACTGTACACATCATCATGATTGACGTGTATCATAATGTTAGTCAAAGCCTCATGTGCAATCCGTGTGATTTCAGCATGAAGCTTTGGATGATTCTTCAACTCGGCTTCTACCAGCGATTCTACCTCGATGACATCACCAAAGGTCACGATCAAATCCTGCTGTGGCTCATAGAAACTTTCATAATCGAGGCCTACAGGCAGGATACACAAGTTGCGCACACCAGATTCGTAAGCTCCAACAACGAGTCGCGCAAGGCCCTTTTTCAACGGCACCAGTTGCTTCTTTCCGCGATGCGTGCCTTCCGGAAAAATTCCGATGACGGCATTCTGTTGCATGCGGCGATAACATTCGCGAAAAATGGCATTATTCCGATCGTGCAAATCAGCAACGCGGTCACGTTCGCGATAGACCGGCATCATATTGATGCGATGTAAAAAGGCGCTGACGCCCTTATTCTTGAATACATCGGCACGTGTTAACCAATGCAGCTGACGGCGCGATGAGACGCATAACACTACGGGGTCAAGAAGCGCATTCTGATGATTCGCCACGATGATTACCGGACGATCAACAGGAATCTTGTGCTTATTACGCACAACCACTCTTCGGAAAAACAAGTTAATTCCCGACCATACGGCGGGCCGCAGCACTTCATAAATGACAGAGCGCTCTTGAGTCAAGGAGTTACAGGTTAAGGTTTAGCGGAATGATTGAAAATTACTCATTGTAGTTGAGCACCTTGTGCCCACCTTCCATCAAATAACGATCGCGTTTAAACAGTTCAACATCCGACTTGACCATATCCGTGACCAGTTGCTCCAAACTGTGTTTATGCATCCAACCCAGCTTTTCGCGGGCTTTAGCAGGATTTCCAATGAGCAGATCAACCTCTGTAGGGCGGAAATATTTGGGATCAATTTCAATAAGAACCTTACCGGTCTTAGAATCATATGCCTTCTCGTCAACACCGCTTCCTTTCCATTCCAGTGTAATGCCTACATGGCCAAAGGCGAGGTTGCAGAAATGCTTCACGCTGTAGGTTTCTCCGGTTGCAAGCACAAAGTCATCGGGTTCATCCTGCTGCATCATCATCCACATTCCCTCTACGTAATCTTTGGCATGGCCCCAGTCGCGCTGGGCATCAACGTTACCGAGAAAAACTTTATCCTGTAATCCAAGACTGATTTTTGCAGCAGCGCGCGTGATTTTGCGTGTTACAAATGTCTCACCGCGCAGTGGTGATTCGTGATTGAATAAAATACCGTTGCATGCATAAATGCCATAGGCTTCGCGGTAATTACGCACTATCCAATAGGCGTAAAGTTTCGCCACAGCATAAGGACTTCTAGGATAAAATGGTGTTTCCTCCGATTGGGGCACTTCCATCACCTTTCCGTATAGCTCGCTGGTAGAGGCCTGGTAAAACTTAGTCTTCTTTTCCAGTCCAAGGATTCGAATGGCTTCCAACAAACGCAGTGTACCTATAGCATCAGCATTTGCCGTGTATTCAGGTGTTTCAAATGACACGTGAACGTGACTCTGAGCAGCCAGGTTATAAATTTCATCCGGCATGGTTTCCTGAACCAAGCGAATCAAATTGGTGCTATCGGTCAGATCACCGTAGTGCAAGAACATGTTTACGTTCTTTTCATGACGATCATGATACAAGTGATCGATGCGGTCGGTATTAAACAGGGAGCTTCTGCGCTTGACACCATGTACCTCATACCCTTTGCTCAGCAATAGTTCCGCGAGGTAAGCGCCGTCCTGACCTGTAATCCCTGTGATAAGTGCTCGTTTCTTCATAACCAAAAATTCAATCCCCAAATTTAAGGTTTAAAGCGATACACAGCGCTAAACTGAGCGGATTGACTTGGCATCTATTCCTGATCGAACTGGAGTTCACACAACCTCTTGTAAATACCGTCGGTTTGCATGAGCTCCTCATGGTTACCCTGTTCACGCACCACGCCCTGATCCAGTACGATGATAGAATCCGCTTTGCGAATGGTTGACAAGCGATGGGCGATAACAATTGACGTGCGGCCAATCATCAATTTCTCCAAGGCATCTTGCACAAGGCGCTCGCTTTCACTATCGAGTGAACTCGTCGCTTCGTCCAGAATAAGAATGGTCGGATTGCGCAGCACTGCTCGCGCAATGGCAATTCGTTGACGCTGCCCACCTGAAAGTTGAATACCTCTTTCTCCAACGATGGTTTGGAACTTATCCGGAAAAGCCTCTATAAAATCCAAGGCGTTGGCCTTCGCGGCGGCGGCACGTATTTCCGTTTCCGATGCGGCCGGGGAACCATAAGCGATGTTCTCATAGATGGTTCCACCGAACAATATGACTTCCTGGGGAACGAATGCCATGTGCTTACGCAAGTCCGTCAGCGCATAGGTTGATGCGTCCTTATCATCAAACGTAACAGTCCCCGATGTCGGATTGTAGAAGCGCTGAATCAAAGCGGCAATCGTTGATTTTCCCGAACCGGAAGAACCTACCAAGGCCACTTGTTGCCCCGGCTTTACGTTGAAGCTAACTCCTTTCAACACGGCAATATCAGCGCGCGATGCATAATTGAAATGTACATCCCGTAACGCTATTGCTCCATCCAACGGAATTCGACCTTCGGTCTCCTCCAGTGCAACATCTTCGGTATCGAAGCTCAGGATTTCCATGACGTTCTCGATGACACCAATACTGCGCTGAAGAGTTCCCATTTGGGCCGCCAATCCACCGATGGAACCGGCAACCAAGCCCGTGATGAAGACAAACTTCCCCAGCACATCTTTCCCGATTTCACCGGTATCCTGAAGGTGCGCGCCCACACCCATTACCAAGCCAAGTGCACCGAAGAGAAAGATGATAATGAACGTACCGAACATGCCGCGCCACACAGCACTGCGCATGGCTATTTCCTTTATACTTGTTATGCTCTTTCCAAAGCGTAATGTTTCAAAGGCCTCATTGGCAAAGCTTTTTACATTCACAATTCCCGTGAGGGATTCATTGACAATAACACTGCTCTCTGCCACCTTGTCTTGTGTCGATTTGCCGATTTTTCGGATATAACGACCAAAAAACACCATGACAATAATGATCACGGGTAACGTGCAAAGCATGACCAGTGTAAGCTTGTAGGAATACGAAACGAGCCATCCAATACCCACCACGATGATGACGGTTTGACGAATAAACTCAGCGAGCGTGATGGTCAGTGTTTCCTGAATGGTCGTGATATCGCTGGATAAACGACTCGACAAATCACCCACACGGCGTTCATTGAAAAACTGCATGGGCATGCGGATAATCGTAGAGAAAGCATCACGACGCAGAGCGAGCATGGCGTTTTCTGTGACGTACGAAAAGATGTACACTCGAAAAAAAGAAAATACTCCTTGAATTATGAGGAGCAGCACCAATGCGGTAAGGACCATTCCGGTTGTGCCCCACTCCGGGTTGATGCCAATTTGACTAACGAGCTTCGTTAGCATAGCCCCACCGGAAAGTTCTGATGTTGCATCAGGACTTACCAATTGACCGAGGAGAGCGGTAATCACTATGACCAGGAGTCCGGATACAACCAATAGCAGCATCCCGACGGAAAACAAAAGCCAGTAAGGTTTAATGTAGCTGAACACCTTCATGGCGTTCAGGAATGACTGCTTAGAAATTTTCTTCTTCTCGGTTGACGATTCGTTAGCCACTATCCTTCTGGTGTTAGTTTGGCCGCGAAGTTACGGCAACTCAGCCCTTAGAGGATTTCAACACTTTGCGTGCTTTCTTCAAGGCTTTTTCGAGTTCAGCCTTACGTTTTTCGGTATATGCTTCATCCGGACGAATCTGATCGGCCTCCGGATCATATTGAATATTGACAAACGGTTGCTCCAGAACGGAGAAGTCGGCCCCATCCACATGATGGAACAAGCTCAAATCCAGCAACACTTCGCGTGGCTTGCGTTCTTCGGGAAATTGTGTTGCGTCGACGTACACCTTCTTGTTTACATACGCTGAGCCACCAAAAGAAACATCATAATCAAACCCCACAGGAAGGTAAAAAGAATAGGTTCCATCGGCTCCACCGAAAAACGCAACATAGAGTTCGCGATTTTGATAAATGACGATTTGTACGTTCGCGGCCGGAGTTTCCTTGCCGGAAGCAATGTCATAATTGTACAGAACCCCACTGATGAGGTAATGATTCTCAAAAGAGGTTGACTTACTGATCTTTCGGAATTGCCCGTAGGACGGCACAATCGCAACGAAAAGAGCACATAGTATTAACAACAGTCTCATACTTGCAAGGAATTAAAGAACACGTTCTATTCGAAGGGACTTTACGGTCGTTTTCAACAGGTCGTAGTTACTTGCCGTTAGCAGTGAGCACACCAGTCAGGCGGTCATTGACATTCTTCGCGTAATCCATGTTCCACTCGAGCTTGCCGCTGCGCTTATTGAATTTCGCCATGGCAACCGGGGTGTAGTTCATGAAGTTCACACCCAAGTATCCTCGATCTTTAAAAAGACTAATATCGAGCTCTAGGTTAACGAGGGCCAATTCGGCAGCGCGCTCAAATCCTTTCGTGTCGATTTCAACAACTTTTGTCACGTAGGGAGCCTTTCCGAACTTCAGCGTAAATGTCTGATAGCGGGGAAGATTGATACTGTATTTACCCTTTGGTCCCGACATTTCGGTAGCGACCAATTCTTCTCCGGACCATATTTCAATTGGAATTCCCATGACTCCCTTTTCGGAAGAATCCGCGAGATTCAGCTCAAGAACGTTGCCTTGAAAGGTAAAAGTCTTCACCTTGGATTGGGCTGAGGCGATATTGATCAGCAGCACAGCAGCCAGTGTAACGATAATCTTGTTCATTGTTTAAGTTAGATTTCGCTCCATTATACCCGGTGAACAGGCAAAAGGTTACAAAGCGCCGCAGGATAGGTGCTAGCTATCCTTTTTGACTCTGCGCTGGGGCTTCTCATGAAAGAAGTAGCGGAAATCCGCTGTGAGGTAGTTGCCCCCGAGCGCGATGTTATCCCGAAGCGGAACTGTATTCAACTCAAAGGTGAGTTGTGTTGTTCCAATCGCACTGAACGGGCGATGGTAAGAAGCGCCCAAATAAAAATAACCCTTGTCAGGGGTACGCCACTCGAATCCGTAATTGGCCAGCAAGGCAGCCTGGATCCAGCGGTTTTTATAGGTCTTCTGGTAAAAATCAAAGCGCAGCGTATCCTCGAACGCATAGGTGGAGGATTCAACATTACTAGGATATAAATCCAGAGAAACGCCTGCACTGGCATTCATAAAAATTTCATCGGTGAGTTTGACAAACACCATCGCTTGAATAGGCAATTCATAGCAGATGTAACGAAAGCGCATCGATAGATCTTTGAGCAGATTCGGGTGATCAAAGCGCATCGTATAATTTCGTTGCACCATGCAAATACCCGATTCCAGGCTCCAGTTTCGGGTGAGTCCGCGGCGAACAACCATTCCGAAGTTCATTCCGAAATTGGGTTCAAAATCCACATTCAAATTCCCCATTTCAAAGGTGCCGGTACCGGTAGAAAAATATTTGCTGGGAATCATTGGCTTTAGTTGAATGCCCAGCGTTGTCACATTTTCCTGCGAATGCACGGACAGAGGCTTGAGGCAAAAGCTCACAACCAGCAAAAGAGCGACGTATGAAAGGCGTATCATTAAGCGGTGGTAATCCATTCGGCAACGTACTCCAGTGGTTTACGATGGCTTACTGGCCAGTCGCCGGCAGGGTAACCGATATAAAAAAGGCCTAAACACCGATCCGATTCCTTCAAATTCAGGAAGGCGAGCATATCCGGGTGAGAAAGAAACTTCGGGGTTGACCAAAAAGCGCCCAAGCCGTATGCCGTAAACGTCAGCATCATGTTTTGAGCAGCGCACGCCACAGCTTCGATTTCCTCAATCTCGTCGATTTTTCCGGTTGGATCCCGTTCCATGCACAGCGCCACTACCGCCGATGTCTTTTCCAAACGCAAACTCATGCGGTCAAACTTCGCCTGATTGAATTTTTCAGCTGCGGTTGTTTTGCGGTAAAGCTCCGGCACAAATTGCTGAAGACGCGTCATTCCACCTTCCGTGAACACTTTGAAGCGCCAGGGCTGCGTCATACCATGACTTGGAGCCCAAAGGGCATTGTTCAAGGCAACCTCCAGTTGTTCGCGGTGCACTTTTCGGGGCGCGAATTGTTCAGGTGTTATACTGCGACGCTGTCGAATGATTTCGGTTATTTCACTCAAGTTGTATTTCATAATCGGAATCTTCTTGCAAAGCTAAGTGAACCATCCGTTTCAAAGCGATGAATATCGAATGTCACGCCCGACGGCTTGTTGCAGGAAGCGTTTAAATTCGCCCAACCATGACACATCAAAAAACCTACGTGATTACAGGCGCCGGCTCAGGAATGGGTCGCGCAACCGCACAGCTCCTCTCCAAAAATCCGCAAACGTCACTGCTGCTGATTGGACGACGCGAAGAGCTTTTGCAAGAAACACTAGCCTCATGTTCACAAAACGAAAACCATCGCATTGCTGCTATCGACATTCGGGATGCCAAGGCTTGGAAAGACGCGCTCGAGGGGAACTTCAATCCGTCAACGAACCTCTGCGGCGTATTTGCGAATGCAGGTATTGGTGGGGAAAACCATTACGGGGAAGAAGATCGCTGGGATGACATCATTACAACCAACCTAACCGGCACCTATGTTACCATTATGGAGTTGTTGCCTTGGATGCGCCAATCAACGGATGCCTTCAAACATGTGGTGATTACCTCATCGTGTTTAGCGCGTTTCGGCGTGCCGAATTACACGGCCTATTGCACTGCGAAAACAGGATTACTGGGCCTCACCCGTTCACTGGCATTGCAACTTGCGGGAGACCGAATTCTCGTGAACGCATTGTGCCCCGGCTGGGTTGAAACTGACATGGCGCGCGCAGGTATTCAAAAATTAGCCGATCGTGCCGGTCAGCGCTACGATGCCGCATTCGACGAGCAAATGGGTTATGTGCCGCTCAATCGCATTTCACAACCTGATGAGATTGCTCGTATGGTTAGGTTTCTATTTTCCAATGAGCAGACGTCCATGACCGGACAGGGAATCGACATCAATAACGGATCATACATGCAATGAAAAAATTTCTCTACCCCCTCGCTGTTTCAGGAAGCAGCATGATTGCTTTCGGTCAGCAACCGCAAGCCATGAATGATTCGACCATGATTGCCTCGATTTATGCAGAAGTCATGACACACGCCGAGTGCTATGAAAATCTACGCTACCTCTGTAAAAACATCGGTCATCGCTTGGCGGGCTCGGAAAGCGCTCAGCGCGCCATTGATTGGGGAAAAAACGTACTCGAGAAATCAACACCGGGCCATGTAAGCTTGATGCCGGTGGAAGTTCCGCACTGGACGCGCGGCGCTTATGAATTCGGTGGTTACTCGACCGAGGGATTAGCCAAGGAAGTAGCGCTAACTGCTCTAGGTGGATCCGTAGGCACCGAGGGCAAAAAAATCACTGCGGAAGTCATCGAGGTAAAGAGCTTCGATGAACTCAAAGCTCTTGGTGAAGATAAGGTCAAGGGTAAAATTGTTTTCTTCAATAAGCCACTGGACGCGACACTCATCAATACAGGCGCTGCATACGGCGGCGGGTATCCCATCAGAGGGCAAGGTCCGAGTGAGGCGGCCAAACTAGGTGCGATGGCTTGTTTGATTCGGTCGTTGACAACCGCCGAAGACAACTATCCACATACGGGTGCCACGAACTATGAAAAAGACGTAGCCCGGATTCCGGCTGCTGCACTCAGCGCTGTGGCTTCGCGCCAACTTAGTCAAGACCTAAAAAACAATCCCTCGTTGCAATTCAGTCTGCAGCTTTCGTGTGAAGCATTCGACCGCACCATGCAGGCCAATGTTATCGCTGAGATTCCGGGAACAGAGTTTCCTCAGGAGTATATCACTGTTGGAGGCCATCTGGATTCGTGGGACATCGGCGAGGGTGCGCATGACGATGGAACCGGCATTGTTCAATCGATTGAAATGATCCGCACGCTACAGGCTATTGGATACAAACCCAAAAGGACAATACGCGCGGTTCTTTTTATCAATGAAGAATTCGGCAATGACGGCGGAGAGACTTATGCAAAGCGCTGCAAAGAAAGCGGGCTCGTTCACGTAGCCGCGATTGAAAGCGACGGTGGTGGCTTCACTCCTTTAGGATTTAACTGCGACCTTAGTGACAAGCAATTTGAATTGGCTTCCTCATGGTTGCCCCTATTGGAGCCCTACAACCTTTTTCGCTTTCGCCGCGGGGGAAGCGGTGTGGATATTCGTCCGCTGAAAGATGACCGTATTGCGCTCTTCGGGTTGAACGTTGATGGCCAGCGTTACTTCGACTACCATCACACCAACAACGACCGCTTTGAGAATGTAAACAAGCGTGAGTTGGAACTGGGTGCCGCGGCGATGACGGCGCTAGTTTATTTACTCGATCAGTCAGGCATTCCTGCAGAATAAAAAAAGGCCGCTCAATTGAGCGGCCTTTTTTTATAATTCTATCGTCAAGCGATTACTTCACAGTCAGTTTAGAAACTGAAAGGTTGTTACCTGCTTTGAAGTTTACCATGTAGATACCGGCAGCGATACCGTCCAAAGACACTTGGCTTTGGTTAGTACCTGCTGACATGTTACCCAAGTTTTGAACGCTTACTACGTTACCAACCATGTCAACCAATTCGATAACGACCATTTGGCTAGAGGCCAAAGTGTAATCAAAAGTTACGCGGTCTGTAGCCGGGTTGGGATATACGCGGAAGTCAGCAGTATTTGCCACTTCTTCGATACCAACGGATTGAACAACATTCGACTTAGCAGCTGCTTCATCGTAGTTGAAGTTGCCGTCATAGTTCCAAACGTTGCTGAATGTTGCACCGTTCTCAGCGATAGTAGTCACTGTGATAGCACCATCAGGGAAGTTACCGTACTGTGAGTCGAACAAACCGTCGCCGAATGCATCGTATGCAGTGAACGTGTAGCATCCGGTTGATGGAACCCACACCTCTTCAGTCACTGACGAGTTGTCTGCCGGTGTTCCTGAAGAGTAGTCAGCGCTAGCTACTACGTTACCGTTCTCATTGGTGATTTCCCATGAGCACTCTTCCGGCCAACGGTCAAACAAAATGTCAATCATGAAGTGAGTTGAACCATCAGCGGCGAAGCTGACTGCAGCCTCATAAGAGTTATTGCTGGCATCATCATCCGGAGAGGTGATAGTTACTTGCAAGTTACCCGAAGCGGTCATGTTAGCGGTACCTACGTTTACAGTGGCAGTTTCATAAGTATCGAGGTTACCGGTCCAGTTGTACGTAATTGGCGAAGTACCGCCTGTTACTGTGATGGTACAAGCTGTCAGCGCAGTAAGTCCGTTGTTTTGAATAGTTACAGCGACGTTTACATCACCGCAAGTAACGAAATCACCACCGTAGCTCAGGATCAATGGGTCGTTGCTGAAAGTTGCCGGCGGAGGGCAAACATCAACAGAGGCATACAAATCTGCAACACCAAGCTGACCAACCTCTGTTACTACGCGATTTGGGCAAATGCGGTAGATTGTTGGGAAGTAACCGATAGCGTAATCCGTATTGATTTGGTTCGCTACAGCAGCCGCCGGATTTGTCACTGGGAAAAACACGGTAGTATCCGATGAACCCGGACCATACCAGTTACCTTGGCTACCCGCACCACCGGCCATTTCAGCATCAGTAGTTTGCGCATCACCGTCAACCCAGATAACCATTACTTCATCAGTAGTAGTTGCTGATACACCGGGAGCACCCATTGGACCATGATCCATATAAAGCTCATCCAATGCACCACCGATGTGGTAGCCCCAGCATGGGCCGCACCATGTTGCAGACACATCCAAGAATACAGTGTATCCTTGATCAAGGTAGTTGTACAAGTTGTGTTCAACACCGAATTGATCCGTTACGGTGAAGTCTTCTGCAAAAGACCCATCCGGAAGTTGCGCAAACGAAAGCACAGGAGCCATCACCGCAGCAACCAAAGAGAGTAAAAGTTTTTTCATTGTGATTTGGTTTTTTAAATAATGAACTGCAATATTCATCATAATTCGGCTAAAACGGCACGGCGTAATCAGAAAAAAACTGAAGCTCTTGGAATCACGGCCTCTATTCGGCAGGCTTAATTCGCAGAAAAATGGGGCAACAAAAAAGGCTGCCTAAGCAGCCTTTTTAAGAGGTCCCGAGCGGATTCGAACCGCTGTAGCAGGTTTTGCAGACCTGAGCCTAGCCACTCGGCCACAGGACCCTGTATGTTAAAAATCACAAGGGTTGACCTTGAACGGGCGGCAAATATAGAATGTTTCATTTGAATTCGAAAAAGGAAAAAGAAAGTTTGCCTGAATGCCTTTAGAAGACTTAAGCCAAGCCTTTTATCATTTACACGAACGACTTTTGATAAGTCCCGAAATCCATCAGCATATGGTCAGGTTCAACCTATAATTTCGCAAGAAGGAAACCGTAAAATCTATCGCACATGAGTAACAAAGTGTACATTGCCATTATTGCTGTGCTGTTGGGCGCAGTGGGTCTGATGGCTTATAACCTCAACAAAAAAGAAAAAGAAATCGTTTACATCTCACAGGAGTATGCCAACCTCGACACCGAGCGTCAGGATTTAGCTGTTGAGTTGGAGGGCATGAAAATGCAATACGATACGCTGACCATCACCAATTCGGAAATGCAAAGCAAAATTGACGAGCAAGAGAATGAACTCGCTTCACTTTTGAAGAAGGTCAAAAACAAAGATTTCGATATTAAAAAATTGAAGGCTGAAGCGGAGACACTTCGTGGGATCATGAAGAATTATATTTATCAGATCGACTCGCTGAACAAAGCCAACGCCCAGTTGACCTCAGAGCGCGACGCGGAGTCACAACGCGCAAATTCTGCAGAGGCACGTGGCGATGAGCTCGCAAGCGAATTGAACACATCGAAAGAGATGAACGCCAAGGGTTCAATTCTTAGCACCGGTGAGTTCCAAAACCTCGCGCTTTTCGAACGCAACAATGGCAAGCAAGTCGATACGGATCGCGCTAACAAGACAGAAATTATCAAGTCATGCTTCAAGATTCGCAAGAATCCGATTGCCAAGCCGGGCACACGCCAACTCGACATGGCCGTAATTGGTCCTGACGGCAAAGTAATCACCGGCAAAAAATCAGGAACAACAAAGGCGAACGGCGCTGATGTACAATACAGCGAACGCCGCGAGGTTGAATACCAGCAGGCTGATACGGATGTGTGCATTTATTTTAGCGCCAATGAAGGTTACATTTTCCAGAAAGGAAACTATAAAATCTTCATCTATGAGGGTGGTAACATGATTGGTTCATCGAGCCTTTCCTTGAAATAAGCATTTCTCGAAATAATATAAAAAACCTCGCCTCGGCGGGGTTTTTTTTATGCCCTGAAATGACCGTGGTTATGCCGCGTTTTATGCTTCTCAGGCATCACCAGCTTGTGCAGTCAAGCTCAATTTGCGCGAAAAAATGCAGATCAAGCAACAAAACAAAACCAAGGGCAATTGGGGCGAAGAACGCGCCGCAGAACATTTGATGAGCAAAGGCTACCGCATTGTGGCTAAACAATGGAAGTCGCTGCGATTCGAAATTGACATCATTGCCGAAAAAGGAAATGAGATTGTTTTCGTTGAAGTCAAAACGCGCTTCAGCGAGGATTACGGTCAACCTTGGGAAGCGGTCAAGGGCGATAAGCGCAGAAAAATTTGCAACAGCGCGGATCAATATATCCGCATGCATCAATGTGATCAGGAGCCGCGATTCGACATCATTTCAATCGTTCACAGCAACCACAAGACGAAAATCACACACTTGGAATCGGCGTTCCGCCCTACGCTGTGATATCCCTTACCTTCGCGGCATTAATTTACACAGGGCCATGGCAACACCATCAGGAAACAGGAGAAAGGACAGCGACAAAAAAGTGCGTTCGGAAAAAAAGTCAACCGGCAGGACCGGATCGGCCGATAAAAAGTCTTCCGGACGACCCAAGCCCCTTAGTGAACCCGACCCGGCCTCCAAGCGAGGCACGCGCGGCACAAGCAGAAACGAAAGTCGCTTCAAGCCAGCCCCTGATAGCGAGAAAAAAGCAGCTCCACGCAGAAGCCCAAAACCCTGGGAAAAGGAAGGTGATGACCGCCCGAAACGCTTTGCACGACCAGGCGAAAAGTTCGGTACGCGAGGCAAATTCTATCGTAAAACCGAGGACGCCGTTCCAAAACGAGATGATGGATTGATTCGTTTGAACCGTTATTTATCCAATGCCGGTATCGCCTCACGACGTGAAGCCGACAAACTCATCGAACTAGGATTAGTGCAAGTAAACGGTAAAGTCGTGACCGAGCTTGGTCTTCGCGTAGACCCCAATAAGGATCTCGTTAAATATGATGACCGTAGCCTCAAGCCGGAAAAACATCAATACGTCTTGTTGAACAAACCCAAGGACTACCTCACCACCAACGACGATCCTGAAGAAAGAAAAACAGTCATGCATCTCATCCAGGGTGCCTGCAAAGAACGCATCTATCCTGTGGGAAGGCTCGACCGTCAAACAACGGGTCTACTATTATTCACGAACGATGGCGATATGGCTAAGCGTCTGACCTCTCCCAAAAACGGTTTTCCAAAAATTTACCATGTGGAGACGATAGAGAAAATCAAAGGGGAACATATCGATGCCATTCGCGAGGGCGTGAAACTCGAGGATGGGTTCATCAAAGCAGACGAAATCAGTCTGGTGGATGGGGATCCCCGCCAGGTAGGCATCAAGCTGAACACATCCAAAGACAAGATGATTCGCGCATTATTCGAACACTTCAAATACACCGTAAAAAAACTGGATCGCGTCATGTATGGGTCGCTAACCAAGCGCGATTTAGCGCGAGGCCGTTACCGCAACCTTACCGAACAGGAGATCAATTTTTTGCGCATGATTCGTTAGTGCTTTTTGAAAAACTCACTGATAAATTGCGTCACCACCTCCCTCAATAGAGCGACATTCTTTGTTGATTTGTCATTATGCTTGAAGCACTGCCCAGAGCCAACCCCAATTTATCGGAAGACTGGATGATTCTGGTCCTTCTGGCAAGCCTCATTGGCCTTGCTTATACACGGCGTGTGCATCCTACCCGAATTAACAGGCTTTGGAACAGCGCATGGAACATCCGAACCATGCGCCAGACGATTCGGGAAGAACCGAACACACCAAGGGCAAATCTGATTTTCAACACATCCTTTTATTTACAGGCCGCATTGGTCATTTATTGCGCGTTGAAGTACAGTAACCACACTTGGTTCTCGCTTCGGAGCTTGGGATTCTACCTCATCCTGGTAGCGGCAGTCTTTGGTGTCTATCTCATCAAGCGTCTCTCGATAAGGCTAATCAAGTTTGTCGCAGACGCTGACTTCGGACTCGGTGAATATGAATACGCAGTATTCATGATGAATCGCCTTTTAGGTATTTTGATTGTGCCCATAAGCATGCTAATCGTCTATGCGCCGACGGTTTTTCTGCCCCAAATTTTTATTGGAGGCGTCACACTCGTATCTATTTTGCTGATATACAGACTACTAAGATCATTAATGACTGCCTTAGAGTTAGGTATCGCTCCGTTTTACATTCTTTTCTACATTTGCACGCTCGAAATTTTGCCCACTGCCATCGGCATTCGCATGGTGTTGGCCTTTTAAGAGACGAAAACAGATTTCAGGATTATCTAACCCATGGCGGATAAAGTCAAGACTATACTCATTACGCAACAAGATCCCGGCGCTGAGAAAAACCCTTACGTCGACCTTGCCAAGAAACACAAGTTGAAGATTGACTATCGACCGTTCATCCACGTGGAAGGTGTCGACGGACTCGATTTTCGTCAACAGCGTGTTGATATTCTGGAGCACACAGCCGTTATTTTCACCAGTCGCAATGCGGTCGATCATTACTTCCGACTAGCAAAGGAACTGCGTATCGGTATTCCGGAAACGATGAAATACTTCTGTATGTCGGAAGCAATAGCTTATTACTTACAGAAGTACATTCAGTTCCGCAAGCGTAAGATATTCTTTGGTCACAGCACGTTTCAGGAGTTGATGGAACCCATCCGTAAGCACAAGACGGAAAAGTATCTGCTCCCATGCAGCGATATCCTCAAGCCAAGCATTCCCGAAACACTGGAGAAAGAGAAGATACAGTATTCAAAAGCGGTGATGTATCGCACCGTATGCAGCGATTTATCGGACCTTGCGGATGTTAAGTATGATATGCTGGTATTCTTCTCCCCTACGGATATTGAATCCTTGTTTAAAAACTTCCCGCTTTTCAAGCAGGAAAAAACACGCATCGCGGCATTCGGTCAGACTACTGCCAAAGCAGTTGAAGATGCGAAATTGCGTATTGATGTGATGGCCCCCACCCCTAAGGCGCCGTCCATGAGTATGGCCATAGAACAGTACATACAGACGAATAAATAGCATATATTCCATAAAGCGCAAACGACATTAGCTACCCGTCTTAAGCACCAGTTTAAGACGGGTTTTTTATGTCTGATGAATTGTACTATTTGATTGCCCTGACTCGGGCGCCCGGCGTTGGGCCGACAAAAGCCCGTCTATTGCTCAAAACCTGTGGCAGTGCAGAGGGGATATTCAAATCGAAAACGCGCGAGCTGCTTTGCATTCCGGATATCGGCCCTGCAACTGCGAAGGCATTGCATTCCATTGATCGTTCTAAAATCGAAGAGATTATTCAATTTCTGGAGCTCAAAGGCGTGCGCACCACATCGCTCATGAGCGACACCTATCCGGAGCGTCTCAAACACTGCGACGACGCCCCCATTCTTCTGTACGGACTAGGCAACTACCATTGGAATCCAAAGCGGCCGATTAGCATTGTCGGCACACGTAAAGCAACCGCCTACGGCAAAGACTTCTGTCAGTCACTAGTTCAATCACTGGCGCGTTACGAACCCACCATCATCAGTGGGTTGGCCTACGGAATCGATGCGTGCGCCCATCAGTCTGCACTGGATGCAGGACTTGAAACCATCGCCTGTGTAGCGCATGGCCCGGAGCGCATTTATCCGGAAGCCCACCGCGCTCTGGCCGGGAAGATGCTCTCACGCGGCGGTATTATAACTGAGTTCGCGCCGCATACGCCCATGGCACCGGAGATGTTTCCGATGCGTAACCGACTCATTGCAGGACTGGCTGAATGCACCATAGTGATTGAAACAGACCTCAAAGGCGGAAGCATGATAACTGCCCACATCGCATCATCCTACGGCCGTGAAGTCTATGCTGTCCCGGGCAGAGTTCATGACCGCAATAGTCGCGGATGCAATGCCCTCATCAAACGGCATGTTGCCGGAATACTTACCGCTCCGGAAGACCTCATCGAATATTTGAACTGGGATTCACCAAAGGAAAAAAGCGGAGCCCAAATGCAGCTATTCGCCTCATTATCTGCGGAGCAACTTCAGCTGGTCCAGTTGATTCAAGGCCTTCAAAAGGCAGCCTTCGATGATTTGCTCACACAAACGGGGCTCCATTGGGGCGAGCTCAATGCGATGCTGACCACACTCGAGTTTGAGGGAGTCATCCGCAGTTTACCCGGAAAACGGTTTACACTAAATGGTTAATAAAGCCGTTGATTACCACTTGAGCATGATGACTTTAGTCAGAAAGAAAACCTTTTTCTTTATTCTACGTTTACACAACAAAAACGAAAAATTAACGCTTCGGCACAAATCATTAATGACATGATTATGCAGTACCTCTCTCACTTCGAAAATTGGTTTAACCGCAAGATTGGCTGGTTCTTTCTGAACGGTTACAAAGGAAAATCGGAATAAATTATTCCCTATGAAACTAAAAAATGGCTGCCATCGTGCAGCTATTTTTTTTATCCAATCTCAATGCAGACATTCTGTGGCTCAGTGAAAAACCTCAAGGCTTCCCAACCACCTTCGCGCCCTACGCCGGAATGCTTTACTCCTCCGAAAGGCGTTCTCAAGTCACGCAACAGCCATGTGTTCACCCATACGATACCGCTTTCCAAAGCTGCCGAAAAACGGTGGGCTCTATTCACGTCAGTCGTCCAAAGCGAAGCTGCCAATCCATATTGTGTAGCATTGGCCAATGCCAATGCCTCTGTTTCTGTTTCGAAGGACTGCAGGGTTACGACCGGGCCGAAAATCTCTTCCTGATTGGTCCGGCAATCCGGCCCAAGACCGTCAATAATCGTCGGTTCAATAAAAAAGCCTCCCACACACGGACCTTCCACAATTACACGCTTACCGCCGCAGCGAACGGTGCCACCTTCTTGCCGAGCAAGCTCAATGTATCCGAGAACTTTATTCATATGAGCCTCACTCACCAGCGCTCCCGTTTGGGTGTCATGAAGCATCGGGTCTCCGACCTTCATGGCTGATACCTTTTCAATCAATGCGCTCGCAAATCGTTCGTAGATCCCGGATTGTATCAAAATGCGAGAGCCACATAGGCAAATCTGTCCCTGATTGGTAAATGCTGCCCTTACAACGGTCTTCAGCGCCTTGTCAAAATCACAGTCATCAAAAACGATGAACGGATTCTTCCCCCCCAATTCCAGCGACAATTTCTTAAACCGAGGAGCTGCGACCGCCGCAATGCGCGATCCCGTAGTAGTTCCACCGGTAAACGACACCGCTTTAACTCCAGTGTGATTCACGATTGCCTCGCCCGTTGTTGTACCCAAGCCATGGACAATATTGAGCACTCCTGCAGGAAGCCCGGCCTCGATACACAGTTTCGAAAACAAAAAGGCTGTCATGGGGGTAAGCTCACTGGGCTTAGCCACAACGCAATTACCGGCAGCCAGGGCCGGTGCAATTTTCCACGTGAACAAGTAGAGCGGTAAATTCCAGGGCGATATGCAGCCTACAACGCCAATGGGCTTGCGATTGGTGTAATTAATCGCACGATCTTCCATGATATGCGCTTCAGAGCTCCAATGCAAAATGGCCGTTCCGAAAAACCGCATATTGTCCTCCGCCCGCGGAATATCCATCCGGCCGGCCAATGAAACAGGCTTACCGTTATCCATGGCCTCGGCCTCAGCCAGCATTTGGCAGTGCTCCGCGATGAGGTCTGCAATGCGCACAAGCACACGCGCTCGTTCAGCAGTCGGGGTTTTGCTCCATGTAGGAAAGGCGCGTGTGGCTGCCGCCACAGCCAGATCAACGTCCTCCGGGCTTCCCTCCGGGATTTTCCCATACAGCTCACCCGTGGAAGGATTGATGTTGTCGATATAACGTCCATTGGCTGGCTCGACCAACTTTCCGTCAATGTAATGTGCGATAATTTTCACTGTGAATGGCTATGAAAGCGCAATTTAGGACAAGAGCGGCGCTTGCAACAGCAGGATAATGTTTGTCAGTTGGCGGGAGCGCAATTCATTGCGGATTGCACAAGCGCACCTCCGGCGACTTCCAAAAATAATTTCAAGAGAATTTCTTCAGGCGCTTGGATATACGTCAAGGCGTATTAAATTTGCAACCGCTTTTACGCAAAGGCGTCTTTGCCCGATAGTATAATGGCAGTACAACTGATTTTGGTTCAGTTTGTCTTGGTTCGAATCCAGGTCGGGCAACCTTGAAAAAGTCAATCTTCGGATTGACTTTTTTTATGCCTTCTTTAATTTGAGGCTTGCACCCGGCGTAGGATCGCCAGTTCCCGCTGCAGCATTGATTTTACGAAGCTGCTTCAACTTCATCCCAAACTTTTGTGAGATACTAAACCAGGTGTCGCCTGATTGTACGGTATAGTCGGCCACACTCGCCTTGTTGCGCTTGGGTTGTAAATACACTACATCACCCGGTTGAAGCTGCGTATCCGCTGAGAAATCATTGAACTTATTCAGAATCCAAACATTCAGGTCGATATCCTGAGCAATTGACTCCTTGGTTTCGCCCTCCTTCACCACCAGATACTTTATGTTGTTATCGCTTACCTTGACTTCATGGTTGTTGGAAATCGTTATTTCGGAACGCACCTCCTTATCGACCGCCGTTCGTGACTTGCGACCGGTGCGGTTACTGGACAACACCGACGCCTCCGGAGTTGTTTCATTGCGAGCCGGTACCGTATTACTCTTTGCGTAAGACAGACCCGTTTCATCGTATTGTGTCAAATTATTTTCCTCGATGATGCGGATTAACAACTTGGCATAATCAGGATTGGTTGCATAGCCGCACTCGCGCAATCCCTTTGCCCAACCCTTGTAATCATCGGGATTGAGTTCGAACAACGACGCATAGCGTGGCTTCTTCAAAAAGAGCGAGTGGTCATCAAACGATTCGCGTGCGTTCTTGTATTGGCGAAAGCACTCATTGCGCGTTTCGTCATCCTCATAGATGCGCTTCCCTTCCCAATCGGAGTGACATTTAATACCGAAATGGTTATTGCCCTCCTTGGCAAGGCGACTGTTTCCATCGCGACTTTCCAAAATTCCTTGAGCCAGTGTTATGCTGGCGGGAACGCCGTGAGAAGCCATCTGATAGATGGCCTCTTCCTTCCACATATCTATGTATTGGGCTCTCGTGTTTTCCGTTGGAAAAGCTAGGGCGCTCAGGCTGAATAAACAGGCCGAAAGCAGAAAAACGATTTTGTACATGGGCTATGAACGATAGTACTCGAAAGATAGTCTTCGGCTACTTTAAGGCCTTTAACCGACCCGACGGAATGCCAACAATGGACTGTTGATGTCAGGGAGTTACGTTT
>Ga0209617_10000109_pt1 | contig 31201 bp, 28 predicted proteins | sample LakEriepJuly2011_2_FD_187459 | JGI IMG/M metagenome (GOLD analysis project Ga0209617, IMG submission 187459) | Freshwater microbial communities from dead zone in Lake Erie, Canada - CCB epilimnion July 2011 (SPAdes) (version 2) | ecosystem: Environmental > Aquatic > Freshwater > Lentic >...
ATAATCCAAAATATAAATAATCCAAAATATAAATAATCCAAAATATAAATAATCCAAAATATAAATAATCCAAAATATAAATAATCCAAAATATAAATAATCCAAAATATAAATTATATAATTTATCATAATACCTAACTATCATTTTCATCATGTCTATCTCCACAACCACCTATCATCTCCATCACAGCCATCGTTATAACACCCGTTATATAATTTATATTTATATTTGCGTCATTTTTATTATCTAATAATAACAAATATAAATAATGGAACAAATACATATTTCAATAACCGATGATGAGAATAACAACGATGAAACAACTGATTCGTCGCTTATATCATCTATTATAGATACAATAATATCATCTATAGAAAATCCACATAGTGTATCACATATACCATTATCACCATTTATAAATACAAATGGCCTACACAATTCTATAACTACCGAAATAATACACACGCCAGATATATCGTTTAATGTATTTAAAAGAACAAGAGACACAGACGATTTACTATTGTCAATGGAACCATCTAAAAAAAAACATTTTCATATTGGTTTTAGTAGAACTTTAAATTATAAACCATTAAAACGTGTTAAAGTAAAGAGAAAAATAAAATCAAAGACAAAAGTAAAATCTAAAATAGATGAACAACACGAGCCAATTGAGACACTTTTTGATAAAGAAGCCCGTTTATTAAAATTAGTTACTAAATATAATCCAATATATTCAAGAAGAAAAATTATAGAAATTCTTAAACGGACGGAAGTAAAATACGATTTTACAGGTAAGACAAAACCTGGTATAATTAAAATTATTATACCAAATATGGCTAAAAATTTTATGGATCATCTGGCGTATTTTAATATTGGATATAAACAACAAAGATATTTTGAATGGTGTATATGGTTAGAAGATCTTATTAATCTATTTCCTAAAAACCAAAAAAACCCAATAATAAACGATAATGACAAGGATATTTTAGATAAGAACGATATGCTTATAATAAAGATTAAAGATATATATTATCACAATCAACGTGTCAGATGGGCTTTCAAAAATTTATATCGTTTATGGCTAATAAAAAAATGCAATAAGCGCACAATTGGTGATGATAGAGATTTAATAACATTTGAACCTATTACGAAAGATAATATGGTATCAATTATATGTCTAAAAACCCGTAGCAAATACGTATTTTCCAGTTTTAGCATAATAAAAACAATACAATCCAGTCTTGAAACCCAATTAGGAGGGATATCAGTTTGTTTAACACCAAAAAATCCATATACCCATGTCCATCTAACATTTTGTCAAATGTTAGAAATATATAATCAAATATTAATTATATGTTCTAAAAAAGGTAAGTATATACCATCAATAGTAGTTGCATATCGTGAAATAAATTTTAATACACTGCGATTATCAAAAATACAGAATAATTATTTACAATATAAAGCAACAATTGCATTAATATATGATAATGATACAAACAACGCTTTTTTTCTTGAGAATTTAGCAATCCTTTTAGATACATATAGTATGTTATCAACCGAATACGGCGATACTATTGTAACAATAGCCCGATTTAAAATATGGGCTAAATTTGAGCCAAAAAATCCATTAATTATAATGTGGAAACAGTTAATCTGTGACTATTGGTATTACGAACAAACGACAATATTATTACGAGATTCCTGGCGTGTATCGGATGATATGATTACAGATATAGTAGTTTTATTAAGAGAAAGTGAAACAAAATTGCGTAATATATATAATGAATATAAAATAAGACCATTTTTAGGATAAGTTCCAATCGCTACTTTCATAACAGAGGTCGTACAAATTTAGTTATCCTTAATGGCAACTAAAATTAATATTGATCTGTATTTGTTGTTATATACTTGGACACAAACAAGTTTTCATTAAACTGTTTAATTCATTTACCCAATCTTTTTTGATAAAAGGGGTAAACCCCCATAACTGCTTACACCTGTATTCTGGTTTATAGAATACATTATAACCTCTTGGATTTTTTGGATGACTCAATATTTTATCTTCCAATGACCATTCATCTGGGATATCATCGGGAAATACGGAATCTACTAAATCATCGTTATCACAATCTTTATATTTTTGCCAAAATACACAACCAGTTTTAAATATTTCTGTATGACTTAAATTTAGGCCTAAATCTTGGGATAGCCTTTTTTTCCCATGGATTAGATCTTTTTCTAAAATAGCAAATAAACGACCTTTGCGTCGTCCCACAAGTGGTTCCCATTTTGCAAGATTATCTTGTACATAATCTTTCATAGTATAATTTAAATCGCACGGATAGGTTTTAAGACAAGCCACTTGAACAGCACACCCCAATAACAGAGTTTTCATCTTGACCGGTTTTATTAATTTGACGACCTTTACTATAGGCTCTATAACAGATTCCACTATGTCAGAAATGTATTCAATTGCCGCCGATGGGGATAAAATATAGTTATTCCCTAGACTATAATATAATATGAATGGATTTGATGTATCCAATCCCGCAGATATACCATCTTCTCTTATTTCGTCACGATTGCTTCCTCTGGCACATATGAGAAATGGATAAAGACATGCTCTTTTATTTTGTTTTGTCATTTTTGTACGTAAAACACAAAATTCGGCAAGAAGAATTAATTTCTCCATATGATTTTGAGATTTTACCCATTCGCGAAGCCAGTGGATATTATGGGAGCCTAGCCATAATATCCACGATTGAATGACCGTTTTTTCTAAAAGTTCATATTCATTACTTAAAATAAGTTCGCGTCCCCAAAATAAGGAATTTTCTATTAACCCTTTACGTAAAGATTGTATTAACATAAGACAAACTTCATTTATTTCATAAAAGTGGCGTGTGAGCATTTTTTCAAAGATCATATCTAATGTAGTTAATATACTCAATTTTTTCTTATTTTATATAATAGATGAATAATGCCGACGAAATTATACCCCGAGTATGGGTGGGTAATAGGTTCGCGGCTTTAAATGACATTTGGATAGAAAAAAATAATATTACAGTTGTTTTTAATGCTACAAAAGATATACCTTTTAGCAATAATAAAAATATTAAGCACAAATATCGTATTCCAGTGGACGATAACAGACAAGAACAAGAAATAAACAATTTATCACATTGGAGTCCAGAAATTGGTTATAAAGTGCTTCGTGAATATAAAGCAGGGAATAATATTTTAATACATTGTGCGGCGGGAATGCAAAGATCAGCAGCCACAATGGCAATCTTTTTAATAACATTAACCGGGCAAAGTCCTGCCATTGTAATGTCCCATATTCGTAAAAGGCGACCAATTACATTTGTTCCATACGCAAATTTTAGGAAGTCGATAGAACATTATTACGAATTTTATAAAAATAATATAATTTCAAATATCGGTTGGTAGCGAATTTATTTACCGGTCAGTATCAAATTTAGTTGCCTTTAAAGGCAACTAAATTTGATACTGACCGGTACAATCTTTACTTTCAATATAAAATTAATTTTCAAAAATAGAGTGGTTATGCCAACTAAAAAAAATAATAGATGTCCCAAAGAAGCAAATTTACTTTGTGGCCCAAATACATTGGCGCGTGGTCTATGTGTACAAACAAGAAAAAACTGTAAGACGCGTACACTTGACAAACGCCATATTCCGGCAACCTCACCCAACAATACTGGAAAAAATTATGGTTATGAGGAAGAGAATTTAGGTCGCGGTTGTTATACTCAAATAGAAAACCTTAAATTAAACTATGAAAAGACGTATGAAGATTATGACGATATTCCCGATACATTCAATTGTATAACATACAATATTTGGGGACTTGATAAACCAAAACTTCGCCCATTATTTAGTATGCGAAAAGGGCTATTGGTAAAAACCTTAACAGATGTAAATGCCGATATTATGTGCCTACAGGAAATGAGTGAGTTTTCATATGAAGAGTTAAAAGATTTCATCGGCAAGTATAAATTTGCGTCAGAGGTACCTTTAACAAATACATCAAAAATGCGAAATCGCGCAATAGAGGTCTATTATATTTCCAGATATACACCTAGTCGTATTGCGATATATTCATTGCCTGGTGTATTGAATTATACAAATTCCTTAATGGTAGTTGAATATAAAAAATTAGTGATCTTTAATTTATATAATCAGGCGGGAAGCAAGTATTCTATAGGGCAGGAAGAAAAGGGGCTACATTATGCCAGGTGTAGATATGACTTAATCAATATTATTTACGATATGATTAAAACTAAATATAAGGGGTACTCAGTCTTAGTTTGTGGGGATTTTAATTTTCATTTAGATGGGACAAAAGAAGAGTGGCCCGAATCCGCTATACTTAATAAATTTTCAAGAGACGGGTTTATTGATACATACAGGGATCTTAATAGGGATTTAGGTCTTACGGAGAATACAGATTTGAATATGATGCGTTATAATCAAAAGTTGGTACATAAAAAATTTAGGTTTGATGCCATTTTATATAAGAGTGTTCGCGGATGGAGATGTACTAAATCTGAGGTATTTGGTCAGGAGTTAGAATATCTCAATGAGAAGAATTCAGAGTGGTTTTTTAATTACATTTCGGAGGCGAACCATAAGGGTATTGGGATTGATGGATTGAAAGGGGTCAAGAAGCGTGGAAAAAAGTATAAATTGCCGATTAATGCGTCGGATCATTTTGGTGTAGTTAATAAGTTTATGAAATAGAACAGCAGAGGTTGTAAGAATTTAGTTGCCTTAAAGACAATTAAATTTGTACCATGAACTACAGAAGTTAATTGCTCTCCCAAAAAAGGGGGGCAATTAACTTCTGTAGTTCATGGTACAAAATATCGTAAAAAATATTCAAAATCCCCATCTGTCTAAAAGGCCATTTATAATAACTTGGGTAGTTTTTCGTAAATAACACCGTGAAAATCCATATTTGTTAAAAGTAAATCGCCATTTTCCCGCGTTTTTGTTTCAATTCCTATTAATATCGGTCCCAGTTCTTTATTTATTTGTTTTGTATATCTGAAATAAATAATATCATCTCCGTCACTCAAAACATTTAATAAGAAGTTGCGTAAAGCCCCCGCTTTTTGTGGCAATTCTATTTTGAAATAGTGTTTCTTTCCTTCATATATTAGCGCCCGTTCTAAAATTTCTGGCATACGAAAAGCGTCAGAATTACCTCCTGATACTATACACACGACATTACTTCCTTTTAGATTCAGTTTATCAAGCGCACATAAAGATAGAACCCCTGCCGGTTCTATAATAATACTACTTTCATTATACATTTGTACTATTTTAGAACAAACGTGTCCTTCATCAATAAGAATAATATCATGGAGAAAGGCGGAACAAATTGGAAAATTAAGTTTCCCCACTTTTTTAACTGCAGCCCCATCAACAAATTTATTAATATGATTTAATGTAATAATTTGACCTCTATCCATTGATACTCTCATAGAAGGAGCACCCAACGGTTGAACTCCAATAACCCGTGTTTCTGGACTAATTTGTTTTAAATAAGAGGATATTCCTGCAGATAGCCCCCCTCCCCCAATAGGCACAATTATATAATCAATACGTTTGTCACTCATTTGTTCTATTATTTCTGCACCAACTGTTGCCTGCCCTTCAATTACATATTCATTGTCAAAAGGATGTACAAAATTCAAATCTAATTTTTGTGCATGATTTGACGCATGTTCAAACGATTTATCAAAACAATCCCCCTCTAAAAATATTTTTACATTATCGCCACCAATTGTACTTACTTTAGATATTTTCTGTTGTGTAGTAATATTTGGCATAAAAATATCGGCATGCATACCCAATCTTTTACACGCAAATGCTACACCTTGTGCATGATTACCTGCAGAACAGGTAACAACGCTATTTTTATTTTTATTATGAAAAAACCAGTTTGCTGAACCCCGCCATTTATAAGACCCTACCGGCCCCCTATCTTCGCGTTTTAAAAATATATTAGCCATAGAAACCTGGGATAATATAGGACTAAATTCCAGCGGGGTTATAGATGCTAAATTACGTAGTTGTAATAATGCCTTATCAACATTTTTTGCTATTGGATAATAAAAACTCATAAACTCACACTAATAATATATTTTAATTGTTGTTTATGCTCTTTTAGGAACGGCTATATTCTCTCTATAAATAGTTATAACGGCGTCCCGTGTATATCCTGACGTGTTTGCTTCAGATTTATAACCACGCGGATTTAATGCGCACAATGTACCCGTGGTATATCGTACAGAACCGGCAACGTGGCTATGACCACAAATCCAACCTACGATCGGTTCTTTGAATAAATAACTCAAATTATTTGCATAGCAACTTGAAAGTGGGTTTTCTCTATATTTGGAATCAATGAGATTTTTACAAGGCATATGATGGGTTAAAACCAATACGCGAAAATTGTCAAATCGTGCCTGTTTTATAGTTTTCTCCAAAAAAGCAATATGTTCAGTATTTATTTTTGTAATATCGGATGGATGTATATAACGACTTTTATTAGTATATTCATCTTTTACATATACCATTTTATATTCAGAACGTTTTCCTATTTCTCCAATAAATCCGTCGGCAATTTTATCCCATTGCCGTAAATCCGGAGAAGTCCATAATGTACAACCCACAATCAATAATTTATGTTCATCGTCGCGAAATACGCCCTTTTGTAAAAACCGAATTCCAAGTTTTGTACAAATTTCGTGTATTTTTACATCAATATCTCTCATTGTAATAGTAGAATCGTCTGAAAAATATTCGTGGTTACCTGCAATCAAAATAACGGTTTTCCAATGCTCAGAACACCATTTCAAAAAATTAAAATAGATTTTGGAAAAAGGATTGCCAATATCACCACAAAGGGCTAAAGTAGATGCCACAGGTTCTAATAATATGTCAAATGGCATCGTTTCATCCAAATGTAAATCACTTGCATATTGAATTTTACAAGAGTCCATTACTCTTATTTATAAATACGCCGATTTTTAATGTCAAATAAAATCAAAAAACATAAAAACATAAAAAATCGCGAGTACTTCATGGTCCAAATACGACTAACTAAGACCAATTAATTAGAATCCCCTTTTTAAGAGACTTAGATTCATCGTTGTGTTCTTCTTTGTATGAAATATCACATCCAGGAAACTTTTCTTTTAATAGGGGAAGTATCTCTTCAAGTGGTATAGTATAATTACTACTACCACAAGCAAAAGTAGATTGTACCATATGTCTCTGATTATAAGGTACGGGGGGAATAAATCGCATATTTGTCATGTCATATAAATACGAAGTATGTCCTTCATTTGCAGCCCTAATTAAATTAGGTGCTATTTCCTCAACCATGCGTTCTATTTCCCTTTTTTGATTTTCATGTGAAATGCTTTGAAGATAGGAGCGACTAAATATTTTTGAATCCATTTTAAATAATACTATTAGAAAATATTAAAATCAATTTTCTAATATTATTAATATAATAATTCGTGTTTAACTTTTTATAACAAATGCAAGTCAAGTATCATTAAATTTTATAACTTCGGTACTTTCATAGGAGAGGTCGTACAAATTTAGTTGCCTTTAAGGCCAACTAAATTTGATACTGACCGGTATTTGACGCTTCGTTTTGTGTGTTTCACACGTAAGCCCTTTTTTCCACCCTTGAGTGTTTTTATATTTCTAGGCTTTGACAATGCGTTAAGTTTCTCCTGTAATGCGTTTGTCATAGCCTTACTGGCTTTCCTAGATGCTTCCGCTTTTTCGACCTTTCGTTTTTCTGCATAGGGAGATAATATACCTCTATAGAATATAATACCCCGTACTACCGCCTTATTTGTATTATCCATAATTTGATTTGTTTGACTTTTTCTATGTTCGGAGCCATAACTATAATCTATATGCATTCTATCCTTGTGAGTGCGTTTAGTAAAACCGGACAAAGAGATATAGCCACTTTTCGCCTCTTCTTCTGAAATTGTACCACCTTTTCCAACACGAACAAGATGTTTGGCCAATGGTAAAAAAGCAGTTAGTATGGATATAAAATAAGGATTGCGATCATTAATAGGGACATTTTTTCCTTTTGCGAATTTTAAAGTTTCTTCACCCAATTCAATTATGTTTGGCAATTTAGAATCTTTGCTTTTTGATATAGCATCCACTAAGTCCATTGAGACATGTTTGATAGGATTCTTATGTAGTCCTTTTAATTTACCCACAATAGCCCCCATTAAACCAGAACTCCGTGCCGAAACGGGGGTACTTGTGTTCATTCCATGTGTTTGTATTGTTGGTGTTGTTGGTCTATTATTTGGTTTTCCATTATCCATTTATTAGTAGTTAATATTTTTTATCGTTTACGCCTTTTATTACAATTGTAGTCTTTTAATACGCGTCCCTCACCGGGAAATGCACTTATATGTGTAGGCATTGGTAACATAGAATTAAATTCTGACAAATCACTATTTAATCCACCCCCTTTATCAGGAAAAGAATCTATATAACTGGGCAATGGTAAGATAGAATTAAATTCAAACGAATTTTCAGTTATTTCCGCTACAATTTCAACTTCCAATTCAACACCTCTTATACAAATAGGCCCCTCCGTATTTGTATCAAGGATAGAAACATGAAGAATTTCTCCCCCAACATTTAGTGGAATTTCAATCCCTGAAATTAGGCACGAGTAATTTTCAAACGCATTTCGTAAAGCCTCAACCGGATCAGGAAGTTGTGTATAAGATGTATTCTGTGGTTTTATAATAATTTTTGTACCCATAGATGGAAATACCCTTTTAATATGAATATCTTCATCATTATTTGTACCAAGTAAATTACAAATCCATCCTGGAGCAAAGATTATATTTGTACCACTATAATGAGTTCCAATAATATGGCAAATCACACAACGATTATCAAAACTTATTTCTAGAGCAATAAATTCATCGGTGTCATCTGTCATAAATTTTTTAAACCCCTTTTGTGATATATATATACCATTGCTAGTTTCATTATGAGTAATTTGTTCTTCGGTTAGTTCTTCATTAAAATAAATAGGTCGTATGATTGATGTCATTTTAAGATTACCAATAACGCTATACCGTGTATCAATTTTATATATAATTATACCGGTCAGTATCAAATTTAGTTGCCCCACAAGGCAACTAAATTTGTACGATCTCTGCTATGAAAGTACCGAAGTTAGTTTCTCCCCCAAAAAGAGAGGAGCAATTAACTTCGGTACTTTATGGTAGGATGGTAGAAGAAGATACAAATGAAAGTACTAATATTGTTGTATATCCTGAAGAGCCTAAAAAAGAAGATACAAATGAAGTAGAAAGTATTATATCAGAACAATTGATAAAACAAGAACTTGATACATTAGTTGAACAAGATAATAAAATAATAAGAATCGTTAATTATAATGAAGAAGAACTCACGCGTTTGTTCCGTTCTTTATCAGGTCTTACTCCGGTACAAATTAGACTTATAGAAATACGTTATGTTAATTTAATTCGTCTTTATGAAAAACGGTTATTTACGGTCGATATGTTTTATCATGTAAGCCGTCTAATAGTATCTATAGGTGGTGTTGCCGTACCGGCTCTTCTTTCTATACAATCCCCGAGTGGTGTAAATTTGGTAGCTCTTTATTGGTTTACATGGTTAGTAAGTCTTGTTGTTACAGTATGTCACAATATTAGTACATTATTTAGATTTGATAAAAAATATTTTGGAATTCACTCTACTTTAGAGCGTTTAAAAACAGAAGGATTACAATATCTTGAATTAAGTGGCCATTATTCGGGTCATCACGGGCATGTATCCCCGACACATGCCAATCAATATGTATATTTTGTAAATTCTATAGAACGAATTCGCCAACGACAAGTTGAAGATGAATATAGTGCTGCAAGAGATACTGAAAAAATTACACCGATAACAAATCAACAAATGAAGATTGTAAATCAACACGAACAGGTTGTACCATCACCAATGGATCTTACATTGAATCGCGGTACTGAAAAAAATATTAGACCAAAATAGGGATGACAATAGCAGATAAACCGCTTTGTCAGTGTCCACTGGACAATAACGATATGCCATGTAAAAGTGTAGCTATAGAAGGCAAATTGTTTTGTTCAAAACATACACAATGTAAACCATCGCCAACAAATGGTTACGAGCCAAAATATATACCAGAAATATTAAATAAATCTAAAAAATATTTGGAAACGCACAATTGTATTAGTTATGCATTGCGGGGCAATAAAATTAATAAAGATTTAATAAAACAATGTTCGGATACAGTATGTGATGTTAGATTTGAACAACCAGGAGCGGCATCAAAAAAACGAAAGGCTATGCGTAAAGCAAGTCTAAGGACTTGTCCTGTTGTTCAAAAATTAACAAAATCGGATCTTGGAAATAATTTCATAAAAACAACATTTAGGAAAAAGTGTCCTAAACAAATGAGTAAAGTAGCACTTGTTGTTGATGAAGGTACAGATTATCATTGGTATAGACAAAATCCAGATGGAACATGGTCTCATAAAGATGGTTCTAATCCGGTAAAAAATTTTGACGCAAAACAACGCAAAATATTTAACCCAAAACAGGCATCGCGTGATTATGGCACGGATCTTAATTATGAAGATTTTTGTGGATTTTATTGTGTTTCAAGAGATAAGGAAATAAATCTTAAACAGGGTGGTAAACGCAAGAAAACGCACAAAATAAAACAACCGAATAAACTTATTAAACGGGTATCTATGCGAAACAAAAATAAAAATAAGAATAAAAATAAAAATAAAAATCTATACTGACCGCTACCATGAAAGTAGCCAAAGTTAAACACTCTTTTCTAAGAAGACGGTGTCTAATTACTCATACGCATGCTATAAAGTTCATTCAGTACCATATCAATTGTAAAGCGTTTTCGGGGATCCACATGCAACATCCCTTCAAATACTTTCATTTGTGAAAGATGGTGATTTTCATAGAAAGACGAATCCATAGTTTCCGGATCCGAAATAGCATTCATATAAAGGATAAATAACATCACCCCCATACTCCATATATCTGAGCATAAAGCATACGTTTTTAAAACTTGAAAGCCATCTACATCTGTTTGTATATCAACTGACTTAATAAAATCGCGCAGCGAATAATTGTAAAATATATTATCAATTGTTTGCAAGAACATTTTTTTATCAAATATATCATCTTCCAGTTTATAAATATCCATTTTTTCTTTCATACCAGCTATTACATTAATTTCTGGCGCAACATTGTTAGATGACGGATTATAAACTATATCTCTATAATCATCCATAGTCAAACAAGTCAATCCAAAATCCACAATTTGTACATTCCCAGAAATATCAACGCGAATATTATCGGCGTTAAAGTTACCATAATTTTTAGAACGCACATGAAAATGTCGCAAACCTTCTGCAATTTGTATTTGTATATTAATAAAATTTTCCATAAACCATGTGTGTTTTTTTGCCATTTCGCTCATTCGTTCTTCTTTTTTAAGATTTGTGCGTAGTTTTTTCTCTGATAAAATACAACTTGTATAATTGTTTATATCATTATTTTTATTACAATGAGATATAAAATATTGATTATAATTATCTATTGTAAATCCACTATTTGTATGTCTTCCAGATTTTTCAGTCTTTGACCGCCTTCTGAGTATCATGAGAAACTATATCTATAAACAATATATACACGTAAAAAGCAGATAAACCGCGCTTCAAGGTATGATGCGCAAAATCAATAAATTTCAAATCATCTAAAATTATAGGGGGACAATGAATAATATAATTATAGGAATTGTCTGTGTTACATTATTATGTATAGTTTTATATGAAATGTTTAAAGATAGTAAATATAGTTTAGAAGGATTTGAATCAAATTCAAATAGTTATCTTGATAAATATTATCCTAAGCGCTCAGATATAGTACCGGGAAAAATCAAAGATGAGTCGCCATGGGTAAGAGATTTGAGATATAAAGATGAATATGTAGATATACAAAAATTGGGACATAAATCGGATTTATGTCGTGTAGTTGTAAAACCGGGCAACCCCGGCTCGGCAATGTTAGCATGTGGTTTAGCTGGAACAGATGGAACATCGTCACTTTCGTATAGAAGTAAAACAAAAGCGGAAGGATTAAAATTAGGTCGCGACGATTATTATAAAGATGTAAATACAGATTTGCGCGACGATTATTGTCGTATAATTAAAGTCAAGGACGCGCCCACTGATTCATGGGAAAGTTGGTGTATTGTTGCAGGTTTGGATAGTTTTAAACCACAAGAGATACATGATGTTAGTCCACCCGAACCAATAAGAGATTTGTTATGGTTTTATGATGGTATTATGGTTTGGTATAGATTCAAGGACGATTTATTGGATTATGGAGAAAATACACATTTGGCTTTAGCGGGCGATATTAAAATTGACGAAGACCCACGAAAACCGAAAACAGATGGCATTAGAATAAATCAGGTACGAAAAAATCAAATGGACGACCCACCATCTGCAGATCAGTTTATTAGAATAGGTGAAAATAGCGATTTAGAGTTGGAAGAAAAACTAGAATTAAGGCAACTCCGTTCGTTTTCTTTTTGGGTTCGTTTTGATATGTTTACAAATAATGCGCGAATATTTGATTTTGGCAATGGTGCAGGGCATGACAATATTTTTATTGGTATTGAAGGAAAAGGCAATACAACAGCCCCTCTAAACGCAGCAAAAAACGCAGGAAAACCGGCAAATGTGGTTTGTACTAGGACTGCGCCAAAAGAGATGCTCCCTCAAGATTTTTTAAATGAAGTTTGGAGTTGTGCAGGTCCTCAGCCAATTGATAAAGATACAGAGGATCTAATAGAAGATGATGGTGTTCCAAGTGTTAAAAGAGCAAATCTTTTATTTGAAATATGGGATAAAGAACAAAGAAAAATGCGAATCAAAATAATTGACGCTATTCAAGAACGAAAATGGCATCATATAACTTTTACGACACGGGATCTGTCTTTTACTCCAACATGGGAGATATATATTGATGGTATTCGTATTTTTACACATCAAAATGGGCATTTAGCACAAACAAACTATGTAACAAAGAATTATATAGGGCGTTCCAATTGGGAAAACGCGCAAGGGCAAGGTGAATATAAAGATGAGCGTTTTAGGGGTTCATTATTTGACTTTCGTATGTATAGGATTCCTATGCCAGAATCAAAGATACACAGAACAATAGAATGGGGGAAAACTTTACTCAATTTAGATTCGCCGGACTTTTAGTCTACCGGTCAGTATGAAATTTAGTTAGCTTTAAAGGTCCTAACCATGAAGTAGCAAAAGTTAATTGCTCCCCCAAAAAGAGGGAAGCAATTAACTTTTGCTACTTTCATAGGAGATGTCGTACAAAATTAGTTGCCTACACGGCAACTAATTTTGAAACCGACCGGTACTGCCATGTGTAAAGAGATGGATCTAACACGAACAACCGGGTGTTACATATATAGTTGTACCAGGCATTTCACAACTAGAACAAGTTTCTGAAGCAATAGCATAGCCCTTTTTCTTCAATGTTGTTATACTAGACATACGATTTACTTTATCGTACCAAGACACTGTTCCGCGCCCAGCTTTTGCTCCCATTGCTTCGGTCTTAAAACCACAATCTGTTGCGTGTCCCCCAGGATGAACAGATGGAACAGGTACATTTGATTGACATTTATCACTTGCGGATGTCCATAATGTGCGTAAATAGGAATCTTGGCCCAGTTTATTTGGCGCACTATTTGAAAGTGCGCAACCCCCATTTTTAGCGCGCAGTCTTAAATATTCACTGTGGCTAAGAGGTTCCGAACGGCATAGAGTCGGCTTACAGTATAATTCAAAACGTTTTGGATTAGTATTTGGCTCAGGCGGACACCATTTAGGTATATAAGGTTGAATATATTGATTAGATGACGGCTTATATCTATTACGACAAATAGGCATTCTATAAAGACATTATAAAATTTTTGAAGGGATTGCACCGGTACTTCATGGTATTTGGACGATTAAAATTGACACGGGTGTAAAAATAGTATATAAATACAAATGAATATATATTTTACAATGGACGATAATTTGACAATAAATAACGAATTTGATGGAGACAATGGTTCGGAGAGATCTGATATGGAATTTTCTATATTTGAAATTTTAGAAGATGATATTACTGTTGATATGACAGATGATATTATCTTTGATATGTCGGATGACATATCCGATAATATATCCGATAATATATCCGATAATATATCCGATAATATATCCGATGATAAAATGAACGATATAATAAACACAATTATGAACCAAATACAAAATATTAACATTAAGTCCGTGGGATGTGAAACATTCAAAGATTGTTGTCCCTCTCACGATATAAATAATGAACACGATTATAGCCAATATGAATAAGAGTCAGACTATAGACATAAAGCAAAAACGCATATATTAAAGTAAATATATGCTCACAATAGCATACGTCGCAAAGTATCAGGTAAATGCGCGATTTGCCGAATGTCTAATGGTAGCAATTTCGGAACTGGCGGATTTAGCACCGGTTATAAAATCTGTAATAGGGAAATCAAATATTGCTCACGCCCGTTCAATATTGATGACCGAATGGTATGATTCGGCAAAACCAGCAGACATTTTTTTCTTTATAGATAGCGACCATACATTCACATCAAATGATATACGAAGTGTAATAAATCTAAGAAGCGATCTAAAAGCCGGCCTATATGCAAATCGTAATCAACAACCTACATCTGTTATATTATGTCAGGTTGATACAAAAGAAGTAGATTTAGCATACGCAGCAACAGGTTTTTTGTGTTGTACGTACGAAGCAACTCAGAAAATCCACACCTATATGAAAACAGTTGAAAAACTAGATCGTGTAACAATTTCAGATGGAGTTCCAAGAGAAGAAAACTGTATTCCTTTTTTTCATCCTGTAATTGAAAACAAAGGCCAAAAAACCTATTGGTTGGGTGAAGATTTTTCGTTTTCGTTACGTGCAAAAAAGGCGGATTTAAGTATAAAAGGTATATATCTCCAAACTCTTGGTCACGAAATACCAATACTTCTTTATACAAAACCACAAATAAAAACTTGGCCCAAAAAATCAATAGTATATTATTGCGGAGAATCCAGGGTACCATTTGGACCCGACGACGATGATTTGGGTGGTTCAGAACAGGCAATAGTATATTTATCAGCGGAGTTTGCCACGAAGGGGTACGAAGTCACTGTATTTGGAAATATACGACAGAATAAACAGGGTCAACATCATAATTCTGTATTATATAAATCTTATAATGAATTCAATCCAAATGATTCATTTGATACGATTATTTTATGGCGAAGATATGGTTTAGATATTTTACCTAAAATAAATAATGCCGCCCGTATTTTTGTAGATCTTCATGATCCAACATCCTCATCCTCTCTTCCTGAAAATCTAATACAAACAAAAGTACAATCTATATTTGTAAAATCAAATTATCACCGTAGCCTATATCCCCAATTTCCCGATTCTAAATTTATTATTGTAGCAAATGGTTTGAAAACGACCCCTGTTTCATCGTTGTCCGTCACAAATCCGAAGCGCGAAAGAACCCGCTTTTGTTACACATCTTCATACGATAGAGGCCTTGTAAATATACTCAAATTTTTATGGCCAAAAATGAAAGAAGCAATTCCCGACGCCACCTTACATATTCATTACGGAAAAACACTTTTACAAAGCGAAATTATAGAAGAACTGGTACAACTTTTCAAACAGCCAGGAGTCTTTGAACACGGGCGCAGTAATTATACAACAATTCATAAAGAACACCAAACATGTTTGGCAAAATTATATATAACAGATACTCCTTTAGAAATAGACTGTTTATCTGTACGTGAAGCGGCAAAAGAGGGATGTATTCCAATTATGACAACAAATGCAGTATTTCCAGAAAGGGCGGGTATTCATATAGATGGTGATTTTAAATCTGCCCAAATATGGAAAGGTGCCTTAGATATTATAATTAAATTATATAATTTACCGGATTCAGACTTAGATAACTACCGTCGCGCATTATATGATGCAACATTAAAACAAACATGGGCGGAAACAGCAGAAATCTGGTTAAATAAAATTAATTTATAATAAATTTGTACGATCTCTATTTTGGCACCAAAGTTTTAGACAGTAAAAAGAACTTAAGAGAACTTTTCTTTTTAAATTATAAAGGAACAAATTATAACAAACAAAACCTATTTGTTATAATATGGTCCTATAGTATAGTGGTAAGTACACCAGACTTTGAATCTGGTAAGCCGAGTTCGATCCTCGGTAGGACCTACTTTTTTATTTGCACATAAATTTTTCAAATAAGAAAGAAACGTTCATACCGGTCAGTATCAAATTAGTCGCGATTTTTCCGCGTTTTTCTTAAAAAACCCTCACCGCCCCCTGTAGCAGTTGTCATCACGGGTAATATATCGTCCCCAACTTTAGGGTCTGTTGCGTTTGCTACCGCTTCCATCATTCGAGGTGTATTTGGTAAATAATTAATCTTCACACCATCTTCATTTAAATCAAAACACGCAATCTTAGTTTTAGCAGGATTTTTCATTCCTGGTATGCGAAAAACACCAACGTAATTTATATCAAGATATGTGGCATGAGCAAACGCAAGAACAGTTGAAGGCACGTCGTGGCCAAGAGCAACAGATACAAAATTAGGCATATGTGTTAAATTCTGTTTAATATATTCCTGTTTAGCATCAGATTTAAAAAAGAACCCCCCATATTTTGATTTTTTATTTGTATGTCTTTTTCCACCGCGTTGTTTATTGGGCGATGACATATTAAATGGCCATGTTTGTTCGTCTTTTCCACGCGTATTTGATTTAATACCATAAAATTCGCGTATTTTATTCATACTATAAGGGCGACCACCCGATTCAGGTTTATAGTCCATTACCAATGGTTTATATCCTGGGTGTTCATAGCCCAAGGGTATACAAGGAATAAAATCATTTCGCCCAGTTTCAAATGTACAAGAGCGCGACGATAGACCTTGTGTTACAACACGATCAAGTGTTATAAGCCCTGTATCCAAATGACGATTGTAAATATTGCGGGCAGAATTATTTAACACACACGGGGCCCCAAATGTTATAAGATGTAATGAAATATCCTTCATAAATGCCCATTTTTTTAATAGTATCCCTTCGGCCAAAAGAAAAGAAAATATTGTAGCAAATGCGCCCCCCAATGACTGCCCCGTTAAGAAAAGACGAATTGGATCATTAGATTTAGACAAAGTTTGAGTGTTTTTAGAGATTTTTATATGTTCTTCTAGTTTTTGCATTATCAGACCCCACGCGTTAATAATAGGTTTTATAAATGATTTGGGAACTCCAGCCCCCATTTCCATGTGTATACCAACACGTTGTGCGTATATAGATATATCAGTAGAGGGGCCAATAGATTTTATATCCTGTATCATGTTTTTGAAACTGTTTGTACCTTTAAAAGTAAGAATAATATCATATGGTTTGATAATACTATTTACATTTTCTTTTATCTTTGATGCTTGTATAAATACACATGTCATATCATCCACGGTTGATATATATGTTCCAAATTTTTGTGGTTTAGACGAAACAGATGGTTTTAATGAATATGATTCCATAGGTCGTAAGTCGGTAGCCCCATCACCTGCTTGAGAATGAATTCTCATTGTTTTTTCATTTTTATATTTATTATCATAGTGTGTAATAGTTTTTTCCATAACATTGTTTGAATAACCAAGTGCCTCCAATGAGTACCACAAAATACCCGTATCACAATACGCAAGACGTGCAAATTGCGCCATTAAATATAAAATGTATTCGTATCTTTTAAATTTTTCAGCGCCTACATTTACACCATTTCTATTAACTTTTCTGGATATGCCAAAACACACAGGCCGTATTGTCGTATCAAAAATAGTACTATTGTTCATCTAATATTATACAATTAATTAAATTGCCGGCCAATAATTCATGGTATCCACCCGATTAAAATCGGCACGGGTGTAAATGTTCAAGGGTCTAAATCATTTTCGAAAACCGTTCTACATCCATAACTGGTATTCCTGCCACCGCCGCTTTTTTCGTTTTCTCATTTATTACAGAACTGTCCTTAACAACTAGAATTGTGACCTTTTTAGTCCAAGAGTCGGCAATAGTTCCCCCATGTTTGACAACATCCGCTTCTAAGTCTTTTGGATGAAATCCGGTAAATAAAATAACTTGTCCAGTTAATTTGCCATTTACTACAGGTTTTGGCAAATCATCTGAATGTTTGGCTTTGAAATCCCATCCTATGGATGACATAAATTTACGAAATGTTGGTAGATTTGCAACAAATCCTTCTGCAGATTCTTTAGACCAACCGGGAATTTTAGTAATACGTTCTGTAAGGTCTTTTGGAGACACTAAAGTGGGAGGAACAACTCCAAACGCCAAATCTGTGCGTTTTGTGCCTATACCGCGCCCAAATATACCTGAACCCACCGCCCATTGTACAACCGTTGCTTTTTTAACAGCTTTATGTATCTCCTCTACCAATTTACCGGCCGATACTTTACCAAATCCACCTCCCTCAATAAGTTGCTTTTCGGTAAGTTTAATAAAATCCGGTATAGTATGAATTCCCATATCGTGAATTTTAGTAATGTTTCCCTCTCCACAAAACCCTATTTCCAGGGTTTGAGCAAAATAAAGCAACGCCCGTTTTTGTACATCGGGATTTTCATCTATATCGTCAAGTACAGCATCTATATGAGTATCGTTCCAATGCCATTTTTGTGTCGGCATGGAAGGGCCACCAGGAGCGATTGATTTCACTTCTTTAATATATGGGATAACATCACCGGAACGTATAATATCAATAAACGCACCGGGTCCTATACCATGTTCGTGAATAAATGCTGCATTAAAACCAGTGGCATACTGAATTATAACACCACCAATATTTACCGGTTCAAAATTGACGGTTGGCTTCAAATAACCGTCTTTGGATGCCTCCCAATTCACCTGTAAAACTTCCGTTGTGGCCTGTTGTTCAGCAAAAGACATTTTGAAAGCGAACGCATATTCAGGATTACCCCCTTTTGTACGTGGATAAATCGCGTCGTGTGCTACAATAATTCCATCAATTTCATATTTACTAGTATGTTTTCGTTTTGTTAATAATTCACTTAACGATTCAATATTAATATTATCAACAAGTTCCCATCGGGCTACATTAAATGTAGATTTAGAATCAAGTAGTTTGAATTGTTTAGAGGGTGCCAATGTTTCTGGAACAATAACCTCATAAGCAACAAAATCAATTAATGACATCAACTCTTTACGTTCTTTGGTAAGAGTCTTTTGATTGGCTAAACCGGATACCATTTGTCTAGCACCACGCTTTCCTTCTGCCACTTTTCCATAATTTTCCTTTGAAACAATAAGTTCGCCCCGGACAGCATATGTTTCTAAAGAGGGCATATCACCTATTTTGATAAATGGTATCATATGTGAAATATTTTGACCAACGGCACCATTTCCTCTTGTATACAAGGCTATTTTCCCCTCTTTTTTAACAATTAGACCAGAAATGCCATCAAGTTTATCGCTTATACAATATTTACCTTTGTATTTAGTTAACCAACTTATTAAGTTATTCTTATCTGGCTTTATTTTATCCATTGAACCAAGAAAGAAAGGTAAATCCACTTTTTCTTTGGTGACTTCGGCTCCAACATTTGTTAATAATTCAGAATCGCCAAATTTACGTGCCAGTAAATCCCGTAAGCGATCGTAGTTCTCATCACTTATTAAAGATCTACCATTGTTATAATATTCATCTGATAAATATCGCATTACCCCTTCCATTTGTTTTTTTGTTAATGAGTTCATTGTTGTAAAGAAATCAGTTTGAAGATTTACTACAATTTTTTTGATCGTAGCGCTCATTTTCTAATTATGTTTTATGATTTTTCTTTATATCAATTTTTATATATACCGGTCGGTATGAAATTTAGTTGCCTTTAAGGGCAACTAAATTTGTACAACCTCTGCTATGAAAGTAGCGAAAGTTAATTGCTCTCCCAAAAAGAGGGGAGCAATTAACTTCGGTAGTTCATGGTATTTGACTAAGAGATGTCGTAAAAAGTTTAGCGCACCCAAAATGCTCTAACCCGTATAAAATAAATCCCAAGATATTATAGATATGTCAAAAGATACAGAAAAAGAAATAGAAGAAGCAAAAAAAAGAAGTAATTTCATTATATCACATATTGGTATTATTCGGGTTTTTGCGCTATGGGGTATTTTAGATTCATTGGTATTCATATTTACTAAGAATGACCGTTTGAAATCTATGTTATTCTATTGCCTAATTTTTATAGTAATTAGTATGTATGGTATGACAAGTCCGCAATTATTGGACTTTATATAATAAAATTTTGATAATGACCGGTACCATGAAGTACCGAAGTTAATTGCTCCCCAAAAAGAGGGAGAGCAATTAACTTCGGTACTTCATGGTACCGGTCGTACAAATTTAGTCGCCTTGTAGGTCAACTAAATTTAATACCGACCTGTATTAAAATTTATTCACCTACCTGACAGTATACAATGAATTAACTTCTGCTACTTTCATAGCAGATGTCCTACAAAATTAGTTGTCCTTTAAGGGTAACTAATTTTGATAATGACCAGTATCCGATTATTCTTCATCCGAATTAGTCAGTCGTTTCGCCTTTTTTGTTTTATTGGGTGTTTCTATTCTAAAAATAGTTTTTCCGGCTTCTGTCTTGATTGTTTTGAGGGCTTGAATTTCAGTAATTTCGTTAATTTCAGGTAAATATGTTATTTGTGATTTTGAATTAAGAGAACGATTATCTAGTGCTTCAATCAAAAATTTAAGCATTTCATCCCGTTCGGCGACAGTTAAATCGGTCTTTTTTTCAGTAAATGCTCTTAAAAGTTTAATACGAATACCACGGTCTATTCTTAACCATGGTCGTTGTTTAGAAATTTTAAGTTCGGCATTATGTAATGCCGATAACATAGATTCAGTACTAATCTCCTTTTTAGAAATATCAGTATGTTGTATATTTCCAATAATCGCAGGTATTTCGGATTGATTCAATACGGGAGAAGTATCAATAGAAAGGGGTGTAGTTTTTTTTGTTATTTTTTTTTGAGTTCGCGATCGTAACATCTTCTATATATAATACGTATGTGTGGTTTAGGTGGAAACATATACCATGAAGTACAAGTCTAAATTTTGTAAGTATTATCTTTATTAATACTTAATAGATAAAAGCAATGGTAGAGAATATCCCGGAAATGGATATGACAAATGTAGAGAAGGAAGATATTTTAGATGTAATACTTGATATTAGACATACCGATATTAATAAAACATTCGGAATTGAACAAATAGAAAGTTCTTTTGAAATAGACGATAAAACCATAGATTTATACAGGGTCTATGAACAAATGCCACAAATACAAGGGCATGTAATGACTATATTGTCACCATATCTATTGATGATCATCATATATAAATATATTAATAGTGGGAAGTTATCCATTAACGATAAAGCAAGATTTGAACGAGCATTTGCTAAATTGAAAATGAATTTTGGAACAGATATATATGAATATACATACGGTCGTGTTAAATTTCAGGGTTTGACACCAAATATTAAAAGATGGGCAAAGGCAAAAATAGAAGGAAAGCCCCAAACTACAAAGGCATATGAATTAGTGAGTCCGGTTATGAGTAAGGGAGGCGCTAAAAGACCCGTGAGCAAATTAGGAGCCAATTCATGGCGTGCAGTCACTAGTTCTCTTCAGGATTTTGCACAAGAAGAACGAATATTTGAGAGTACAGGGGAAGACAAAAATTTTCAACGTCAACTTTTTAATAAAGTAGAAGCCCTTATTATTAATTACGACAGTATTGGGGATCGTCGTACATTACATAAAAAAATTCGTTTGTTGTCACAAATAATTAAAAATATAAAATTAATAAACGAAACAACAAGTAATGTAGACGAGTTATCTGAACGAAATTCGCAAAAAGTAAATGGATATTGGTCCGAATGTGTTTTTTCAATTACCGAATTAAAAAATGTTGATGTGAATTTGATAAAAGACAGTGATAATAAAGTACCATTAGATGAGGAGGGTAAAGAACAAGATATGGCTAATATTGATATGACATCAAACGAAACCGTTGAATTATTAAATATTATAACAAAAAATGCAATGGATGAATTAAAAAAACAAGACACTTGGCCTAAATTTTTAAGTTTGAATGAAAAAATTAGAGATGATATGATAGAATTATGGAGTATGATAAAAGGGGCAGAACGATTATGGCAAATTTATATTAAATATCTGGAAGAAACAATTACAGGAAATTTTGGGAGGCAAGTAGCCTCTAAAAAATGCTATTATAATAATTGTTTTAATGAAATGATTTTTCCAAAATGGAATTCGGATAGTGATAAATATTATGACTATTATACTAAAATTACAAAAATAATGAAACGGTATAAAACTATAAAACGCGCAAATTTTATTAGTGGTGTAAGAACTAATTTTGCTCAGGCCGCCCCTGCGTCATCAATGACATGTGCGGCATTGCCCTTATTGGCCGGTGGGGCAGGGGGTGGAGCGTTAGCATATACAGCATTATATGGAGCGGCATGTTTAGCAGGTTCAGCGGTATGCCCCGTTTTTCCAGCTATGTGGGTTGCATCTGCAGTAGGTGTTGGAATTTTGGGTGGAATAAAAGCAGGGGCAGTAGCAAGTCCATCTGCAGTACCTCTTATGTTAAAAATTAAGCGTGGAGAAGATTTAACAGATGTAGATGTTACAAATTTAAGTACAAACGCATTAACTGCGTTGGGGGATCTTGGAGAGGCGTTTTTTACACCAGATATACATATAGAACATGCTTCTATTCAACTTGATGTTGGCATTGATATGGCAATGGAGGAGTTTAGACAAAACGTTGAAGATATTAGAAATAATCCTGAATGGTTAAGAACTAAGGGACAAGCAAATTTAGGGATTAGCGAAGACGTTTTTAAATATTGTAGGGCAGAAGAGACAACGATATTAGGACAGGCAACAAAGGCAGTGTTAAGTACACTCCAACTTAAAAATTCAGAAAAAGAAAAACTAAAGTGTATAAACGAATCTATTAAAAACTATGCAATGAGGAAATTAAATTTATCTATTACAAAAATGTACGATGATGCTAGAAAAACTTTAAGAGAAAAATTAAGCGAAAAATCTAAGAAATTTGGACAATCAGCAATACCTTCTCAAGTAGATATACAAAAATTTCAAAAGTTATATGAAAAAAAGAAGGCAGAAAAATTAAGAGAGGCAATGGCAGAGGCCTTACCTGAAGAATCGGAATCAACTAAACCAGAAAAACTTAATGAACAGACTCTTGCTCAAGCACAAGAAAAAGTAAATACAGCAAAAAGTAAGGTAGAAGAACTCAAGAAAACAGGAAATAAACAAGAATTAGATATAGCACAAGGAGAACAGGCTACTGCAGAATTAGATTTACAAGCAAAGCAAACCCATGGTATATTTGCAAAACCTATAGCACCGTTTCCATCATCGTATGGAAAACCCGTTCAAGAACAATATAATAAATTAAGCCCTGAACAAAAAGAACAACAAAAAGAACAACAAAAAGAACAACAAAAAGAACAACAAAAAGAACAACAAAAAGAACAACAAACAAAACTACAAGAAGAAAAGGATGAGAAACAAAGAAAAACCGAACTTATAAATGAAATTATAGACAAAGTTTTTAATATAGCCCAAGTTATAAAAGGAGAAAGAAAAGTTAAAACAACCGCCGCCACTCAAGAAGCCTTACGATTACTGACAAAAGATAACACATATAGTATATTAGATGATAAGGATAAAGTATATTTACTCGAAAAACTAAAAATTAGTGCTATTAAAGATCCCCGTTTAGCACCTAAAATAATTCAAGGTGGCACAAGGAAATTGAACAATAAAGTTGGTGGTTCAAAATCATTAAGAAAGGGAATACACACTTTAAAAAATTATAAAAAACAAGAGGAAACGTATGATAAAGAGCAGGAGGAAGAGGAAAGTGATGATGAAGAGCAGGAGGAAGAGCAAATAACCCCATTAGAAGGATTAGGACACTTTTTAATGGCTGCACAAAATATGGCACATAGATTAACGAAGGAGGAAAATGAACGAATGAAAGAAATAAAAGGAAAAGGGTCTACTATTGTAAGACAAACGCATATTGAAATTATAAAAAGTAGACAGGTTGAAAATGACATGTATGTAAATAAAGCAATCGCTCAGATGGCACTGGCAGGAAATATTGTGGGGACAGGTGTCGGATTGATTACAGGAACTTTAGCTGCGACAGGTGTTAAAGGTGTAGTTAATACAGTAGAAACTGTCGCTAGTTTAATAGGTGTAATGGGTGCTTCAGATTTAGAGAAAAAAATATTATTTGGTGCAAAAATGGGAGGATTTGGAGGACAAACAATCGCGGCCTGGAAAAACGCTGGCGTTGTTTCATTGGCAAAAGAGAAACTTATTGAGTTGGAAAATGCTCCTGATTCTGAAGAAAAAACAACGCAACAAGAAGAACTTACATCTATAATTGAGCATTATGGTGGATTGGAAGCAGAAGCCAATGCCTCTGCTTCTGCATTATTTAAGACAATAACCGGATCGGTATTGCCCTCCTCAAGTTCTGGAACTGGGTCTGTACCTCTTAAACAAAAACCTAGTATGAGAGAAACGACAATGAAAGGAAAACCTGCGGAACAGAATAAAGAAGTGCGGCAAGAAGTACAGGAAAAACCAGTTAACGCAGAGATAAAAACATCAACAAATAGAAGGAGAAGCACCCGAATCCAAAAAAATCCAGAAGCATTACCAGAAACCAAACACCAACTTTCTGAACTTAATGAGCGACTAAAAACCTTACAACACATGTATAATGAAGCAGACGAAGAACACATTATGAATAAAATACAATATGAGCAAGACAGAATCAGAACTAAAATTAAAGAATTAGAAAAGCATAATGCCATTTTTACAAGTGAGAAAAAAGGTGGAAAACGCTTAACTAGAAAACTAAAAAAAGAAATGAAAAAATCTAAAAAGAATATGTTTTAACAAAGGAAATACCGGTCAATTTCAAATTTATTTACCTTAAAGGCAACTAAATTTGAACGACCTCTGCTATGAAAGTAGCGGTAATTAGAGGAGTATTGTTACCAGTATCGCCACCCCCACCACCGCCGCCAAATCCCTGGCGCCCCATTACCATTTTTATCCCCTTGTTCTACACTAGCCACGTTACCATTTTTATCCCCTTGTTCTACACTAGCCACGTTACCATTTTTATCCCCTTGTTCTATAGTCCCATTCTCTTTAAAACCTCCCCTGCATGTAGGACATGTTCCACCATTGTCATACCATTGAAGGAAGCAAGTCATACACATTGAGTGACCACACGGACTCTTCGTAAACCCCTTTTTCTGCCCCAAGCATTCTGCCTCAGAATCTAAGCACATGACACAGGTTAATTCACTTGACATATTAGTTATAAGGTTTCTTTGACCGAACAATATGTTTTTGAAATACAATTTATTATAAATTGTATTTCAATTTTTAATTTGTAAAAAAAATATGTTTTTACAAATTAAAAATAGTTTGTACAATATCTATAATTAAAATAAATTTGGCAATAATTAACTATCGCAATGATAGCATTAGTCGATATAAACTATTTTCAACAGGTTTTGACAGATCAAATCGTAAATATCCAGGTCTGAGTGGCCGACTTTGTCGAGGTAATGTAGTGGTAATTATAGGGGTATTTCTACTGTCACGATCACTACTGTCACGATCACTACTGTCACGATCACTACTGTCACGAACACTACTGTCACCATTTTCAATACTTTGTTGTACCGAACCTGTCTCCTTAAAACTCCCCCTGCATGTAGGGCAGGAACCACCACTATCATACCATTGTAGAAAGCACGTCATACACATAGAGTGGCCACACGGACTCTTCGTAAATCCCTTTTTCTGCCTCAAGCACTCTACCTCAGAATCTAAGCACACTGCGCATATTAAATCACTTGACATATTAGTTTTAAGGTTTATTTGACCAAACATCTGTCCTTGAAATTCATTTTATAATAAAATAGATTTCAATTTTTCGGATTGTAAAAATCCAAACAGCGATTATAAAAAAATGAAACAACATACAAATAAAATAAGAAAAACAAATAACAAACAGAAATGCAAACACAAACAAAGAATATAGTTTGGAACAAGGACGCTTTATCTGTAGAAGGTTTAACTATTTCATTAGGTGGAAAACAATTAATAAATAACAGTGAATTAACAATAACCTATGGAGACAGAATAGGCTTACTTGGTCGCAACGGATGCGGAAAGACAACATTATTTAATTTTATTTCAACACAATCTAAACAAAAAAACAAAATAGTTCCCTGGTCTATTTACGAAGTAGTTCAAGAATTACCATCAACAGAACAATCAATAACGGCAGTAGTTCTTTCGTCCCATTTAGAAAGAGGCATTTTATGGAACCGAAGAAATGAACTGGAACTGATAGACGATATGTCCGACATAGAATTAGCAGAATACAACTCTGTTTGCGAACGGTTAGAAGGAATGAACGCAGAAGCCGATATACCCAAAGCGAAAATTATTCTAAGAGGACTTGGATTCGCAAAAGATGAATTAGAATCCCCATTAAATAGTTTCTCAGGTGGATGGAGAGCGCGTGTTGCCTTGGCATGTGGACTTTTCATGGAACCAGATCTGTTAATGCTTGATGAACCGACAAATCATCTTGATCTCAACGCAGTTATCTGGTTAGCAAACTTTTGCAAATCTTGGAAAAAGACTCTAGTAGTTATTACTCATAATAGTTATTTTGCTCACAATGTGTGTAACTCAATAATCCATATAAATAACAAAAAAATTGGCACGTATAAATGTACATATAACAAATTTCTGAAAATGCGTACACAAATAGAGGAGAAGGAATTAAAAGATTGGGAAAAATTAGAGAAGGAAATAGCAAAATTAAAAGCCACAGGAAACATAAAGAATAAGAAAGCAGCAGAAGAACTCTTAGAAAAAAAGGCAAAAGAAGGTGTAACAAGACCACCGAAATCATATAAACCAAAATTCATGTTTGAAAATAGCAACGAATATAAGGAAGGCACGGCTTTACTGAACTTGACCGAAGCCTCTTTCAGTTACGGCGATAAATTAATTCTTAAAAACGTAAATTATGCCTTGTATCCGTTGTCACGCTCAGTACTAGTAGGTGAAAATGGAGCAGGAAAATCCACATTATTAAAACTATTGATTGGTTCCATAGAACCAAATCAAGGTACATGTATGCGTAAAGCGGGTTTAACAGTCAAATATTTTAACCAACATTTCTACCACGATTTGCCCCCAACTTTAAATCCCATAGAATATGTAAGTTCGCAATCAAAAAAATCCCAGATAGACATAGTCAGAAAACTATTGGGGGCCAGTGGTTTAGAAGGGGAAGCACACACACGTCAAATAGACACCTTATCTGGAGGTCAAAAAGCACGCGTATATTTTGCAGGTTTAGTAATATCACAACCAGACATATTATTGCTTGACGAACCTACAAATCATTTGGACATGGAAACAACAGAAGGATTGCTAAACGGTCTTAAAGACTTTCCAGGAGCAGTAGTAATTGTATCACACGATTTAGATTTTCTAGAGGAATTAGGTACAGAAGTATGGATTGTAGAACGACAACAAGTTTTGCGTCTTGGAGAAGGTATTGACGGTCTAGGTGTTTATGTAGATAAAGTTATGAAAACTACCAGTCAGTATCAAATCTAGTTACCTTTAAAGGCAACTAGATTTGAACGACCTCTGCTATGAAAGTAGTGTATGTTAATTGCTTCCCTCTTTTTGGGGAGCAATTAACTTCGGTACTTCATGGTACATAATTTAATATATGTATATATTAAATGCGTATATCTATAGTTAGCCAAAATTTGGCCGAAGCAACAGATGTAAATTTTGATTTATCCCATTTTTTAGAAAACAATATATCTGGTAACCCCGATATATATGTGGAAATGTCACAAGAAGATGGGCGACTTGTAAATAATGAATCTCTAGTAGATGGTTCTATTTTGGAAGAAAATAATTTTAAACTGTTAATTAAAGACTCAATAAATGGAAAAAGAACTAAACAAAATATTATAACAAGTATATTTATTAAAAACCATCTTAATGCTAAAGTATTAGCAAAAGGGCATATTGCCGTTCCACCACAACCAGATATTTGGGGAAAATTAAAATACACCGGCTCATTTATAAGTTCGTTTTTACCTAATAAATTAGGTTATACAAAAGGTTTATTATATATAAAAATAAATATTAAAAATCAAAATATTTTATTTTTGAACATGCATCTACCTGTAATAACTAAATCAAAAAACGGTCATCCAGATGATATTACATTGGGTTTTGACTACAGAAAAAATGTGTTTGAGAAATTATTAATAAAAATGATGAAATTAAAACTAATAGATTCTACAACAACGGTTTTAATTGGTGGCGATTTAAATTTTAGACAAGATAAAAATGGAATAGATCAATTAAATGTTCTTTTGAGAGAAAAAAACGGATACAAAACAACATTAACCAGAAAATTAAAAGAACTCTCTTTTCCAAAAGACTCGCACAAACGTATCACATGTAAATTTAGAAACCCAAATAAGGCATGTAGAACAAGAAATATGCCTACGGGCGCTTTATTAGCGAATTATATTAGTAAGGTTCAAAAAGATTGTGGCGATAAACATAGGATTCCAAGTAGATGTGATAGAATACTTATAATGTCGCCTAATTCAATAAATGTTAATTATTATCGATCTAAATTTCTTCAGCAAAATTCGGATCATAATGCTGTTTTGGCATCTATTGATATAACTCCCAAATATTAGTGTTATTGTTGTGATCTAATAGTCGGTACCATGAACTAAGGTACCGAAGTTAATTGCTCCCCCCAAAAAAGAGGGGGGCAAATAACTTTCGCTACTTTCATAGCATAGGTACTACAAAATTAGTTACATTTAAGGGTTTCAGGGTACAAGACGCGGTACACCTCAGTTACAATTTACACAATGTCTTTTTAAAGCAAAAGGATAGGAAATATTTTCATCTGTATCCATTTCATATGTTTTTTGTAATTTTTTCAAAATATTAAGGGTTTGTAATAATGTGTCATCGTCATGTAAATCTATTAAAGGAGATATTTTAAATTGTAGTATCTGTATAGAATTGCGCCGATTGCTTGGATTCTGAGTATTTGATTTCAGATCATCTACAAGAATAGTATTTCGTTTTGTAAAATGAAAATCCGGTAAAGCCCACAAATATTCAAGATCTTTATCATAACCCTGTATAGTAAATGCTTCTTCACAATGTTCGCGTGAAAATAAATGTTTAAAAGTATGCCCAGTTTTTTTGCGTATTTCATCTAATATATTAATAGCATACGGTCTTGTACCCCGTGTCCATATATACACGTCATTTGTTATAGAAAACAACCCATCAAGAAAGGCTTTCAGATGAGGTCTAAACACGCATATCCCATCAAGAACATATGCATGTTCATAATCTTTTTTTTCTTTTAATGATAAACCATCCCAGACACTATTATCAATAAAACATATAAGAGTCTCATCCATATCCAAAACAATATGTAAAGGCTTTTTCTTATAACTGGACATTATATATCAAACCTCCCCTATATATAGGCGTTAAAACATTTTAATAAATAAAAATAACCAAATATAAGATGTCTACCCACGACAATCAGCATCGCTGGGATAAATTGTCAAATGAAATGAGATTTAATCTTCCACCACTGAATGATCCCACCAGAATAAATATCCCTGTTTCTGCATCGGCACGCATTCGTTTTGAACCCAATTCACGTGATGCTATTAATTCCCGAATCTGGGATTCAATTAAATATGACACAAAATCGCCAAATAGTGCCGAAATTGTCGCTTCTTCAAATCCAATTGTACAGGATATGAATCCCCTATCGGCACGTATCGCTAATCAAAATTATATACAACAGGCTCAATTCTTTCCAGATCAACCAAAAATACAATCAAAAAAAGAAACATCTCAATACATATCACCCACTCCAATAAACCCGGGTTTAACAAATAATCCTTATCTTCAACGATTGGATGCTCAACACGATGGACGTAATTTTTTAAGAGAGATGCGATCGGCGGTATATGAAGACAATATAGACAGAGAAATAGAGTCATCAAAATTATTAACAGACAGACAATTCACACATAGATTCTTACCAGAACAGGAACAGGCGCATTTAGCGTCAATAAAAGCATATGAATTATTGCGACCAAAAACAGACGATTATCAAAAATCTTTTCGTTAAGAATTGGATACTCTGCCAATAAACTCTACCGGTCAGTATCAAATTTAGTTGCCCTACATGTTAGGGCAACTAAATTTGAAGGATCTCTGCTATGAAAGTACCGAAGTTAATTTTTCCCCCCAAAAAGAGGAGGAGCAATTAATTACGGTACTTTCATGGTAGCCTATAATTATCTTTTTTTAACCAAACGAAACCATAATTTCACACTGATGTAAATTCACCTTTTTAAGAGCCGATTTACTCAATTCAGTCCTTTTTCGTCGTGTAGAAGAATCAGATGACTGTGTGGATGAAGTTGCAGTACTGATTGTTTTAACTTCAGAACTACTGCTGTTAGTTGAACTGTAATGTTCGCGCATAGAGGTATTCATATCTTTTTCAATAGCCTCTAGATTAGCAAAAATATAGGTTAAAATATCCTTTTCAAAAGACCAACGGAAAAAATTTAACTGGCCAACG
>Ga0209617_10000110_pt1 | contig 31190 bp, 21 predicted proteins | sample LakEriepJuly2011_2_FD_187459 | JGI IMG/M metagenome (GOLD analysis project Ga0209617, IMG submission 187459) | Freshwater microbial communities from dead zone in Lake Erie, Canada - CCB epilimnion July 2011 (SPAdes) (version 2) | ecosystem: Environmental > Aquatic > Freshwater > Lentic >...
CACCCCCCCTATCCCCCATCCCCTATCCTCACGCTTTCTTAACGAAACAGGCCTTTAGGCCGACCTGGATACCATCCATCCGGCAATCGATCTCATGGTCCCCATCGACCAGCCGGATGTTCTTGGCCTTGGCCCCGCCCTTCAGCGTCCCCGCCGATCCACGCAGCTTGAGGTCCTTAATGAGGACGACGCTGTCCCCGTCGACTAAGACCGTGCCATGGGCGTCCTTAACGACGCGCGGATCATCCCCAGCGGCTGCGGCCGCGGGCTTATCCCATTCGAAGCCGCACGTTTCGCACTCCCACTTGATTGGATGGCTGAGTACGGCTTTCATCCCACATTCGGGGCACTCGGGTTCGGTCATATCGGACTATCGCACTTACCGCCCCGAATGACAAGGCTGGCGCCCGGCCAACAAAAAACCCGCCATTTTCATGGCGGGTTCGTGAGGTCAGAAGAACAGAGGGCTTAGGCAGCCTTCTTTTCCTTCTTCTTCTTTTCCTTCTTAGGCTCTTCGGCCGGAGCAGCGTCAGCGGCGGAGACGGCGAGTACCTTGGTCTGGACGTGCTTATCTACGTCGACTTTAACGGTCTTGCCCTTGAGGTCAGCGACCTTGGCGACGCCTTCGGTCTCTGGGGTCAAGGTGTAGCTGGAGTCTTTGCCGTCGACGGAGACAACAATCTCCTTCTTGTCGGCGTCGTAGGACTTCAAGGTGCCCTTGGAGGAAATCTTGGCACCGCAACCAGCCTGAGCGGCGGCAGCGAGGGCAAGAACGGTGAGGATGCTGAGGATGTTCTTCATGTGGTTTCGGTTTGGGGTCTTAAGTGGAGCACTTTTCCGAGGGTTGCCAATGACAATCGGGTTGAACCGCCCAACCGAGGGGGCATCGTCCGAAGCCATGCCTTGGACGCCCCCCCTACTCCGCTCCCTAGTTTGGGTCTGTTTGACCTGCTTAGCCGTGTCCGGGTACGCCCACTCCATCCCCGACATCCCGGTCAGGGGCGATTTCCAAGCCAATGGCACCGCGGAAATTACCGTGGAAATCAGCCCCCGAAGCTGGGCCGAAAGCCCCAAACTAGCCCCCGACCTCGAATTTAAGGACTTCCAGAGCTACAGCGCCGAGCAACGCGCCGACCTGCTCAAGCAGATGCGTGCCTTCCTCTCCGCCCATGTCGAACTGCGCTTGGAGCCCATCGGCCGGATTCAACCCGACTTCACCTTCGAATTCATCGCCGAGACGGGTCAGCCGCTAAAAGACCCTGCTGATGCGGTCATCGCGCGGGGCAAGTGGCAGACCAAATTGCCTGCCGGGGTGACCGGCTGGCAGGTACGCTCCCTCCCGGGACACAAAGTTTCCGTCGTCTTCCAGAACACCGTCAACGGACAAGCCCACCCGCGCATCGCTGTCCTATTTCCCGGCGAAAGCAGCTACACCTTGGACCTGACCGGCTTGACGACCGCACCCTCCAGCGGTGCGACCAAGGGCGCCATCTCCGCGCAGAGCGATACGGGCGGCAGCTGGAGCACGTTCTGGAGCCGCGTACGAGAAGGCTTCCATCATATCGTTCCGGAAGGACTCGACCACATCCTCTTCGTGCTCGGCCTCTTCCTGCTCGCCCGCACTTGGCGGCCAATTCTCGCGCAGGTCACAACCTTCACCTTGGCCCACTCCATCACCTTGGCGTTGGCTACCTTGGGTTACATCTCAGTGCGGGCGGAGATCGTGGAGCCAATCATCGCCGCTTCCATCGCGATCATCGCACTAGAAAACCTCTTCCGGCCAACATACGGCAAGTTCCGCTTGGCGATGGTCTTCATCTTCGGCCTGATCCACGGCCTTGGATTCGCGCAAAGGCTGGTGGATGATCGTATCCCAGCCGATTCCCTCCTGGGCTCGCTGCTTGGTTTCAACGTTGGCGTCGAATTGGGCCAATTGGCGATCATTGCCCTTGCGCTTGCCGCGACGGCTTGGATCAAGGACGAAGAGCGCTATCGCCGCTGGGTCGTCATACCCGGCTCGACAGCTATCGCGTTGGCGGGCGTCTACTGGGCCGTATCCCGGACGTTCTAAGGCTCAACGCAAGGCCTGCTCGGCGGCCGGTGAGGCTAAGATATACAACGCGTACTTCGCCCGGCTGATGCCGACGTAGGCCTTCCGGCGATCGCGTTCGGTCGCCAGGGAATCCAAGTCGGCCAAGACGACCGCGTAACTTTCCATGCCTTTAAACTTGAAGACGGTCGAGGTACGCAAGGTCCCCGGCACATAGGGACGCGACGGGTCAAAGGGCACGAGACGTAATCCCGCCAGGGTGGCTTGGCCGGCGTAACATTCCTTTCCAGCCCCACGAGCACTGAGGACCACGATATCCTCAGGGCCTTGTTGATGCAGCACCACGTGTTTCATCATCGCCTCTAAGGTCGCGTGTTCCTTACCGGGCTGATACGCGGCGGTGGTCACGGCGGGTCCGCTGATGCCAGAGCCCTCATGCGCCGAACGGCCCATGACTTTCGCGGCGGCACGGGCGATCTGTTCCGTGTTCCGCCAGTTACGCTCAACGATGGCCTCAGGCGCACCATCCAGGAGTGCAAATAAAGCCTGTCCCGCTGCCGAGGGCAGCACCGATTCCTCCGGGGAGAGAATCTGGTCAAGGTCTTCAAACCACCACCAACGGCCGTCCTTGAGCCCACCCTTTAAGATGGCATCCATGAAGGCTAACTTGCTGGCATCGTCACGTAAGTCCTGACCTTCATCAATCACGAGGAGATCGAACTTCGCCTCCAGCGGCCACACTTGCGCCACTTCGGTCGCCCGCTGTACGCGCGCCCGGAAATACGCTGGGTCGGTGGCAGCCGCATCCGAGACGTCGCCTAAGACTTGATCGATGTGTGCATAGAATGAGCCAGCCCGGACCGTCGTGAGGCCTTCGCGAGCAGAGACGTCGGTGAGGTGCGCGCCCAAGTGACGATTGAAACAAAGTAAGCCGATCTTAGCGAAAGGGGTCGCTGCCCGCTCGCGCCGGCAAGTCTCTACAGCCAAGAGCGTCTTCCCTGAACCCGGCCCGCCGGTGATGCGTAGGCGCTTATTCTTCTTCACCAAGTCGAGGGCATTAAGTTGCGAAGCGGAAAGGCGAATCAGTTCTAAATCCATGTCCGTCGCCGAGAGATTAGACGTCAGGCGTAAATCCGGCCGCAGTAACTGTGCCACGCCCAGCAACTGCGCATCCGTTGCGGGAGCGGGTAACTCGCGGTCTGGGAAATGACGGCGAAAACGCGCTTCACCATCATCGAGTAGCCGGCTGACGATCTCGGCCAGCGTGTGCACGGCCAGTTCGGCCCGGTCGACAATGCGTTCCTTGGGGCACTCGAAGGTCTGGGCGTTGAAATCGACGTCCGTGAAAACCATAGCTTGATTGAACGGCATCCGTGCCTCCACCGACTCGCGACCACAGAGACGCTCGAGGTACTCGCGGATTTCATAGCTGTTGTCGCGAGCCTGGTAGAAAGGTGGGGCGATGGATTCGCGATGGCCTTTACGGACGCGATACCAGCGACCGCCTTGGCAACCGATTTCCCCGCCTTTGACCTCGAGCACGAGTCGCCCCCGGGGATGCAGAATCACAAAATCCGCCTCCGAATCGATGGCTCCACGCTGACGGGGAACTTCCAGACAAGGAATCACGATGTACTCATCGGAAAGCTCGAACCGCAGGCGCTCAAGGAGTTCGGCCTCAGCCTCATCAAACTGGACGGCATGAAGTCGGTCGGGAATGCATCGAGCCATCGACCTTAATTACCCAAGAAGAAACTGCCCGCAAGCCTGCTCCGAGGGCAGTCCAACTGCTTGACCGTCAAGGGGGTATCGTTCCGGTAGCCCCCCTCTGACCCAAGGCCACCAGGGCACCCCTCCCTCCCCCGCCAGCGGACGCCTCAGTAAAATCATCCGGCCAGTGCAGTCACCTCCTTTAGTAGAAGCATCAAGATTGTGCCAAATGTTACCGTTCGGTGTATGACACATCCGTCGTTAACCTGTCATCAATCTGTAATGTTAAACGGCTAAGGTGCTATCCCCACCATGAAAAACCTCGCCCGTTCGTTCCTCCTCGCTGCCGCCGCCACGGTCACGCTCTCTGCGCAGAACGTGATCACCGGTCCCTCCAGTTCGCAAACGTCCTACCTCACGCCCACTTCACCGGGCTGGTCGGCAACTGCGTTACTCACCGTGGGCGATGCCATCAATGGCTATCAGATGGCCGGCATCCCCGATGGCCTTGGCGCTTACAGCAACGGTAACGGCACGATGACCGTTCTCGCCAACCATGAGATCGGTAATGATTATACGACTGGCGTCCTTAAGGGTGCCGTACGCGCTCACGGCGCTGCTGGCGGCTTCGTCTCGAAATGGGTCATCAATACGTCCACCTGGCAGGTCATCTCCGGCGGCGACTTCGTCACGTCCGCCACGAACCAGATGATGTGGGACACCACCGCCAACTCCGGAGCAGGCAACTGGGCCGCACGCACCGTCAGCACCCCGTACGCCTACCTCCGCCCCTGCGCCGCCGAACTTCCGAAGCTCGAGGCCCTCTATGACAGCGTCTCTGGTTATGGCTATAACGGCCGTATCTTCATGAACGGCGAAGAAACCGGCGCCGAAGGTAAGGCTTTCGCTTGGATCGTGGACGGAGCCGAAGCCGGCAAGGTCTACGAACTCCCGCACCACGGTAAGTATTCCTACGAAAATCTCGTCCCACGCTCGAACTACGGCCCGGCCTTACTCTCCGCCCGCCTCCAGACCGTCGTCGTCGGGACGGATGACGCCACCCCCGGCGAAGTCTACGTCTACATCGGTACCAAGACCAACCTCGGTAACGCCGTCCAGATGGCTGGCCTCGCCAACGGTAACACTTACGGCATCAAGGTGACCTCCGCCGCCGGCTACACCGGCGCGGTGACCATTGAAAACGCGACGGGCATCACTGGCACCTTCGCTCTCGCCCAGATCTTCACCAATACGACCATCGCCGCCAAGACGGGTGCCCAGTTCCAGACCGAATCGACCCTCCTCGGCGTGACCCAGTTTGCCCGCCCCGAAGACGCCCAATGGCTCGATCACGACTCCCTCCTCTTCGCCACCACGGGTGCGACGGTGAATAGCGTGGTCGTCACCTCCAAGATTTACCAACTCGACTTCAACAACGACCCCTCTGGCATCCTGACCACGGGCGGCAATATTAAGGTGCTCGTCGATAGCGCCAAACTGACCGGCAAGGATGGCGCCAAGGCTGCCAGCTTCGACAACATCACGGTGGGCGATGACGGCCTGCTCTACATTCAGGAAGACCCAGGGAGCAAAGAATACGTCGCGAAGCATTGGGTCGTTAACCCCCTCGCCGGCTCTCAGACCCAAATTGAAGGCACGGCCGTGCAGATCTTCGAATCCGACCGTAACCGCTTCACCACGGGCGCAACCCAGTTCCAGACCATCGACGAAGAACACTCTGGCATCGTCGACATCACCTCGATCGTCAACGACGGCATCAATGGTAGCAAGTGGTTCCTCGTCGCAACCCAGAACCACGCCGCCGCCACGGGCGCCAGCGCCGCCACCCTCGTTGAAGGCGGCCAGTTCATCGCCCTCAACTACAAGACCAGCTCCAACAGCGGCCTGATCGGTAATCTTCTGACGCTCGACAACGGCGGCACGATCGTCGCCAGCGGCACGGCCATCAGCCATAACATCGCCCTCAACGGCACGGGCGGTGTCTTCAACACCACCGCAAACACCTCGGTCTCCGGCGCCATCGGCGGTAACGGCGGCCTTTGGAAGAACGGCTCGGGTACGCTGACCCTCACCGGGGCCAACACCTTCGCCGGCAACACCAACGTCGAAGCCGGCAAGCTCGTCGTCAACGGCTCGCTCGCCTCCGCGGTCCGCATCCTCAAGAGTGGCAGCTTCGGCGGTAACGCCAGCATCGTCGGCAACCTGACCAACCTTGGCACGCTCGCTCCTGGCAACTCCCCCGGCACGATCAATATCTCCGGTAACTACATCGAAGCGGGTACGCTCGACATCGAAGTCTGGGGCCTCACCGCAAACACGCAGCATGACCAAGTGATCGTCTCTGGCACCGCGACGTTCCAAGCTGGCAGCACCATCAAGGCCACCAAGACCGGCGGCACCTACGACCTCGCCCGCACCGAATCCGTCCTCGCCGTCAGTGCCCTCGCCTACTCGGGTGCGTTCACGAACCTCGACCGCGGTACGCAGACCACGCAGGTGTTCTTCAATAACGCCACCGGCCGCATCCATGGTTCCGGCCTGACCGAAACGCAGACGTTCGCCGACCTGACCGTCGACACCAACCGTAAGGCGATTGCCACCGCACTCTACGCGGACGGCCTCACCAACGCCCAGGTGATCAAGAACGGAACTGCCGCGCTGGCCACCAGCAAGGCCTTCATCACCACCGGCGAGATGGGTGCCGCCGCGGTCGCCTTCCTCGGCGCCGCGAACGTCGACACCGCCCTCGACGCGCTCTCCCCTGAGCCGTATGGCACGACCATGCTGATGGCCTCCCGCAACTCGCTCTCCCTGGCTCGGGCCTTTGTCGGTGCCACCGCGGAGAACGCTGGTTGGAATGTCCACCTCGGTTATGACCAACAGCAGTCGACCTCGACCGCCTCCTTGACCACGCTCAATGGTAGCTTCGACGTGAACGCCCGCTACGCAGTCCTCAGCCACCAGGCCGGTGCAGACTCGGTCTTCTCGGTGCTGGTGTCCGATAACTCCGGCCAGTCCAGCGCTAGCGGCTTCGCCTCCGAGGCTTCGGGTCGCTCGTACGGTCTCGGTTTCGGCACCAATATCGGGTTAGGTCGTCTGGACGTCGGCGTGGTAATGGGAGAGCTCAATGCCAACGGCACGCGCTCCGGCCAGTCCTTCGCCAACCAGAAGATTAATTCGACGAGCCTGAACGCCCGCCTGAGCTTCACGAAGCTCGGTGCCTTCACTCCCTACGTCGGGATCAGCCGAAACATCGGCTCTTCCGATGCCTTCCTCGAAACGGGTACGGGCGCTAACCTCAGCGTCGCCGCTGCCAACCAGTCCGATGTGACCGCTGAAATCGGCATGGGTTATGGTATCAAGCTCGGTGATGTCCTGACGGTTTCGCTGAACATCGCCTACGAACATGCCTTGAGCAACGAAGGCGGTACGTTGAACGCAGGCTTCGCTGACGCGGCAGTACCGACGTCCTTCAGCGTCCGGACCTCCGGCGCAGGCCAAGACGTGCTGCGCACGGGACTCGGCCTTAACCTGGCACTCGGCGAAGGCCGCTCCGCCACCCTCGGCTACGACTACCACACCGGCGCAGACATCAAGTCCGCCCATCAGTTCAAGGCTGGCTACTCGTTCCGCTTCTAAGCCTCCACGCAGTCGTTAAACGCAGGCCGCCCATTCGGGCGGCCTGCTTGTTTGGTGAGGTTGAGAGCCAACAGCTACCACTGGCGAGATTGGCCCGGCCCAAGCGTTCATGGCAATCAGGGGGTACGGGTCACCACCCCACCCTGACCGCAGGTTCTTGTTTCCACCTGTCAGGATTAGCCTACAAACAACCTACCCCATGGCCACGTTGTTGCGCTTTTTCCTGCTTTTCCTATCCGCCATCGGCCTCACGGCCGCACCCTCTGACCTATTTGATGGCAAATCCTTGGCTGGCTGGGGCGGTGAAGCCAACCGCTTCTGGAAGGTCCAAGACGGCGCCATGGTGGGCGGCGGTCCAGCTCAGCCCGTTGACTCTTGGTTGGCCACTGCGCGTTCCTTCGAGAACTTCGACCTGAGGTTCAAAGCCAAGACCGTCGGCAAAGTCGGCACTGGCCTGTTCTTCCGCAGCGAGGTGGCCGCGGGTAAGCGCATCGTCGGCTGGGAATGCGATATCGGCCAAGGCTATGATGGTGGCCTGTTCAAAGAAGGGCCCAAGGGTGGCATGATCGCCTACCCATCCAAAGAGAAACTGGCGGCGACGGTCAAGGCAGGCGACTGGAATGAGTACCGCGTTCGCGCCGAAGGGGCCCACCTACAAACTTGGGTTAACGGCGTCCTAATGGCTGATTACCACGAGCCCGCGCCGCGGCGCCGCCAAGGGTCTTTCGCGCTGGAGATTTCCTCCGCCGGCGGCGGCCAAGCTTTCTTCAAGGATTTCAACATCGAGGAGTTACCGCCTAGCCCACTGGAGGCCGCCGCGCTGCCCGCCCCCATGCAACGCCTCAGCCCCGCCCCCAAGGCGCAGATGCGGCCCGCGGCGTTTGCGGACCGTCAGTTCGCCATCGCCCCCGCCGAGGTGATTGTCTTCACGGGCGGCGAAAACATGGTGCTCGAGCAACGCCAAGGTGAACTTGAAGCGCGCCTCACCCAACATGGACAGAAGCTAGCGCCGAAATTCCGCCACATGAGTTGGGAAGGTGATACGGTCTTCCGGCAGAACCGCATGATGGAATGGGGCTCTTGGCGCGAGAACCTCGTCGGCGCTGGCGCCACGATGGTGTTCACGTGGTTCGGCCAAGTTGAAGCACTCGACGCCACGCGCACGCCCGCGGATTTCCATGCCGCCTATGCGGCACTGCTCCAAGACTTCGCCGCCGTGACGCCCCGGCTCGTGGTAATCGGACCCGCCCCGTTCGAAAAGCCCACTGACCCGCGTATCCCCGACAACACCGGGCTCAACACCCGGCTCGCGGAATTCAACGAGGCCGCCCGTTCGCTCGCACAAGCCCGCGGCTTGATCTTTGTCGACTTGTTCACCGCGCTTAAAGATGCCCCCCAGCCACTCACCCGCGACGGGATGCATTTCACCGCGAAGGGCTCCCAAGTCGTCGGCGAGGCTATCGCCCAAGCCCTGGGCAGCCCTGCTCAAGTTGCTCCTGCGTTACGGACAGCCATCGTCGAAAAGAACCGCCTATGGTTCGATACCTGGCGCTGCATGAATTGGGCCTTTGCTTATGGAGACCGCACCACCCAGCCATTCGCCAAGTCCAGCGCCGAGCGCCCTTCATTCGTCGATGAACTCAAGAAGCACCTCCCGCGACTCGAACATGCTGAAGCCACCATCCTCGCTTTAGCCCGCGGCGAAAAGGCCCCTGCCCCGCTTCCGCCCGCACCCCCGCGCGCTGATCCAGCCGCACTCTCCCCCGACGAAGAGAAAGCCAACTTCAAGCTACGCGCGGGCTTCGACGTCAGTCTGTTCGCTGATGAAAGACTCGGCGTGGTCCGTCCCGTCCAAATCCGCTGGGATGAGCGCGGTCGCCTCTGGGTGGCCTGCATCCCCTCTTACCCACAACTGCAACCGGGTGAACACGGCCACGATTATATCCTCATCCTCGAAGACACCAATGGCGATGGTAAGGCCGACAAGGCGTTGCGCTTTGCCGAAGGCCTGACGATGCCGATGGGCTTCGAGTTCGCCCCCGCAGAGGTGGGCGGAGGAATCTACGTACTCGAGAGCACCCAGTTGGTGCACCTACCCGACCGTAATCACGATGATCGCGCCGACAGTCGCGCCGTCTTATTAAGCGGCTTCGGCACCGGCGACACCCACCAAAATGCCAATTCGCTCCGCTGGGGTCCCGATGGTTCTTTGTGGTTCACGCAGGGCTACCACATCTGGTCCTATGTCGAAACCCCGCACGGGCTTGCCGAACTTAACCGCAGCGGCGTCTGGCGCTTCAACCCACGCACGCTCCAACTGAATTCATTCCTCAATGAGAGTGCCGGGGGGCTTAATTGCTGGGGCACGACCTGGGACGAGTATGGCCAGACGTTCCATGGAAGCGGCGCGGATATGACGATCTGGCACACGACACCGGGACTGATTCCTACCTTGCACGCCCTGCCGATGCCGACGGCCCTCGCCGTTTCACGGGGCAAAAGTATGGAGCCGGAATTCCTCGGTGGCAGCCACCTGCCGGCCGACTTGTCCGGCGTGTTAATGAAGAGCACCTACTTCACCAGCCAGGTCCAACTCTATCGTCTCCGCGATCAAGGGTCTTCATTCGCGACCACCGACCTCGGCGACTTACTGTCCGGCGGCAAAGAATTCCGCCCCGTGGAATCGCGCCTCGGTCCCGATGGCACTATCTTCGTCGCCGACTGGCTCAACCCGGTCATCGGCCATTACCAAGCTAGTTACCGCGACCCCCGCCGGGACCGCTCGCACGGCCGCATCTGGCGCGTGACGGCGCAAGGCCGGCCACTCGTGACCAAGCCCGACCTAATCCATGGCAACGCGGACGAATGGGTTCGTCGACTTTCCTCGCAGGAGCCTTGGGAACGCGCTCAGGCGAAAAGCCTACTCTACCGTCTCCCGGCAAAAGAGGCGCAAGCCGCCTTACGCAAGGTCGACCTCAAGCAGGCAGACCTACGGTTACTTTACGAACTGAGCGGCGTCTTCGCCGCCCACGAATCCCCTCAACCAGTCATCGTTCAACGCATGCTGTCGTCCGATGACTTCCGTTGGCGCGCTTGGGGCGCTCACCTCCTCTGCACCTGGGGACCGCAGCTCCCCGAGACTCTAACGTTGCTCGAGAAGGCTGTCCGCGATGAACACCCGCGGGTTCGCCTGGAAGCTGTTGTCGCTTGCGGCTGGCAAGCCCATCAAGGCACGGCCGCAGTGCAGGTGGCCTGCCTCGCCCTAGACAAGCCAATGGACCCTGCGCTGAACCACGCGCTCACGCTGACCATCCATGCGTTAGCACCGACCTGGAAGTCGGACCTCCTTGCCGGGAAACTCGGGCCGCAGGTCCGCGGCGATACCCTCACCCACCTGATCATCACGGCCAAAGACCCCCAACTGCTCATTCAGACCCGCGCCTTAGCCGAACAAGCCGCAAACCCGGCCACCCGTGAGACGTTGCTCACGGTACTAGTCAAGTCTGGGACGGTCGCCGATGCGCTCGTCGCCTTGGATCGTTCCCGCTCCGCACCCGCCGTCCTGCTGGCCTTGACCGAACGCGCTCAACTCAAACCTGCTGAAGACTACACGGCCATCGTCGGGACATTACTGTCGGGCACCAGCTCAGCTCAGCAAGCAGCCTTCAGCATCTTTGCGAGCACCCGCAAGGAGTATGGCCAAACGAGTCAACTGAATACCCTCTGGAAAACGACCGCCCTCGCAGCAGAGATTCGCGGACCGCTCCTGCGCGCACTCGCCCGCACTCGGGGCAAAGCTTTCAGCACAGAAATCACCCCCTACCTCCGTGAGGCTGCCCTCCAAGACGTGGCCCTCGCTGCACTGACCGAGCTAGACCTGATTGCGGGTGCTACCGAGGCGGCCAGGCGTCTGCAGACGCTACAGCCCGGCGTGCCCGTCGCCCCACTCTTGCAGAGCCACCTCGGGCTCAAGAATGGCTCCTTGGCACTCGCCACCGCGCTTACAGCCAATCCCCCCAGCGCCGACCAAGCACGCCTAGCCTTAGCGTGGCTTGCGCAGATCGGCCGCGACGACACCGAACTCCGTCTCGCTTTACAAAAAGCGGCAGGCTTCCAGACCACCGGGGCTGTCTTCAGCGAAGCCCTCGTCAAGCAACTGATTGAGCAGGCCGACGCTAGCGGCAACGCCCGGCGCGGCGAAACGCTCTTCATGGCAGCGCAATCGGCCTGCCTGAGCTGCCACAAGGTCGGCGAACTCGGCGGCGTCATCGGGCCCGATCTCAGTGCACTCGGCCGGGCGCAGACCAAGGAAGCCATCGTGGAGTCCGTCCTCTGGCCTAAGCGCCAGGTCAAGGAAGGGTACATGTTGACGGTCCTCACGACCAAAGACGGGCGGACTTTACAAGGCTACCGCAGCAGCGAGTCCACAGAAACACTGACACTACGAGACTTTTCTGCGAATGCCTTGGTCGCCGTCTCCAAGCGAGAACTCGCCGCCCGTAATGACGCCGGCACCATCATGCCAGACGGTCTCACCGACCGGCTGAGTCCCGCCGAGCTAGCCGACCTCCTCCGCTACCTCTTCGAGTTAAAGTAACCGCGGACTACCACGGATTATAGCGGATGCCGAAGAGCGCCAAGATGGCTAAGCCTAAAGCGACCATGGCGGGAATGAAGAAGGGGTCGTAGTAATCCGCAGCCCGCGGCTTCTTCTCTAGGATCACGACCTTCTTCATTTCATCAATCTTCTTGAAGACTTCATTCAAGGCTTCGGGCGTCACGGCAGGCCAAGCGGCACCGCCCGAACCCTGCGCAATCGAGACCAGTGCGGGCGTGACCGGTTGATCAATGAGGAAAATCACGAAGACCTTAATGCGCTTAGCTTGGAGATCGGCGATAATCGCACTGTCCTTAGGCGGTACGATATCGTTGCTCAAGCCATCCGTGAGCAAGATAATCATCCGGTCACCGGTCTTGGCTTGATCGAGGAGTTCCGCCGCCCCGTAGAGAGCCTTGCCGATGAAGGTGTTACCCCAAAACTCATCGGGGAACACGTATGGGGCGATGAAGGGACGAGCCAAGACGATGGCTTCGGTATCCTGCGTCAGTGGTACCCAGTGCACGAAATTACGCGAGAAGACGGTAAGGCCAAAGGCATCACCTTTGCGGTAGTGCAAGAACTGCTCGATCGAAGCCATCGCCGAATCGAACCGTGAATTCACGCCCTTGGTCTGCGGGCCGTGCGGCGACTTCATACTCCCCGAGGTGTCCAAGACAATTTGGACGTTGGTGAGCTGACGTTCGACTTCCGGTGGATTGAAAATAACCGGATGGGCTAAGAACAGAATCGCGATGGCGAGCAGGCCGGCGGGTAAACAGTTCGCACTGTTGATGAGAAACTGCCAGAAACGGCCGCGGCCGACCTTAGCATGGTCAAACGGCATCGCCAGCGGCTGCCCAGGACGGACCCACTCCCAAAAGGCAAGGATGACGGGGATGGCGAGGAGCGCCAAAAGCTTAGGGTAAAGGAAGGTCATCGAACGAGGGAGCTTGCGGGCTCCTGGGCATGGGGGGCGACCAGGGTGGCAATTTCTTCCACCGTCACGACTGAGTCACGGCGGTAGAGCCAGGCCTGCAGGCGACGGAGGTCTTCCGCGGTGCGGCCATCTTTCGCCACAGCGGCCAGCACCTCATGCATGGGGGCATCGGAGCTTAAGAGCCCGGCCCGCCAACAGCGGAGCAGAATCATCTCCATGCGGGCTTGCCCAGCAGCGCCCAGCGAGCCCGCGCGGAGCTTAGCCAGGAGGCCGTGGAGTTCTTCGGCTTCCGTCAAGGGCGGGACGACCGGCGCCAACGCCAAGCGCTTCGGCCGACCCCAGAAGATAATCGGGTAGAGACAGGCCAACCAAACACAGCCGAGGATGGTCAATTTTGTGAAGTAACGCCCACCGACCTGCACGCCGACTAGTTCGGTCTCCTTAATGCGCGCTTCGAGCTCCTTCGACATCTTGGGGTCACCGTGGAACTTAAATACAGGCAAGCCTTCGGGAATGACGCCGCTCGCGCTGGCCAAGTAGTCGCGTAAGTCATAGTCGCCCTCGCGGTTCACCAGGTAACGAACGTCATAGACACGGCCACCCGGCGCACCCGTGACTTGGGCGATACGGACATTCACCGCGACGCCCCACTTAAAAGGCTTCACGACGAGTTCCGGACCACCATAGGTAATGATAGCAGCCTGCTCAACGCCGAGAGGTACATTAAGGATGTCATCCTCGCGCGTCAGCCACCAGGCCAACGGCAAGACCACGACGAGCGCCAAGCAGGTCCAACGGACCCAGTGGCGGCGAAAGAATGGAAGCACGGCGGACATGATCAGCGGACGCTCCGGGCCGACTGGCCACGATGCTGGAGGAAATGCGCGAGCGGAGCCAGGATGGGACGGTCCGTACGCAGGTGAAGGTAGTCGATGGCAAAACGGCTCAGCTCAGCCTTCCAAGCCGAGGTATCAATGAAGGGGCGACCGCCACGGCCAATGAAGGCCTCGCCGGACTCAGCTTCGACGCCACGGAAGAAACCCGAGCCGCGCACGCCACGTTCGGCCGGATCCTCGAGATGCAACGCCACGCAGTCGTTGCGCTGGGCTATCACCTGCAAGGCCTCCAAGGAGCCAGGGTCGTGGAGGTCACTCAGCACGATGACGGTCGTGCGACGCGTCAGGGAAGGCGAGAGTTCGCGGGCGCGCTTCGCCAAGGAGGTGGCTTCCCGGAAATCATGCTGACGCAACTGGTGCGACCATTCTAAAACCGTTGTACGCGAAAGCGTCGGGCGGATGTGCAATTCGCGGGCGCCACAACCCAGCAAGCCAACGGGAGTGACATTACCCTGCGCGGCCAGACCGATACCGGCGGCGATGCGTACGGCCCAAGCATACTTACTAAGCGTCTGCGAGGACACGCACATCGAAGCAGAGGTGTCGACGAGGAGATACAGCGGTACCTGCTTGGGTTCCTCGTATTCCTTAACGAAGAGCTTGCGCATGCGCGCGGAGAGTTTCCAGTCGATGTACTTCACCGAATCGCCAGCCACGTAGGGACGGGACTGGGCAAACTCCAAGCCGGCGCCATGGAAAACCGACTGCTCCTGACCGAAGCGCAGGCTGTTAGCCAGTTGCTTAACGGCTACCTCAAAATCCCGAGAATCAACGGGATCATGGGCGAGGACGGCTTGGCGACGCATGTTCGGAGTGAGGGAGAAAACCGCCGGAACGGGCTCAGCCGAGGCCAGCCAAGATGCCTTGCAGCACCTTCGGACCCGTGTGACCGGCGGCCGAGGCTTCGTAGCTCACGCGGATACGGTGAAGGACAATGTCTTCCGCGAGGTCAAAGAGATCCTCCGGCGTGACGTAGTCGCGGCCATGAATGACCGCACGGGCACGGGCCGCGTTGACCAGCGCTAAGCCCGCACGCGGCGAACAACCGAAGTCGAGGAGCTTGGATTCGCGCGTCCGACGGACGAGTTCCACGGAGTGCTTCAGGAAGACTTCGCTGACGTGCACCTGCTGGACGGATTCCATCGCGGCAACGAGGTCGGTCGCGGTCCCGACCGGCGAACCATCAATCATGTCGAAGGCGGTCTTCGGCACGGCCCCACCCTCTTCCTTGCGGAGCCCCATGCTCAGCTGACGACGCAGGATGTCCTGCTCTTCGTCGCGGCCGGGGTAACCAAGGCGGTGCAGAAGCATAAACCGGTCCAACTGTGCTTCGGGTAGCTCAAACGTGCCGGACTGTTCGACCGGATTCTGAGTCGCGATGACGAGGAAAGGCGTCGGGAGTTTCATACTCTGGCCACCCAGGGTGACCTTACGCTCTTGCATGGCTTCAAGCATGGCGCCCTGGACCTTGGGAGCGGCGCGATTAATTTCGTCTGCCAGGAGGAGGTTCGTGAAGACCGGACCGCGGTGAATACGGAACTCGCCCGTCTTTAGGTCAACGACTTCGGAGCCCAGAATATCCGACGGCAACATATCCACGGTGAACTGGATGCGCTTGAAGTCGAGGTGGATGGCCTTGGCGACGGTATTGACGAGCAGCGTCTTCGCGAGGCCTGGCATGCCTTGCAGAAGCAGGTGGCCGCCCGTGAGGAGCGCGATCATCACGCGTTCAACGACGACGTCTTGGCCGACGACGACCAAACCGACGCGTTCACGAACGGCTGCGACAAACTGTTGGGAGGATTGAGTAGAGGACATGGTACGAAAGGAGTTAGGGGTAGGGATAAGGGGATGGGGTCAGGGCTTAGCGGAGTTGCTTAAGCCACTTCTGCAGGATGGTGCGCAACTCGGGCTCTCCCACGTCGGTGGCACCATTGAAGCAGCCGACTTGGATGCGGGTTAAATCCTGAGCGAGCTCACCCTTCTGGGCCGCATTCAGGGCGATGAGCGGGCTGGCACTATAGCGACGGAGGAAGGCCGCGGCCGCAAAGCCATCGACGTCCGTCGGCATCTTAAAGACATCGCGCGCCAGCGGGGCGACCGGTCCCTTCGGGCCGCCGCGCAGACCGAAGAACAGGCCGAGGCCCAGCAAGGCGACGATACTGCCGAGGGAAGGCCAGAACCACGGGCCAGTCGGGGCCGGCGGAATCGCGCCAGTGCCAGGCAAGGCTTGCTGACGATCCAAGCGGACCGAAGCTTTGGGCAAGACTTTGAGGTCCTGATCTTCGTAGGTCCGCCAGATAGCGCCGTTGGCCGTATTCTTCAGCGGGGCAAAAGGCACCTCGGTGGCTGAGTCGGCTGCGCGGATCTTATCGCCATCCAGAGAGATGACCCAATGGCGCTCCGAACGGGGGGTGACCTGCTCGCCCCACGTATTGAGCTCCTTGATTTGCAGGCCTTCACCCGCCCCGACCTGCCGGACCGCGGCGACGCGCTTCACGATCTCGAGGTCCACGAGGTCGTCGAGGTCAGGCACCAAGCCCGTCCCCGTCGCATGGATATCCAAGTTAAGTTGGCCATTGATGGCAAACTGACGGGTGTCGAGGGTCTGCGTAACTTCGACGCGGCCCGCCGGACGCGGACCAGACGTCGGCGAAACCTTGAACACCGTCTCCGCCGACACGGCCGGTACGGTCACCGGACCCGAGAGATCGATGAACTTTAACTCGAGCTTCACGGGCGGGACCTTGTCGACGCTGGCATCTTTAGCCCGCACCAGCACGTATGCCAGGACGGTCTCTTCCCAGCCGGGATTGGCGGTCGCCCGCGGCTTAACATCGGGCGCGGCGAAGGTAATCGAACGAACCACAAAGAACGGTGACAGCGCGTCCTCGAGCTCGAACTGGAACTCATCACGCGGTCCTTGGGCGTCGCGACCCTTCTTCGTAGCCGGACCGCGACGCTTATTCTTAGCGGCGGTGGCGGAGGCATCGTTGGTGAGGTATTGGCCCAGCTTGGCCACGCGGCCCATGGCTTCGGTGTGGATCACACTGACAAAGATACCAAACTCTTGATTAGAGCCGACCGTGTTCGGGCCGTCGAGACGGGTCTGGACGCGGACTTCGCTGAGCAGTTCGTCGAGGTAGGTGGCGCGCTTCTGCAGAGCCATCGTAAACGGGTCGTCCTTCGTGACCACCAAGGCCGCGGCGAGGTAGCGATACTTGATGTCTTCGTGCAAGGGGTCGCGCTCATCGGTCAGGCGCGCGTTCAGCGTCTTGGCCAAGAGGTTCATATGCGTCTGGGCCGCCTTGCCGGGCAGTGCTTGGATGCTGGACCGAATCTTCTGGAGGCCAGCGCGGTTCACGGTCTTAGCCAAGTTGACGGTGTTATTGTGGCCAATGCCGACGAGGGAATTAAACCAGACCAAGTAAGGCTCGATCGATTGGGTCGTGCCGCCATTACGGATAATTTCACGGCCATAGGCGTCCGCCCCTTTCTGGAAATACTCCAGGGCCTGCAAGCTCCGCTCCTTCATATTGGCTACCCGCTTGGCAGGGTCCACCGGGGCCAGCTCCTGTAGGTACTCGAAATCGGACCAGTCATTCAGCACCTTCGCACCGAAGATTAGGGCGCGGGAAGAGGTCGGGTTATTCTTGGTCCAAGCCCCGATCATCGTGACGAGGGAGCTGTAACTGCCCTGGACCATCTCATAGGTCTGCTGCTCAGTGCGGCGCGTCAGCATGTTGCGCTGTAAGTCCTGCCGGCGCCAGCGGTCCGAAAGGTTGGCGTGCATGCGGGCGGTCAGGAGGAAGAAGACCTCTTCGTCCATCTGTTCGGCCGAACCGAAAACCTTTTTGATGTGGGAATCGCTGTAGGCTTCGGCGTTACTGTAAGCTTGGTCAAAGGCAGCGACGACTTTACCTTGATCACGCGGTTTGATATTGGCCGCCCGAAAGAGCTCCATCATCTTGGCGAGGCTGTTGATATTGCGCTCCATCATGACGGGCGTCACGGGAATCCGGGCGTCCTCAGGGAGGCCATACTTCTTGCGCAATTCTTCCGGCACCAAGGGATTATGGGCTAGGGCCCAAGCGGCGAGGAAATCCTCCGCCAACGCGACACCGGCGGATGGATTACGCTTCGCGAGGGCCGCGATGAGGTCAGCGCCGGCTTCGAAGTTAGCACTCGCGATCACTGCCCGCGAAAGGCTCGCGTCCAAACGTTCGCGGATATCGGGGCCAAGGGCCGCCAACCACTTACCCATCGGAGCGAGACCCAGTAACTCTTCGGCTTCGATCGCATTCGTGTTATTGTTACCGCCGCGTGTCCGGCGAGTAGCCAGCGCGGCCCGCTGGGCAAAGGTCGTCTCGACTTCGTTCATCCACTCTTCCGCCATGGCGACGAGTAAGGGATTCCAGGGACTGGCGGCAGCGTCAGCATGGTTGACGACGAGGGTCGCGAGGACGGACTGCGCGCGCAGGTTTTCAACGCGGGTGGCCGGATCGGTACGGGCGTCGGTCTGGATCTTCCGCTGCAGGCCAGCGATGAGGCGGACGGCGGCATCTGGTTTAGTGCGGATGAGGTCACGAAAGAAACTGTCTAAATTAGCGGGCTGCACCTGCGTCATGACGCGGGCTAAGTTGCCCGCTGCCCTGGTCATCTCCCCATCGTTGACCTTAGCGCGGTTCAAGATAGCAACGTTTTCGTCCCAGACCTTTTGAATCTGCTCGCGCTGAGCGAACTCACTGGCCTGCTCGGTGGACAAGAAGGCGGCGACCTCTTGGCGAAATGCCTCGTCCTTGATCTCGTCGAGCTTCGCGCTGGTCGGCAAGTAAGCCAAAGCCAATTCCCGGAAGCCCCCGGCGAGCAGGACGCGGCCAGCGGCCAGCCGGCGAGCTGGGTCCTTACCACCCAGTTTAGCAGTTCCGCGGCGCATCCGCTCGGCCAGCCAGAAAGATTCGCTTGCGGGCACACTATTAGAAAGCAGCTCACCAATCTTACGCAGTTCGGCGTCGTTGAGTTCACCGGGCAACGCGTCCACCAAGGCAAGGATGTCGTCGAGCTTCATCCCGCTCTTCTGGCGCTCGGTGAGGTCGGCGAGCATCTTATCGAAGATGCGGCGCGAAAGGTCGGGCGGTAACTGGCCTAGCTCGGCGCGGATTTGCGCCCAATCGCCGAGTCGGAAGCTATGCAGGAAACGCGTATCGGCGGCCGTCGAGGCCTCGATCTTGCTGGCGCGTTCGAGGGCAGTGAAGACCTCGGACAAGTCGCGTGAGAACTTATGGTTAAGCAGGTTCTCGTACTGCGCCTGCATCTTCGGGTCGAGCGCGGCGGCCGTCTGCGCAGACGCTAGGGGCGCGAGCGCTAGCAAGGCAAGGAGGAGACCGCAAGGGAGCGTGGTTCGCATGGTGGCTTAGTTTTTGTTTTAGAAAGGGGGATTAGGAACCTTCGGGGAGTTTAAATTCGTTAAGGGACGAGCGTGCGTCGGTCTTTTCAGTGGGCGCAGGGGGGGCAACTTCGGCCTTAAGTTGACCCAGTAGTTGGGCGGCGGCGCGAAGTTTTTTCGGATCAATGGGTCCATCCTGCGGCTTAGCTTGTAACGCCGCCTCGAGGTTGCGGAGTTTCTCGGCGTCGATGCCACCGACGCCTGTGACGGCACGCACACCGCCCGCGGCACCGGCCTTCACGCCTTCGGCTTGGCCTACTCCCTCGGGAGGAGGCGTGGCCACGGGCTGAGCGCCTTGGCCGCCTTGGCCAGCGGCCGTGGCAGCTTGTTCGACAGGCTTACCACCTTGGCCAGCGGCAGCGGCGGCTTGTTCAACAGGCTTACCACCCTGCCCTGCAGCTGCGGCAGCTTGCTCGACGGGCTTACCGCCCTGGCCAGCGGCTGTAGCGGCTTGCTCGACGGGCTTACCGCCCTGGCCAGCGGCTGTAGCGGCTTGCTCAACGGGTTTACCACCCTGGCCGGCGGCTGTAGCTGCTTGCTCGACAGGCTTGCCACCTTGGCCAGCGGCCGTGGCGGCTTGCTCAACGGGTTTACCACCCTGGCCGGCGGCTGTAGCTGCTTGTTCGACAGGCTTGCCACCTTGGCCACCTTGGCCTGCGGCCGTGGCTTGCTGCTCAACGGGTTTACCGCCTTGACCGGCAGCTTGAGCGGCTTGTTCAACGGGTTTGCCACCTTGGCCAGCGGCTGTAGCGGCTTGCTCGACAGGTTTACCGCCTTGACCGGCAGCTTGAGCAGCTTGCTCGACAGGTTTACCACCCTGGCCGGCGGCTGTAGCAGCTTGTTCAACGGGTTTGCCACCCTGGCCTGCGGCTGCGGCGGCTTGTTGGACAGGCTTACCACCTTGGCCGGCGGCCGTGGCGGCTTGCTCAACGGCTTGACCATTCTGCGGTGCCGCCTTGACGGGCTGAGCGATGGGCTGCGCCTGCTGCGGCACCGACTGGGCAGATTTTGCCTCTGTAGAATCCACGGGCTTCACGCGGGGAGCGCCACGCTGTTCGACGCCGTTGACACCTTCGACTTTTGCGGGGGCGGCCTCCTGGGCAGAAGCGGCGGCGCAGAGGAAACTAGTGGCGAGGAGTAGTCGGTTCATTGGGAGAGATGGGTGCGAACGGATTTTTGGAATTCTTTTTCGACGCGTTGTTCGTATTCAGCCAACGCACTCTCGTCTTGGTGTTCGGCGAGGTAACGAAAGATTTGCCGAGTCCGCTCCGCAAACGGGCGCCACTCATCCTCGGTGGCCCCGCTGGAGCGTAAGAGCGAGGTCGCATAATAAAAGGCCTTACCTTGGGTCTCGCGGATAGCCCGGGTCGTCGGGGCGTCCTCGCCACTCGCGGCGGCTGATTCAAAGAGTAATTGCGTTAGGTCCGTCAAGGTGCCGGCGACGTCGAGCATCTCCAGTCGGGCCTTGGCTTTGGCTAAGCGGACCTGATGGCGGGCACGGGGATGGTCGTTGGGGGGCAGCTGTTCGACGATCTTATCATACTCGCCTAAAATTAAATCCCAATCGGGGTCCTTTGCCTGCTCCAGCTCACGGATATGGACGAGCCGTTCACGGGCCAGCTCACGGGCCAATTCCGCCTGTCCATAATTGAAATGGTAAGTCAGTACGGCCACCGGACAGAGCAGCCACAGCAACACGAAATACTTTCTCATCGGCTCACGCCCTCCAAGGCATCTTGCGCCCGCCAATCGGTGCCGAAATACTGCAACACTACCGGTACAAAGGTCAAGAATAGCGACCCGAGGAGCATGGCGAGCATCGCCCACTGCTCGAGGTCGAGGCCGGACTTCGGTAAGGGCGACTTCACCACCAGATCACCGAGGGCTTCCGTGGAAAGGTGCTTCTCGTTGATGTCGTAATAGGTGCCGCCCAACGACCGCGCGATGGCGTTCAGCGATTCTGGATCCTGCCGTGATTGGTGGCCATCAATGAAGAGGCCTTTGCTGGGATTCCCGACCCCCAGTACCAGCACCTGCTTGACGGACTTCGGCAGCGCTGAGATGGGCAGGAGCGGGATGGTGTCGCCATCGCTGTAGATTAAGAGTCGTGCGGACCCCTCTGGCAGGTCAGCGACTTCCTTTAAGGCATGGTTAATCGCCGTACCGAGGTCGGTCTTGCCCCCGCGCATGAGTAACTGCACGGGCAAGCCGTTGAAAACATTACGCACCAACTCGGGGTCGCGCGCCTCCATCACGACCGCACGGGCATCGGTATAAAAGCCGACTACCCCGTAACGCAGGTCGCCGCCGACGCGCATCAAAACGCCCTCGACGGATTCGCGAATCCGCTCTTGGCGGGTCAGTTTTCCATCGGAGCCAGCATCCTTCAGTTTCATGCTCGGCGAAAGGTCGGCCACAAAGATCAAGCGCGCGGGTGTCTTCGCGGAGGGCTTCTTGCCGTCCTGCTCCGCAAAGTGTAAATCGACCATCACCGCTAAGCCCCAAGCGAAGGCCGCAAACGCGAGCGGACGGAGCCAAGGCACCACCCGCGTCCAGGCCCGAGCTTGGCTGGCCGGACCAAACGCTAGCCGCCCGACGGCCCGGATACGCCGAGCATGGAGCCACTCTGCGAGGGCTGTGAATAGAAGCACGGCCATGGCTGTGTAAAGGGGCAGCATGGGGTAGAGATTAACCCCCAGAGGGGTCTGGAGGAATAATCGGTCTAGGTTCGGGCTAGACCGATGCAACCCCCTTTAACTCTGTCTACCTAAACGACTCACCGTCTTTCCCCTGCTTCCTTCAAACCGGCCGCATAGGCCTCAAAAACTATGCGAATCTGGTCACGGACGCGACGGAACTCCGCCCGGATTTCCTCCGGGGTACCCGTGGCATGGGCCGGATCACTGAAGCCCCAGTGGTAACGGTTCAGCTGTCCGGGGAAGACCGGACAGACCTGGTCGGCATTACCGCAGACGGTGATCACCGTGGTCACCGGCTTATCAAGGAACTCGTTCAAGTGCTTTGAATGGTGAGACGAGGCGTCCAGCCCGATTTCCTTGAGGACTTCCAATGCGACGGGGTGCACATACCCCGCTGGCTTTGAGCCCGCGCTGGCGACGTCGGCCAAATCCCCAAGGGCGCGCCGTAGGATGGCTTCGGCCAAATGGCTCCGGCACGAGTTGCCGGTACAGAGAATCAGGATGAGTGGACGAGGCATGGTCGTAATGAAAGTGGGCTAAGTAATCAGCAGCAGCCGCTGCCAGGCTGGCAAGCCTTGGGCGTACAGATTTCAGGCGCTAAGCAATCGGTCTTCAAAGTGCCGAGCAAGAACACGCGGGCGCCGTCCTCGATAATCGAGCCGACGACAGGAAAGACGGTGAGGAGCGGGAAGTCATGCTCAACCTCCAAGGGCAGGTCCGTCGACCCCAGCAAGGCAGCGCCGCGTTCTAGGACTTGCGCGGCTCTAGCGCAGTCGACGCGGTGCTCGGTGTCATCCGCGGTCCATAACTGCAAACGTGCCGAAGCCTGCGTCCTAACCGTGCCGCCACAATCGATGAAACGCTTCTCCACCCGCGCCACCTCGGTCAAGTGAGCGTGGATCGGCGTCAAGCCGCCCGTCGGCAGACGAAAGCGCAAGGCCAAGCTAGGCTGTGCCAACAAAGCCGCCCGGAATTCAGCGACCGTCATGGGCAGAGGCTTCAAAGGTTGCATATGGATAAGCATATGTAATAAAGGAGTGTATGAGCAACGGTAAAAGCAAACCCACCTTCCCTTCGCCGGAAAAGGTCTGCCGGGGTCTGGCTGACGCCACACGGCTAAGACTGCTGGCCAAGATTGGCCGGGGCGATGTCTGTGTGTGCGACTTACAGGCCGAGGTAAAACGCGATCAACCCACGGTTTCTAGACATCTAGCCATGTTGCGCAAATGTGGCTTGGTGACGGTACGAAAAGAAGGGCGCTGGTCCTACTACCGTCGCGCCCCACTGCCTCCAGGCTTAAGCAAAGTCGTCGACCTAGCAGCGAAGCTGGTCAAACCGAAGCCTGGCGGTCCAAGATGTTGCTAAGCTGGTAAGTTTTTTAAGGTTTCCGAACCAGCTGACTGAGGCTATCCATGGGCATGCCCCGCTTCCCCGCCCTGCTCTTGGCCGTGGCTTTATTCGTGCCCGCCTTCGGGGGTGATCTCCGTGACGGGCCACTCAAGGACCTCAACGGCTACTTCCCCTTTACGCCTCCGACGGATAGCGCCACCTGGACCAGCGAGAGAGCAGCCATTCGCAACCGCCTCCAGGTAGCCCTCGGGCTCTTACCGATGCCCACGCGCACGCCCCTCAACGCCGTCATCCATGGCAAGATCGACGGCGGCGAATACACCATTGAAAAGGTCTACTTCGAAAGTGCGCCCGGGCTCTTCGTGACCGGTAACCTTTATCGCCCCAAGCAGATCATAGGTAAGGCACCCGTTGTGCTGTTCGCCCATGGCCACTGGAAGGACGCGCGCTTCCTCGTCCAGGACGCCGACTATGTCCGCAAGGAGATCGCCACCGGCCAAGAGACGTTCACCGAAGGCGGTAAGAGTCGCTTCCAATCCCTCTGCGTGCAGCTAGCCCGCATGGGCTGTATCGTCTGGCAATGGGATACGCTCAGTGACTCCGACTCGCTTCAGTTCTCACCCGAGGTGATTCATCGGTTCGCGAAGCAACGTCCCGAGATGAACGACCCGCAGTCCTGGGGCCTCTACAGCGCGCCCGCCGAAGCCCGCCTCCAGTCAGTGATGGGGCTACAGACTTGGAATGCACTGCGGAGCGTCGACTTCGTACTGTCCCTACCCGACGTCGACCCGACCCGCGTGGCGGCGACCGGCGCCAGCGGTGGCGGCACGCAAACGATGATGCTAGCAGCGCTCGACGAGCGGGTTGCGCTCTCCTTCCCCGCCGTGATGGTGTCGACGGCGATGCAAGGGGGCTGCTCCTGCGAAAATGCACCGTTGCTCCGCATCGGCCAGGGGAATGTTCACTTCGCCGCGCTCTTTGCGCCGAAGCCACAAGGGATGACGACGGCTAACGACTGGACGAAGGAGATGTCCACCAAGGGCTTTCCGCAACTACGCCAACTTTACACGACACTCGGGCATCCCGAAGCGGTGATGCTCCACCGTGATGAGGCTTCACCGCATAATTACAATCAGGCCGCCCGCACAGCGTTCTATGGCTGGCTCAATACCCACTTCCGCTTAGGCCAGCCGATGCCCATTCAGGAACGTGATTATAAGGTACTGACCAAAGCGGAGCTCTCCGTCTGGGATAAGTCTCACCCAGCCCCACTCGCGGCTTCACCAGAGTTCGAACGCCGCCTGCTCCGTTGGTTCGCCGATGACAGCGCAGCGCAGTTCCAGCAGGCGACGCCCGTAGCGCGCACTGCCCTGCTCCGTGATTACGTCCAAGCAGTGCTCGGGACAGCAGTTCGGCCCAATGACGTCCAAGCCTCGACAGAAACGCCGCAACCGCTCGGCGACCACAAGGAAACACGCGGGACACTCACCCATGCGACCCGCGGTGAGAGCGTGCACTTCACGATCCTCCAGCCAGCCAAGCCGAACGGCCGTACCGTGCTTTGGCTGCACGACGACGGACAAGCTGCTTTGCGTACTGCGGACGGAAAAGTCCGTACATACTTCCTCGCCCTGCTTGCACAAGGCTTCACGGTGCTCGCTCCCGATCTTTATCTCCAAGGCGGGACGAAGGTTTCGCGCACCCGTCGGGTCAAGGAGACACGCGCCGTGCCGGCCTATACGTTCGGCTACAATGATGCACTCGTAGCACAACGCGCGCACGACGTGGAGTTACTAACTATCTACGCTCGCCAAACTTTCCGCGGCCAGCTCGCCGTGGTCAGCGCCGGTGACGCTTCGATCTCCGCCGTACTCGCCGGCTACCATCAGGCTCCTGATGCGGCCTACTTCGCGACTGCGGGCTTCCGCTTCGCGCAGCTGAAGGACGTCCATGATTTGCAGTTCCTCCCCGGTGGAGCGAAATACGGCGACCTCCCCGGCCTGATCGACGGCCTCCCTATGGCGGCTTCAGTGGTCCGCTGGACCGATGACCCCAAGGCTAGGGATGAAGACGCCCTGGCTTGGCTAAAGACCGCGTTCAGCCCCAGACGCTAATCGGCAAAATCGGGGTTTTGGCCAAATAGCCAATAATAGCAGGGCGATTAAGAGACCTCACTTGCATTTTTGTAGTGAGATGCTGTATTTTAATCCTTCGAAGCCGCTCCCGGCGGCTGTAGTTCAGTCCAACTATCGGATAGTAGCGTAGCCTGGTAGCGCGCCTGCTTCGGGTGCAGGAGGTCGGGGGTTCGAATCCCCCCTATCCGACCATTTGAGACCCCTCGTCCGACCAAGGATGAGGGGTCTTTAGTCTGGGAGACTCGGCTCCCTTGCCATCTCCCAATCGAAGGCTAGTGGTAAAAGCCACCCCACCCGTCCATGCACCCCTTACGCTGGCTATTCTCCCTACTACTGGCCTCCACCTTGGCCGTCGCGGCTTCCGTCGACTCACTCGCCAACCAAAAGATCGTCGTCCTCGGCGACTCGATCACGCAAGGCGGCGGGTATGTGTCATTCATGGACTACTACCTGCAGAAGCTCCGCCCCCAGGCACGCTTTGAGGTCTACCCGCTCGGCCTGTCGAGCGAGACGGTTTCCGGCCTCAGCGAACCTGGTCATGCCGGGGGCAAATTCGCGCGACCCGCACTCTCCGAACGCTTGCCACGCGTCCTCGAGAAGATGCGCCCCGACGTGGTCTTCGCGTGCTATGGCATGAACGACGGCATCTACCAACCCTTGGAAGAAAAACGTTTCCAAGCCTTCAAGGACGGGATCAATCACTTGCTCGACTCCTGTCAAAAGGCCGGCGTGAAGCGCATCATCCTCGTGACGCCTCCCATCTACGACGCGACCACCAAGGCGGGCGAATTTAATTATGATACGGTGCTCACGGCCTATGCAGCGTGGGAGAAAACGCTGCAACGTCCGGGCCTCGAAGTCGTCGACCTTCACACGGCCATGCGCGCTGCCCGCGAGAAACGCACCGAGGTCTTCTCAAAGGATCGCATTCATCCAGGCGATGAAGGCCATCTCCTAATGGCGCGCACGATTCTCGCTGGCGTCGGCCTAGACACTCCCGAGGAGCCGCTCGCCAAAATCAAGGCCGACCCACTCTTTCAGCAGGTGGACCAGCTTCGTCGTTACCGGGCTACGCATTGGATGAACTTCACCGGCTATAGCCGCGAGAAAGTCGTCGCCCCGACGCCGCTCGGTGACGCCGAGGCCCAGGCGGCTAAAATTCAGGCGAAGATCAACGAGCTGCGAAAGAAGTAAGCGACTGGCATGATGCGTAAGTTCCTGCTGCCACTGTTCAGCCTCGCGGCCTGCTTTCCAGGGTCGGCCCAGGAACTGACGCGCCTGACCTATAACCATCCGGGGCTAACGGTAGACCTCGGCGTCGGGCTTTGGGCTTGGCCGCTACCGATGGACTTCGATGGGGATGGACGGCTCGATTTGGTGGTGAACTGTCCGGATAAGCCATCCAACGGGACCTACTTTTTCGCAGCGACCGCCGACAGCGCAAAGACAGCGATGCCTGTCTTCAAGGCCGGCGTGCGCCTTAGCCAAGGCCTACAAAACGTCGCCGTGAGCTACGTGGAAGGACAACCTCGGGTTCTGTCGCCGGGGACCATCTATCCGGACTTTCTGCAAGCTGGCCTGAGCCACGGTCAGAAGTTACCGCTGGCCGCCAATGTACACCCGAATAAGGTCCGCGCCAACATGTGGAAGGTGGTCGACTTCAACGGGGATGATTTAAACGACCTCGCCATCGGCGTGGGCGACTGGACTGATTACGGCTGGGATAATGGCTACGACGCGCAAGGTCGCTGGACGCGCGGGCCGCTGCGTGGTTTCGTCTACATCGCTCTCAATCAAGGCACGAACGCACAGCCCGTCTATGCAACGCCGTATAAACTTCAGGCCGGCGAGCGTGCCCTCGAGACCTTTGGCTGGCCGTCACCCAACTTCGCTGACTTCGACGGCGATGGCGACCTCGACCTCCTGTGCGGCGAATTCCTCGATGGGTTTACCTATTACGAGAACATCGGCACGCGCACCCAACCTCGCTATGCAGCGGGGCGTCGACTCACGTTACCGCCAGGGGCCGAAGCATTGGCCCTCCCCTCCGCCTGGAAGGCAACACGCGAGGCCGCCAGCCTGCCTGGGTCTCCACGCCCGTTAACGATGGATCTCGAAATGATCACGCCCGTGGCAATCGACTGGAACAAGGACGGCCACTTCGACCTCATCGTCGGCGATGAGGATGGCCGCGTAGCCTTCGTAGAAAACACCGGGAATTTCACGAGCGACCATACGCCACTCTTCCTGCCCCCGCGCTACTTCCAACAAGAGGCGGCCGAGCTGAAATTCGGCGCCTTGGCGACACCCTTCGGGTTCGACTGGGATGGCGATGGCGATATGGACCTACTGTCGGGCAACACGGCCGGATACATCGGTTGGTTTGAGAACCTCAGCGGACCAGGCGTCGCGAAGCCCAAGTTCGCGGCCCCCAAACACCTCGCGGTCAACAGCCAACCACTCCGCATCATGGCGGGAGAGAACGGCAGTATCCAAGGTCCCGCCGAAGCAAAATGGGGCTACACGACGTTCACCGTGGCAGACTGGGATGGCGATGGTCGGCCTGACCTCATCGTGAATTCAATCCTCGGGGACGTGGTCTGGTATCGCAACACCGGTACGCGGCAGTCGCCCGCCCTCTCCCCTGCCCAGCCCATCGAAGTCGAGTGGAACAGCCCGCAGCCGTCGTTGGCTTGGGGTTGGCGCAAGCCCACCGGCAAGGCCCTCCTCACGCAATGGCGCACGACGCCAGTCGCTGTCGATTGGAACCACGATGGTCTGATTGACTTGGTAATGCTGGACCACGAGGGCTACCTGGCGTTTTTTGAACGCGAACGGCGCGACGGTAAACTCGTCGTACTTCCGCCCCAACGGGTCTTCACCGACGAGGCCAACAAACCTTTACGTCTCACCGCTGGCACGGCCGGCAAGAGCGGCCGACGTAAGCTCTGCATCGTCGACTGGGATGGCGACGGCAAACTTGACCTGCTCGTCAACTCCACGAGCGCTGACTTCTACCGCCAAGTTAAATCATCCGACGGGAAATGGTCTTTCCGTAACGAAGGGCCACTGGTGAAGCAGAATATCGAAGGGCATGACGTTAGCCCTGCCGTGGTCGATTTCCGCGGCGATGGTATCCCGGACTTCCTCGGCGGGGCGGAAGACGGGCATTTCTACTTCCTGAGTAACCCGCGGCATCGTTAGTCAGTCAGTCCGCAATATCCCACCCTAAGACCGAAACGCTCAACCTGAAGGTAAGCGGCTAATCCATCGGCCTGCTTGCCATCATCTATCTGTCGCCTACAGGTGTGAGCCCACCTAAACTTTTCTTCGCCATGCCTACCACCGCCCGCGCCTTCGGTACCTCTGCCGCCGCCAACCCGCTCGCTCCGATGAGCATCCCGCGCCGCGAGCCGGGTCCGACGGATATCGAGCTGGAGATTTTGTTCTGTGGCGTCTGCCACTCCGACGTCCACACGGCCCGTAGCGAATGGCCGGGCACTCAGTATGCCTGCGTCCCTGGCCATGAAATCGTCGGACGAGTCACCAAGGTCGGTGCCAAAGTGACGAAGCTCAAGGTCGGTGATATCGGCGCCACCGGTTGCATGGTGGACTCCTGTCGCACCTGCTCGAGTTGCCAACAAGGGTTAGAGCAGTTCTGCACCACGGGCGCGACGTTCACCTACAATAGCCCCGACAAGTACCTCGGGGGTCACACGTTCGGCGGCTACTCTTCTGGCATCGTCGTAGACGAGGCGTTTACTCTCCTAGTCCCCAAGGGGCTAGATCTCGCGGCCACTGCCCCGTTACTCTGCGCCGGCATCACGACCTACTCCCCGCTGCGTCATTGGAAGGTCGGCCCGGGACAGAAGGTCGGTATCGTCGGACTCGGCGGCCTTGGCCACATGGGCGTTAAGTTCGCCCGTGCTTTCGGTGCCCACGTTGTGCTCTTTACGACTTCTCCTTCCAAGGTTGCCGATGGCCTGCGCTTGGGCGCGCACGAGGTCGTGGTCTCGACCGACGACGCAGCGATGGCAAAGCACGCGGGCACGTTCCACTTCATCCTCGACTGCGTCTCCGCCCAACACGACCTCAACGCCTACCTGGCCATGCTCAAGCTCGACGGCACTCTTTGCCTCGTAGGCGTACCCGAACAACCCCTCGCCGTTCACGCCTTCAGCGTCATCATGCCCCGTCGCAACTTCAGCGGTTCCTGCATCGGTGGCATCGCCGAGACCCAGGAGATGCTCGAGTTCTGCGCCCAACACGGCATCGTTTCGGACATCGAATTGATCCCCATCCAGCAAATCAACGAAGCTTGGACGCGGATGATCAAGCAGGATGTCCGTTACCGCTTCGTCATCGATATGGCGTCGCTCAAGGGCTGACGTCGGGTAAGGCCGAGAAAATGCTCTTTGCGAGGCTTCTTCTCACTCGCCTCGGGCATAAGCGTGCCTTCAACTGACGGCATGCACCCCCCGGCCCGCCCCAGCGCCGTAAGTAGTTTTATCTGCCACCTCAGTATAGCAGTGGCTGCGCTGTTATGCTTAGGCACTACCGTGTTCGCCGAAAGCCGCCTCCCCGGAATCCAAACCGCTCAACTCGATCCCACCTTGAAGGGACGTCTGCTCCTCGAGGAACTGAACTGCGTCGCTTGCCATGCCGCCCCGACTGGGGCCGACCTGAAGTCTAAGCAGGCGCCTCGTCTCTCGGATATCGCCCAACGCATCCACCCAACCTACCTGGAAAAGATCATTAGTGCGCCCCACACGACCAAGCCGGGTTCGACGATGCCCGACCTTCTGGCGCAACTACCTGCCGCGGAGCGTGCCACCGCAGCTAAGGAGCTGACGCATTTCCTGCTCTCACTCAAGGCCTCGACCTTTACCCCGCAAGCGCCTGACGCCGTAGCCGCCACCCAAGGCGAGAAGCTCTTCCACGCTCGCGGTTGCGCCGCCTGTCACTCACCACGCGATGCCCAAGGCCGCGAAACGCTCACTGCCACATCGGTGCCGCTGGGTGCGCTCGAAGAGAAATATAGCTTCCGCAGTTTGGTCGACTTCCTCCGCCAGCCGCACCTGAGCCGCCCCTCTGGTCGGATGCCCGACCTCAAACTGCCCTCACGTGAGTTGGAATGCATCGCCCATTACCTCCTCCGCGACACCCGCGTGCCGGGCCACCTGAACTACACGATGTACCGTGGGCAAGTCTGGGAAGGGATTGGCCATGAAGCGGTCGAACCCGAACGTGCTGGGCAGACAGCTGACTTCTCACTGAGTAACCTCGACCGAATCCACCACCACATGGCCCTGCGCTTCGAGGGCTGGATTAACCTCAAGGCCGAGGGTGATTACCAATTCTTCCTCAAGGCCAACGGCGCCACCTTGACCATCAACGGCAAAGAAGTGGCAGCGTTCACACCGAAGGATCGACGCGGGGTGCAGGCCTTCGAAGGCAAGGCCACGCTCCGGGCCGGGATGCAGCAAATCCGCTTAGATTACTACCATACCGGACGAGAACCCTCGCTCTCCTTCGAAGTAGCTGGGCCGAATTTCCCCCGCCAAGCCATCACCTCCGCACTCCTCTCGGTCTCCGAAAAACCCATCCCCGCTTTTAGCCGTCCGACCGTCGACACCCAATTAGCCGCTCAGGGTCGCCAGAAGTTCTCTCAACTCGGTTGCGTGAGTTGCCATAGCGATGTCGGGGT
>Ga0209617_10000111_pt1 | contig 31130 bp, 25 predicted proteins | sample LakEriepJuly2011_2_FD_187459 | JGI IMG/M metagenome (GOLD analysis project Ga0209617, IMG submission 187459) | Freshwater microbial communities from dead zone in Lake Erie, Canada - CCB epilimnion July 2011 (SPAdes) (version 2) | ecosystem: Environmental > Aquatic > Freshwater > Lentic >...
TGTCTAAAAATTCTGGAAAACTCGGTGAACCAATTTCTTCTTCACCTTCAATTAAGAAAGTGATGCGCAGTGGAAGGTCGGGCTGACGTTTCAAGAGTTGGGCGACAGCGACGACAGCGGTGAGGTGTGGACCTTTATTATCGGCAGTACCACGACCCCAAATTTTTCCATCACGTACGACGGGCTCAAATGCTGGACTCGTCCAAAGATTTAAGGGATCGGCCGGCTGAACATCATAATGACCGTAAATAACAATATGTGGCCACTCGCTGGGGCCACGACGACGACCTAATACGATAGGGTGCAGAGGGGTTGGAACGACTTCTACCTCGAGCCCTGCTTTCTTAAGTAAGCCGCAAATATACTCACGCGCCCCAGTCATTCCCTCATTAAAGGCAGAATCCGTCGAAACGCTGGGGTGTTTGACGTACTCAATCAATTCACGGATGAAATCCATGTGCCCATTAGGGCAGATTGTTGAATAAGTGCAAGACACAGCCCTCAATCAGTGGTCGCTTTTTGACTTTTCCCCAAGATATCTACAGAAACATTAAACATGTCCGCCGCGGAACAAATCCAGTCAATGAAGGCCCGCACCGAAAAATTCATCGGTGAGCAGGAAATTATTAAGCGCCTATCCGCTGGTAAAACTTTGCGCGTCAAACTGGGCGTAGACCCGACACGTCCCGACCTCACGTTTGGCCACATGGTCGTACTTAATAAACTCCGACAATTTCAAGATCTCGGACACCAAGCGGTTCTGATCATCGGAGATTATACAACCCGCATCGGTGACCCGACCGGACGATCCGACACCCGTCCCGTTTTAAGTGAAGCTGAAATCGAATCGAATGCACAAACCTACCTCGAACAAGCTTACCGGATTTTAGATTCTAAAAAAACTGAAGTACGTCGAAACAGTGAGTGGTTTGGAAAAATGTCTTTCTTAGACGCACTTAATTTAAGTCGTCAAATGACGGTAGCTCAAATGTTGGTGCGTGATGATTTTGCTAAACGCTACAGCGAGCAAACGCCCATTTCTATTGTCGAATTCCTCTACCCTCTTTTACAGGGTCATGATTCAGTCATGCTCAAAGCTGATATTGAAATCGGCGGCAGTGATCAGTTATTTAACATGATGGTCGGTCGCGACCTCCAAGAAAAAGCCGGCCAAGAACCACAAGCAGTTTTAGGAATGCCTCTCCTAGTGGGTCTCGATGGTGAAAAGAAAATGTCGAAGAGTTTGGGTAACTATATCGCCTTTAACGAAAACCCTAAAGACATGTTCGGTAAAATCATGTCCGTGCCCGATGTCACGATGTGGGTTTACTACCGACTGCTTCTCGAATGCAGCGACGAAGAAATTAAATCCCTCCAGGCTCAGCACCCGATGGAGATGAAAAAGCAGCTCGCCGTTAAACTCACCGATAAATTCCATGGCATCGGTGCAGGCTCGAAAGAGCGCCAAGAGTTCGAGACCGTGTTTTCTAAAGGAGGCGTTCGTACCGATATGCCTGAGTTTTTATGGGATACTTTATCTGCGGGGGCTCATGATGCTGGAATTGTCGATCTGCTCGCCGCCACTGGACTCTTCCCTTCTAAAAAAGAAATACGCCGACTTATCGAAGGCGGTGCGGTGAAAATAGGTGATGAAAAAGTTTCAGACCCGGCCCTAAAAGTCTCCCGTCCTACCTCGGAAATTATCATCCAAGCGGGCAAGCGGACTTTTGTGAAGATAAAGTAATAGTCCAAAACGGGGGATTTGTTAAAGTGTCGGTAAGAATAGGTCTTTTCCCTTCCCCTTTGCATGGAGGAGTTACTATTATCTAAATAAGCCCATGGCCGACGAACATTCCAGTCCCGACTTCGTACACTTACACGTACATACGGACTACAGCATGCTGGATGGTTGCAGCCGTATCGATCGATTGATGGACCGGGCCTGCGACATGAATATGCGGGCGGTTTCCATTACCGACCACGGGAATCTTTTTGGTCTTTTCGATTTTTGGAACGAAGCCCAAAAGAAATCTAAAAACGGCGGAAAGCTTAAACCGCTTTTAGGCTGTGAACTTTATTTAGTCTGGGACCACGCTCTCACCGATAAGCCTGATCGCCGAGAACATAAATATTATCACATGGGCGTCATCGCTCAAAATTTTAAAGGCTACCAAAATTTAACTAAACTGGTTTCCGATGCCCACGTTCGCGGACTGCATTACAAGCCACGTACGGATATCGAACAGTTAACCAAGCACTCTGAAGGGTTAATTGGATTCAGCGGATGCCTCCAAGGCGTCATCCCTCAACATTTATTAAAGGGCGACTATGAAGCCGCCCGTAAAGCGTGTGGACGTTTTGTAGAAATTTTTGGATGCGAAAACTTTGTCATCGAGCTGATGGACCACGGACTCGAAGAACAAAAACGTATTATCGCCGATCTACTTAAACTTGCCGACGAATTTAAATTACGGGCCGTCGCCACCAATGACGTTCACTACGTCGATGCCGGTCACGCCGTCGCCCACGATGCGATGCTCTGTATTCAAACAGGTGCACGCTTAGCCGATGAAAGACGCATGCGCTACAGTGCTCAAGAATTTTACTTAAAAAGCGAAGCGGAGATGTTGCGGATATTTTCTGAGGCACCTGAAACGATTAAAAATACCGTAGCCATTGCCGAAATGTGCGACGTGCAATTGCCCGTAGGTAAAAATCATTACCCGGTTTACATCTTTAATGACGGAGTAAAACCCAAAGCAGACAAAAAAACCGATGAGATTTTAGATGGTTATGAAAAACTTAAAAATAAGATTATCGCCTCTGAGGGCAAGGTGGCCGAATTTTCTATTTCCGAATCCGTTCGCGATGGCATGCGTAAAAATGCCTCCTACCTTTTAGACTTAGTAAAGAAAGGACTGAAGCAGCGCTACAACATCGACTACGATGACGTCAAAAACTGGAGTAACGAGAAAAAGCCTGGTCTCCATCAAGCCAGCCCTGCGGAATTGTGTCGCCGGGTAGACTATGAAATGGGCGTCATCGCCGGTACTGGCTTCGTCGATTATTTTCTGATTGTTTGGGACTTCATCGACTGGGCCCATCAACAAAGCATCCCCGTCGGGCCGGGACGTGGATCAGGCGCCGGCTCCATCGTCGCCTATTGCTTAAAGATTACCGACATCGACCCGATTCGTTTCGGACTGCTCTTTGAACGTTTTTTAAATCCTGAGCGTGTATCGGCTCCGGATTTTGATATCGATTTTTGTATTCGCGGACGTGACGCCGTGGTTAATTACGTTCGTAAAAAATACGGCGCTGATCGCGTCGCCAATATTATTACCTTCGGAACTTTCGGAGCGAAGATGGTGGTACGCGACTTAGCGAGAATTCGTGATTTGCCGTTTATTGAATCCAACCGACTCGCAAAATTAATTCCCGATGACATCAATATTTCCCTCGATGATGCGATTAAGAAATCAAACGAACTGCGCGAAGAAGTTAATGTAAATCCGCAGGCTGCGAGTATCATGGAAACCGGCCGCGTGATCGAAGGCATGGTGCGTAATAGCGGAAAACATGCGTGTGGGATGATTATCGCCGACCGACCGCTCACTGACATTATTCCTGTCACCGTTCAAGAAGGCGACTTAACTACCCAGTACTCCAAAGATCCAGTCGAAAAACTAGGTCTACTCAAAATGGACTTCTTGGGACTGAAAACTTTAACGATTATTGATGATGCTCAGAAATTAGTCCGTAAGCACCAGAAGAAGGCCGACTTCGATATCGATAAGGTCGGATTCGAAGATCCCATTACTTTTAATCTGCTGAATGAGGCGAAAACCGTCGGCGTGTTCCAGCTTGAATCGACGGGAATGCAATCGCTGTGCCGTCAGTTCAGTATTTCCTCTATCGATGAAATCGTAGCTTTAATTGCGCTCTATCGTCCGGGCCCCATGCAATTTATTCCTGAATTCATTAAGAGCAAAAAAGACGCGGCCAATATTCGTTACGCCCACCCCTTGCTCGAACCGGTCGCCAAAGAAACCTACGGTATTTTAGTCTATCAAGAACAAGTAATGGAAGCCGCCCGAGTGATTGCTGGATACTCACTCGGTGGCGCGGATCTTCTTCGTCGAGCCATGGGTAAAAAGATTAAGGAGGAAATGGACAAACAAAGATCCATCTTCGTCGAAGGCGCCGCCAAGACTCATAAAATCGAGAAAAAGAAGGCAGAGGAAATTTTCGCAACTCTGGAAAAATTTGCCGAGTACGGATTTAATAAATCTCACTCTGCTGCTTATGCGATTCTCTCCTATCGCACCGCTTACTTAAAAGCCAATTACCCAGTGGAGTTCATGTCAGCGGTTTTAACTTCCGAACAAGGCAATGCCGATAAACTCGCTGAATTCATGTCAGAGGTGGAGAGCCTCGGCCTCAAGGCACTCGGTCCCGATGTTAATCAATCTGACACCGACTTTACTCCTGTCGTAAAAGATAAAGCGATTCGTTTCGGATTAGGAGCCATTAAGGGTGTAGGTGAACAAGCTGCCCGTGCCATCGTTGCGGAGCGCGAGAAGAACGGACCCTTTAAAGACTTTGCTGAGTTCGTTGAACGCATGGGTGATGAAAATATCAACGGTCGCACACTTGATTGCCTATCGCGATCCGGTGCCTTTGATTTCAGCGGTGAAGATAGGCAGCACTTAGTGGACTCTATTGAGTCTGTTCGAAAATATTTTAGTGCTGAGAAAAAAGAACGTGCCAGCGGACAAAGAAGCCTTTTCGACATGCTAGGAGCTGAAGACGCCGGTGCGGCTCGCCCATCTGATTTAATCTTAAGAAAATCAGCCAAGATGCCGAAGCTCGAAATGCTTAATAGCGAAAAACAACTCTTGGGCTTTTATTTAAGCGGTCACCCTTTAGCGGATTATCACGGACTCGATGAAATTATTTCTACCCTAACCACCACACCCGATCGTCTTGAATTAAATAAGGAAGAAAGACACCTTGTTAGAATTTGTGGAATTGTCGGTGGACTAGAAAAGAAATTCACCAAGAAGGATAATCGTGCTTGGGCTTTATTTACGATTTCTTCCCGAAAAATTACCTTTGGCGTGAATATGTTTTCTGAAGCGTATGACGCTTTCGCTAATATCAAAGACGGAGAACTCCCCCTACTTATAGACGGGTCTCACATCATCGCTGATGCACGTCTAGTCTATCGCGAAGAGCGGAGTGAGTGGTCCGTAAATGTTCACTCCGTTCAGCCTCTACGGAATGCACCGAGTTTAATTAAGAAAATTCTCTTTGCCTTGAAACCGGGGCCTGAGGCGGCTGAGTTCATGGAAAAGATTGTCGCCCATACGCGACGTGTGGATGGTCGTAGCGTGGTACAAATTGGCTTCCTGCAACCCGATGGTAGAATTTTAGTGGCGGAAGCTGCTACTGCCATGAGCACCCGCTTTGATCCGACCAGCTATGCCTTTTTTGCAAAGCACTCCGCATGTGTCGGTGTGCAGATTGAAGCGACCCCACCCTCACAACCCCCCCAGCGTAAATTTGGTCCACGCGGGTAAGTATTTACAAAAATTCGTCGTAGGTTATTTTAAGAAAATTAGTACATGAAGTTGCCATATACCTATATAATTAACCTCGAACGCGATGTTCAGCGACTAGATGCAGTGACTAAAAATCTGAATATGCTAGGTCTGCCCTTTAGGCGCATAGCAGGAGTAGTCGGTAAAGAACTTCCAGACTGGGAAAAGTATGTCGACCTGAAGGCTTACGCTAAAAGAAATCGTCGCACGACACCGAAACTAGGAGAGGTTGGTTGTTACCTAAGTCACCTAAAGGCCATGGAAACCTTTCTTCAAACAAATGAACCCTGGTGCATTATCTTGGAAGATGACGCCGAGGTTTTACCAGAGTGCCTTGCAGTGATTAACGATTTAGCAGCTACGGATGACTGGGACTTAGTTAAGTTGTTTAACTTCCATCACGGGCTCCCATTCAAAAAACGTTTGTTGGGATTAAACCATCATTTAGTCATACATTTAACGCGAACCACATCCAACGCCGCCTATGCCATTAACCGAAGAGCTGCACAAAAATTACTTAGGTCAGCGCTTCCAATCACCGAACAAATTGATCACGCCATTGATCGCCCCTGGGAAACTAGACTTCGCATACGAGGCGTGCGACCCATGCCAGTGACACTAGCCACGGGCTCACAGGTCAGCACCATTGGCTACGAAAAAAATCGCGGGGGCACTTCAGTCATTAAATCGGTCTTATTATTATTGGTGCGCGCCAAAAAAGAGGTTCAAAGATTTACTTATTCGGTTAAGGAATGCTTCGCCAGATAACTATACTTGCCTGAATAAATATGCAGCCAATACGAATAGCCTTTAGTGATTTTATCTTTAAGGGGAACTCGCGCGACCGACTAGCCTCCTTCGATTCAACCAATAATTTTTTGGGGAAGCTACTTGGTCTAAATTTTAGAGTAGAAGTCGTTCAACAGCATGAGGCTAAAATTTTATTTTACTCAACATTTGGAAATAATCACCGCAAATTTATTGGGAAAAAAATATTTTATACCTCTGAGAATGTTTTACCAGACTTTGAAGAATGCGACTTTGCTATAACTTTTTGTCATCTACCCGACGAGCCGAGACACTTGCGCCTGCCCCAGTACGTCCACTATGTAGAAGACCCAGTTCAACTCATTAAGGAGCCCGACTACATTCCTCTTGATATACTTAAGCAGAAAGAAAAATTTTGTAATTTTGTGGTTTCTAATCCCCGCGGAGTCGAAAGAAATAAATTCTTTAGGATGTTGAATCGCCGAAAGGCGGTCGACTCCGGAGGGCGACACTTCAATAACCTAGGCAAAGTCGTTTCAGATAAAATTTCTTTTATTAAAGACTATAAATTTACTCTAGCATTCGAGAATTCATCTTCAGCCGGGTATACGACCGAAAAACTCGTTGAGCCGATGCTAGCCCAAAGTCTGCCTATTTACTGGGGTAATCCCGATGTCGCCCGCGACTTTAATCCACGGAGTTTCATTAACATTTCTGACTTTTCCAGCTTCGATGCAGCGATTGATTATATCCTGAAAGTGGATTCAGACGATCAACTATATCTTTCCTACATGAAAGAACCTTGGTTTAATGATAACCACATACCTGAGTGGTTCAGGCCCGAATATACCTCTTCGGTATTAAAGAATTTTGTTGATGCTGACTGGTCTGCACATCCGCGTATATTTAAAAACCGAGGCTTACGTGATCACGCCCTCGGCACCGGGCTGATGCGCCATCTATCTAGTGTCGGCTGTAAATTAGACGGCCTACTTTGGAAAGCCGGCTGGAGACTTTAATCGTTTTTTAGGGTTAAATTACTAGCCGAGTGGCGCCAGATTTGGTGACGATAATAAGTATAATTTAAACCCCCTAGATTTTAGGCCGAAATCAGTCAAAAACTTTTGACAAGGCAAAGTGAGACTCGACGATAAGCTAAAGCAGGCATGGTTACTATTTTCATCCGTACATTTAAAAGAGATATTGTCTGGTTAGACTACTGCTTACAATCTATCCATAAGAACCTGAAGGGCTGGGATGAAATTATTGTCTGTATACCTGAAAATCAAGCACACCACTTATCACACTTAAAGGATGCTAAGATAGTTTTGAGTCCTGTTTTCAAAGACGATTACATCGGACAACAGGTTTCAAAAATTTTAGCCTATCAGCATGCCAAGGGAGATTATGTACTTTTTGTGGACTCTGATTTAGTTTTTCTACCAGGTGCTGAAGTGGGTGACTTACTACGTGAGGGGCGTCCCGTCATAGGGAAAGAACAGTACGCCCAACCTAAATATCCTGCCGTACGAAAGTGGCAGCCGGTTGTAGAAAAATTATTTGGAGAAAAGCCAAAATGGGAATATATGGGCTTAAATGCGAGCTCACGACTGTTTCACCGTTCCACCCTCGCTAACTTTCATCAACACTTTCCTGTCATTGTCGACTACGCTCAACGTCAGCCCAAACATAAGTTTAGTGAATTTAACTTTTTAGGGTTTTTTGCTGAAAAATTTGAGCCTAATAAATATTGCTTCGTGGATATTCATTACGAAAAACCTCCGGTAATAAAAACTCGGCAGTTTTGGAGTTGGGGTGGGATTACTCCCGAAATTGCCCATGAACTAAAAGCTCTCGGATTTGAAAGAAAGTGGCCTAATACGCTTAATTGGTATGATTTCTGGCTCAAAAAATTAGATGAGTCCAATAGACATCTCAAACAATGGGTAAAGTCGTTTAGAAACTAAAATTCTGGAGAAAAGACCAAAGGATGCTTAATCTTCCTGCAACTTCCAACATGCCACCGCCCATTACGATTCCAGTCTATAAACCCGATCTCTCGGGAAAGGAAAAAATTTATGTTAATGAGTGTTTGGACACGACCTGGATTTCCTCGAAGGGAGTTTTTATTAATCGTTTTCAAGATGAGTTTTCAAAATATATTGGCGCAAAAGATTCGGTTGCTGTGTGTAATGGAACCGTGGCTCTTCACTTGGCTCTTCTCGCACTAGACCTAGGTCCTGGAGACGAAATCATAGTTCCTAGCCTTACGTATATTGCTGCGGTAAATGCTATTCGGTACGTCGGTGCTACACCTATTTTTGCCGATTCTAAACTCGATACATGGCAGGTAGACCCAGAAGATGTAGCTCGACGGATTACCCCAAAGACCAAAGCAATTTTAGCGGTACACTTATATGGTCAAGCATGTGAGATGGGAAATTTATGTGCACTGGCCAAGAAACATAATCTCTTCGTAATCGAGGATTGCGCGGAAGCTTTTGGTACTAAAATTGGGAAACAACACGTGGGAACTTTTGGTGATATTGCGACTTTTAGTTTTTTTGGTAATAAAACTATTACCACAGGCGAAGGCGGGATGGTTACTGCGAAGGATCCAGCTATACTTAAATTAGCCCTAAAACTTCGCGGGCAAGGACTCGCTGACACACGAGAATACTGGCACGACGTAGTAGGTTATAATTATCGTATGACTAATATTTGTGCAGCCATCGGCCTAGCACAACTAGAGCGAGCTGATGAATTTATTGCTAAAAAAAGAGCAGTGAAAGAAAAACTTCAGGCTGAACTTAAAGACCTACCGATTGAATTTCACTCTGAAGTATCTGGAACCACCCACTCATACTGGATGATATCCATACTAACCAACAAAGCAGCGCAACGCGACGCATTAAGAGAGTCCCTGCGTCAAGCCGGCATTGAAACACGACCACTCTTTCACCCCGCGCACACCATGCCTATGTATGCGAGAACTGATAATCATTTAAAACGAGCGATGGATTTAGCTAGTCGGGGAATCAACTTACCGAGTTGGCCTGGTTTATCCGATAAAGAAATTTCACATATAGCGCAAAGCATTCGCCGCCATTTCAATTCGTGAGTAGCGGTAATCTGAGATTTGAAGCCCTCCAACCTATTCACCGAGAAAAACTCGCTGAACTTTTCGAGCGATTCCGATACTCAAAAATTGATCAATATTTTCACCCTCACCCTTTAACAACCGAGGAAGCTATTAATAAATGCTCCAATCGCGGGGCCGATTATTACTGTCTAGTTTTTGATGGAACGAATCCTGTAGGTTATGGCATGTTGCGCGGGTGGGATGAAGGCTACACCGAACCGAGCCTTGGTATGGCCATCGATGCTAGTATGCAGGGTCGGGGCATTGGAAAATTATTAATGGGGCATCTCCATGGTATCGCTCAAAGTCGTGGCTCTCAGGCAGTGCGACTTAAAGTGTACACAGATAATTTAAATGCTATCAAACTTTACAAATCAGTCGGTTATACTTTTAAGAGTATTAGTGACTCCGAATTTCTAGGCAAAATCAAGCTAAGCCCACCCATTAAACGTATCGCGATTAACACCCAAGGCTTTATAGATTGGGCCGGTGGGACAGATTTGCTATTCAATGTTATCAGTGCACTCCTGGCGACGCCCATGAGTCAGCAAACAGAATTCTACGTCTTAATACCCAAACGAGCGCCGCAAGCTTGGACCAAGGCATGGTTTAAGTATATCGAAGTCTATTTAACGAGTAAGCTAAGAGGCCAAGACCAACATGCCGTGCGTAACCAACACATCCAAAGTCTTGAACAACGCCTAAAAGAATTCGGACCAAGACTCAATTTAATATCCGTGAGACTCGATGGTAAGTCCCAGGAGCAAGTCATCAAATATCTGAAAATTGATGCTATCATACCACTAATGCGGGTGAGCGCGTTAAAAGTCGAATGTGGGGTGGTCGGATATATTTACGACTTTCAACATACTCAATTTCCTCAATTTTTTTCAAAAAAAGATATTGCGCGTCGCAATAAATTATTTCGCGAAACTTTAACTAGCGCCAAAGTTGTTATTGTTAACGCCAAAGCGGTGGCGAATGATATAAAAAAGTTTTTTCCGGAAACGTCGGCAGAAATTTTTACCCTTCCTTTTACTCCCAACCCCCAGCCGGACTGGTTAAAAGAAAAAAAGGAAATCCTAGAAAAATATAAAGTTACTGGAGTATACTTCATCATCTGTAACCAATTTTGGGAACATAAAGATCACAGCACGGCATTTAGAGCTTTTGCGCAAATTACTTCAAAGTACAGTAATGTAAATCTAGTTTGCACGGGAAGTCCGACAGACTCAAGAAATCCAAATTATTTTCAGACGTTAAAAAATCTTCTAACGGAACTAAAAATAGAAAATCGAGTGAAGATTTTAGGCCATATACCTAAACGTGATCAAATCGAATTACTAAAACATGCCACTGCGGTAATTCAGCCAACCTTGTTTGAGGGCGGACCTGGCGGCGGGGCAATTTTTGATGCCGTGGCTCTAGATGTTCCTGCCCTCGTCTCGAATATTCCGGTTAATCAAGAAGTTGATTGCGGACGGGTTTCATTTTTTCCACCGCAAGATTTTAACACCCTAGCTCAATTAATGGAGCAAAATTTAGATTCTAAACCTAGTAAAAAAACGAACACAGAACTCTTAGAACAAGGAAAACAAAAGACCCAGCGATGTGGAGAAGTACTCTGGCGGGCGATTCAAATGAGCGTTGATTATAATGCTAAAGTAAGCGCTAAGTATACGAGTAAGAAAATAACGACTTCCTGTCGATCGCTGCGCTGGAAATTACGCACATGGCTAAATAGGAACTACTGGAATTCAACCGTTGCGACTATACCAAGACCTATTTCGTCAAAAATCATTGTAGGGATAACCACGTCGCCGCTACGTATTAAAAACCTCGAGCCCATTCTTCGATCCATTCTCCGTCAAAGCTACCCGCCCGATGAAATTCATCTGAATATACCCAAGAAATTTAAACGAGATAACTCTGACTACCTTATTCCTGACTACATCACACGCCTTGATCCCAGGATAAAATTAAATAGACCTGAAGATATTGGGCCTGGAACAAAGATTATTCCCTCATTATTGGGTCTCGATTCCACGAGTGATACTATCCTAATAACAGCGGATGACGACGTCCTCATGCTGCCACACACGATTAAAGTTATCGTTGAGGCATATCAACAGGACGCAGGGGCCATTTACGGGTTAAGTGGTTATAACTTAGGTCTTAACTTAGAATCTATTTATACAAATACACGAAGTCCAGTAAACGTATTAGAAGGCTATGCACACTTTGCCGTTCATCGAAAATTCATCCAAGCAGATTTTCCTGCTTATCTTGAATTAGCCCATTCCACTCATGAAGGTTTTTTACAAGACGATATAGTGATGGCAAATTATTTTGCGTTAAAAAATATACCTCGAATCCAGCTTTATGATTCACAGGCCAACCGTAAACTTTTGAGAAAACGCGGAGCCCAATTATACTACGGTATTAATCGTGATGCACTACACCAAGGTGGAGGGAGTACTGATTCTAACGCCAAGCCGCTCGGAATCAGCCAACTCATCAAGCAGCTGAAAACACAAGGCCAATGGGCACTCACCGATTAGACTCGCCGGTAATCGCAATTGACCTTCTATATTTAGCACGTTGTCTAAGCACAGGGCTTTGATTAAACATGCAGATTGTACACCTTACGCCTACCTTTTTTAATCCTAAATCTATAATTGGCGGCGGGGAAAGATATGTGGGGAATGTAACTAATGCGATACATCGATTTGCTGAAAAAGAAAAAATTAGTCTATCACAGAAGATTATTAGTCTATCAACATCTCCTGATTTAATTATCCAAGACTGGGGCAGTATTGAAGTGCTGGAAAATGATTCTGGGCACTCTAATCCCGCTTCAGGCTTCTCCTATAAAATCGATCAAGCGATTGCGGGCGCTGATATTGTCCATATCTATCAATCCCTATCAGATTTTGGTGCTCGCTGTATGGCGGTTGCTAAATCCCAGCGACTTCCCGTAGTTACAACCGACCTCGGCGGCGGTGAGCATGAAATAATGCTAAAAGGGGGTGCTATCGAATTGTCTAACTGTGCGGTGTCTATTTCCCAGTTTGCCAAAAATAACCTAAGTCCATATTATCGTGGCGATCACCGCGTTATTATCGGCCCCGTTGATACAGATTATTTTAAGCCAACTTCCGAGGCTGGCAAAAGACCGTCGACCGAAATCCTGTGCGTGGGAAGAATTCTCCCACATAAAGGGGTTGATAGGATTATTCGCGCGTTACCCCAGGGAATGCGACTGCGCGTGGTCGGTGAAATTTATAGCAGAAAGTATTATCGCTACCTAAGGTTTTTATCTCTAGGTAAAAATGTCGAATTTATTCAAGGGGCTTCCGATGAAGAAATTCGTAGTTATTATCGAAGTTCGAGCGTATTAGTTCAGGCTTCTACGCACCTGGATTGTTACAATCATTATCATTCTAAACCAGAACTCATGGGCCTAACCACCCTCGAGGCCTTAGCCTGTGGCCTCCCGGTTATTGTCTCTGATGCAGGATCGCTCCCCGAATTAGCGGTAAATAAAAATTACAGCGCAGTCTTTAAAAATGAAAATGAGCTTAAAGAAAAACTCTTGGCAGTTAAAAATGGGCAATGGCCTATTGGGCATAATACTGAATCAATGTATAACTACGTTTATCAGAATTATGGCGACCTTCACGTAGGATCTTTATTTTTAGATATCTATCAAGGTATAATCAAAGCAGCAAAGGTTGCCCAATGAAGATTCTATTTGTATCCAACCTCTATCCGCCTTTCCAAATTGGAGGTTATGAGATTTTGTGTCACGCCATGGCGATAGAGTTACAAAAAAGGGGGCACGAAATAAAAATACTAACATCGTCGCGGCACTGTCGGCCAGTAACGGTGAATTCTTTTCATGAACAGCATGTTATTCGCTCATTAGGCTTTGATGGCTTTGAGCCCAATGAAGTTTATAGCAGCGACATTAGAAATTGGAAAAAAGCCCAAAGCAAGCTTAGCCAGCCATCGAATACTGCCATACTTTTAAATCAAATTTCGGATTTTAAACCCGATTGTATTTACTTATTTAATTTAGTTGGAATTGGTGGATTAGCTTTGGTCGATGCTATAAATTGCTTAAACTATCCCTACCTGCTTTACCTAGCGGACCGGTTGCCAGTTGAACTCATAGAGTTCCCAAAGAATGCTCTCAACCTATACCAAGCAGACACCTTTAAAATCTACGAGAAAGGTGAGATAATCTGCATGAGTAATGCGCTACTTAAAGAAATCGAAATACTCGGCGGATCAAAATTCTTATCAAAGGTAAATATAATTCCTGGCTGGGCCGATGTTAAGGAAGCGCCTATGGATAGAAGTTATTTATTGGGCGGAAATGTGAAATTTGTTACAGCAGGTACGGTTAAAGAGCACAAAGGAATAAGCCTGATCATAAAGGCTGCTGCGGAACTTCAAAATAGGGGTATTAACAATTTTCAAATTGAGGTGTACGGCAGCGGAGACATTGAATATTATCAGAAGCTAGCCTACCAACATGGGGTCACCGATAAGATAGAATTTAAGGGACCCAGAAAACAATCGGAGTTAATGGAGATTTATAAAAAGTCTGATGTATTCCTCTTTCCTACGTGGGAAAGAGAACCATTTGGCCTAGCCCCCCTTGAGGCAGCGGCGATGGGTTGCGTCCCTATTATTACTCAACAAGCCGGAGTCGCGGAATTCATGCATGATCAGGAAGACTGCCTAAAAATTGAGCGAACCGTAGAAGCTCTCGCCGAACAAATGATCAAAGTGTGTAAAAATACTGCCGACCTTAAAAAACTAGGCTGGAACGGCCAAATTTTGGCTCGTGAAAATCTCGCGTTCAAAGCTAATCTTGATAAAATTGAGGCAATCTTAATCAAGGTAGCTCGGGATAATCCTAAGCCCTGCTTGCCCACTTGGGAAACTCACACTTTAGTACAATTTAAGCATGATATGGCACAAAAAATGCTCTTCAGCGGAAAAAATAACTTCAGTTATCTCAAAAACAGACATGGCTATAAAATTAGGAAATGGGTCTTGAAAACACTGAACGGCCGCGGCTGTTTTACCCGAAGCGTGTTACGTAGATTAATTGCATTACGCATCATAAAAAGTCCTGGCTAATTTTAAATTATTATTTTACCGCAAGCATATCTTCTAACGTCTGTCTAATATTATAGACCGGGCGACACTGAGTTAATCGATATAATTTATCGGAACATCCATATAGTTTCTTTATTTCTTGGGGGCGTATTAAATGGGGGCCTAGTACGACCTCCAAATGGTGTCCAGTAATCTCTTGGCAATGGGAAATAACTTTGGCGATGCTCATTAAATTGCCCGAACAGAAATTTACTGTCTGGCCTACTTGTCCGGCATTAAACAGAGCTATATAATACTGGATGATATCGCGCACATCAGAAAAATCTCGCTCTACTGAAATATCACCTAGGGTTAATTGGGGTGCACGTTTTTTGAAATGCTCAATTATCTTGGGGATAATAAAATTCTCGGCTTGGCCTCGGCCGGTGTAATTAAAAGAACGAGCAATATAAATAGGCAGTTCCGAGGTCCATTTTTGTGCCATTATTTCCATATGCATTTTACTAATTGCGTAATGCCCAATCGGAGCTGGTTTATCATCCTCCACTAGTTTGCCCTCTCTGTTGCCATAGACGTGTGCGGAACTAGCTAACACTATCACCGGAGGGCATGACATTGCTGCACATGCTCTGATTAAATTTTCAGTCTGTTTTACATGAACGTCATAAAATAAGTCACTAAGTCCAGGGTCTAAACCATAAACGCCAGCTAAGTGGACAACACGATTGGGCTGTATTTTTTTAATGACATTCACAACGGCCTCTTGATCGCTTAAATCACACTTTATTGCTGAGTCGCCAGATCTTGAAATTGAATAAATTTCATGATTATTGTTTTTTAAGAAACTATAAAGATGCCTAGCCGTAAACCCGTTCGCACCTGTTATTAGCCACTTCATTAACTTAAATCTTACAATTAATTTTCTAGGGGCAACCTTTAATCACCTGGGGTAGCCTCAAGCTTTCAATTAAAACTTTTTTGGTTAAATTCTTCTATGGCTGATTCAACCAGGGCAGCGTCCGCAACCACACAGGCCACCACATCAATATAATGAATCGTGCGCGTGGTTTGGGCACAACAATAGCGGATAAAATCGACGAGCGTGCTAACTTTGTTTAAACAACAAACATACTCACCGTAGTTATCAAAAATATAAAAATTATGATAACCTAAATTGTTGAGTTTCTCTAAGCTGGATTGATAGGCTAAAACGGTCTCTGCATTCTGCGGGTCGCATTCAAAAAATAAAATTGGGTGGGCGTCTTTAATAACCTTAATCTAAATTGACTGTCTTGGGCTTTCACTAATTGCGTTAGGCTGGTTTTGGCTAAACTCTTGGAGTTTTTTTCTGCCACATCGTCTTGTTTCTGAACTTTAACTGCCGTAGCCGTGCCACCTTTTTCGATCAAAGTATAAAGGCCGTCAGAATTACCGACTAAACTTTTCGTGTAAGCCAAAGAAACCAAAGGAAAAGCCTTTCTTATGGTTTCAATATTTTGCTCTAGGTATTTATAATAATTATCGGATGGTTCGACGGCATAATAACGCAGTCGTGGGCCCGCCGGAACGATGGCGGCGAGCGTGTCTCCACAGTTTGCGCCAATATCTAAAACGCTCGATCCAGCCTCCAGCTGCTTCACAATATAGGACAGAAATTTATCATATTTAGCGAATTTGGCTTGGTAAAACGGCAAGCGATGCCCCATGGGCAGTTTCAAAACTAGTCCATTAATCGTATAATCAAATTCTTGAGGAAAATAGGGCCAGCTCATTGAGTCTCCTAATTGATACCCTCCCGCCATTCATAATCAAATAATAACTCTAATGATATAATTTCACTTCCTCTAATGCTTCTATGCTTTATGGTCTGCACATGGCTTTAAAGACCTTAGGGATTGGCATTTGGGGGACGGGCATAATTGCCGAGTTTCACGCCCAAGCCTTGCGTGAAATTCCTAACGTAAAACTGATTGCCGCCTACAATCGCACTCCTGAAAAAGCCCGCACCTTTTCGGAAAAATATAAAATCAGTTTTGCGGCGACACCCGAAGAGCTTTTAAACAATCCCGCGATTGATATTATCTGTCTTTGCACCGCGAGCGGTAATCACCTCGAGCCTGCCCTCGCCTGCGCCCAAGCCGGCAAACATGTCATCGTTGAAAAACCCATCGAAGTCACCCTCGCCCGCTGCGATCAAATGATTTCAGCCTGCCATCAAGCAGGTGTCACCTTGGGCGGTATTTTACCCCGTCGATTTGGTCACGGTGCCGTCGCACTTAAGTCAGCAATTACAACAGGTCGCTTCGGACAAATTACTTTAGCGAGTGCAATCATTCCCTGGTGGCGCAGCCAAGAGTACTACGACTCAGCTGCGTGGCGCGGTACTCAAAAACTCGATGGCGGCGGAGCCCTCATGAATCAAGGGATCCATACGATTGATCTTCTTGTTTGGCTACTCGGACCCGTCAAACGCGTGTCTGCTACCATGGGCCTCGTCGCCCACAAAAATATCGAAGTCGAAGATATCGCCACGGGGTGGATTGAATTCACCAACGGCGCCCGTGCCACCATTGCAGGGACTACCACTTGCTGGTCTCAAAATGGTCTACCTGCTGAGATTCGTATCCACGGAACCACTGGCTCAGCCATCTTACAAGACGATAAGTTGATAACGTTTGAATTCAATGAATCGCAGCCGAGTGATCAAAGTCAGATTGGTAAAATTACTCAAGGTGCCGGAGCGAATGACCCCAAGGCCATCGACACCAAATGGCATAAAACTAATTTAGAAGAAATTATTGGGGCCATTCGCGAAAACAAAAAACCTTCGGTTGATGGAATCGAAGGTCGTAAAGCGGTAGAGTTAATCTTAGCTCTCTATCAATCGGCCCAACAAAACGGCCTGCCGATTAATCTTTAATTTTGTGCGTTTTGTTTTTCTACTTTTTCTATTCGCTCAAACTTTCCTAAGTTGCGCGGCCGAAGAAAAATTATTCAGCGAGAACCAGTGGCACGCCGTCATCGTTATTTCCGATAGTCCGGAGATTGATGAATGGTATGCAGCGCAAAGTTTGAGTGACTGGGCAGAAGTGATAACGGGTAAAAAAATGAGCGTGCTTTCTGAATCAGAAAATCCGCCAGCCAAGTTATGGAAAATTTATGTGGGTAAAACTCAAGCGTCCGTAACAAGCCAAGTGGCAGTACCTTCACGCCGTGGTGATGTCGCTATGAGAGTCGTTAAAGACAAGTCCGTCTTCGTGATGGGAAATAATCCAGCTGCCACGAGAATAGCAGTCGGACGATTCTGTGAACAGGTGCTTGGGATTACTTTTTGCCAGCCGGGTGTCAAAGGTGCAGACTACTCCCATCTAAAAGAGATCTCTATTCCATCTGCAGATTTATTTCAGCCAGCTTTTTACTGGCGCACGATAGGTGGCTTAAGTAACGAAGTTTCGAAAGACTGGGCGTATTCGGTGGGCTTCGGCGACAAACTAGCTTTTTCACATAACTTGCATAAAATATTTACCGAAAATGAGTGGAAAACAGATCCGACTTTCTTTGCCGAAGGCCAACAAGGTTACATTAAGCCTACGGGGTCGGGTTATGATGCAAATCCTAATTTAAATCACCCCCAGGCCGCTGCCGTAGCGCGTCGATACGCAGAAGACTGGTTTAAAAATAATCCCGAGAGCACCTCAGTAGCTATGGGATTAAATGATACACTTATTTTTGATAAAAAAGTGGAGAGCGAGGGATGGTTTCGCGACCGACCCGTAAGAACCCATTATCTGATTGGGTTTTTAAACAAGGTCACTGACGGCAATGGGTTAAATCAAGTTAACACGCCTGGCAGCAAGCGGATGGTTGGGACCCTGGCGTACCTAGATACTCTAAAAGCACCGACGATAAAAGTTAATGCTGATATTTTCCCGTGGGTCTGTGTGGATCGCATAGGCTATGCAAATGAAGAATTCGCCCAACAAGATATTGAAAACTGTACGGCATGGGTTAAGTCAGGCGCCGACAGTGTGGGAGCCTATGACTATTGGTATGGAAATAGTTTCTGTATTCCACGAATTAATTTCTCAGCCCAAGCAAAGAGTATTAAATCCCTAAATCAAATAGGCGTCACCGGTTGGTATGCGGAGTTGTATCCCGTTTGGGCGTTCGATGCCCCGAAGGCTTGGGTGGGCGCCAAACTACTAGAAAATCCCGCAGCCGATCCTGAGACATTATTAAATCAGTGGTTTAAAAGTGCCTATGGACCAGCGGATAAACCCATGCGCACTATTTTTAAGGTGATTGAAGATGAATGGATTCGGGCCGCGCAGGCCCAAGGCAAAAATCAGTGGCTGTATGGTTTTTTCGAGGAAGCAGCCGGCGAAATTCTGAGTGATCAAGCCATTGAGAAAATTACGCAAAACCTGGCGGTCGCAGAAACTGAATTGGCGAGAAACAAAAAGCCCAATGAACGAGAAAAGAATTATCAATGGCGACTGCGTCAATTCAGGGATGCCTGGAATTTAGTCGTCGATTTTCGCGAGGTCGTAAGACTGCGCAAAGCTCAACCGACGAGTCACGATGAAGCTCTGGTTGCACTGCAAAAACTCGTTGAGGGCGAGGAGTTATTGGAGGACGAACAAACCCGATTTAATTTCAAGTGGGGTACCACGAGTCAGAAAATACAGTGGAGCCGATTCACCTCAACTAATCCACGGGAGAAATGGATGGGCATGATTAAACTCAAGCCAGAATTAAATAGTGAGCTCCTTAAATCTATCCAACAAGATATACCGTGCTTAAATATTTTTTACTGGGAATATGCCTCTAAAAAATCAGCCGTCAAAATCCTCAGCTCGGCCACTACCACTCCATCATTGCTTCAACAATGGGTTATAGAAACTAGTCCGCGAAAAAATTCTGAGAAGCGCGATGAGGCGAGCAGTCTTTTGATGTTTAAAAACCAAAGTGGAGTTCTAAGTCACACCGAAACACTGGGGCCTAAAAAATTATTGAAATTCAGCCTGATGCATAAACCCGTGGGCGGAAAAGTAATGTTGGTCGCGACTTTCAAAGGGCGTGATGCCGTTGGTCATGACGCGTCGGGACATGAACGTAGCCTGACTCGATCGCAGCTTGTCAATGAATCCACGGGTGCACTAATTATTTCATCGCCCAGCTGGACCGAACAAGTGGAATTTAAGGTTCAGTTCGAAAATGCGATTGAGTTGAAGACCCTCGAAATCAGTCAGTTGAATCTCAAGTAAGTTCTTTTTACTCTAGCGTTAGATAAAGGTGTTGCCCTACCCTCATTAAATCTAAAGTTAATCGAACCTTGCCCTATGTATCAATTTTCTAAGCGAGTTTTTGACATCTTCTTTTCGCTGGCTTGGTTGATTGGGTTTTCTCCCCTCTTAATAGTCGTGGCAATTTTAGTACGCATCAAACTCGGTTCGCCTATTTTATTTATTCAGGAACGCCCCGGTAAAGACGCGAAGCCTTTTCGCATGGTGAAATTCCGGACCATGACGGATGCCAGAGATGAAGCAGGAAATCTCCTGCCTGATGAAGTGCGCCTGACGGCCTTTGGAAAATTCCTGAGATCCACCACCCTGGATGAGTTTCCCGAAATGTGGAATGTACTCGTCGGAGAGATGAGCGTCGTCGGCCCACGGCCCTTGATGATGCGCTACTTGCCTCGTTATAATAGTTTTCAGGCACGGCGCATGGAGATGAAACCGGGGGTTACAGGTTTGGCCCAAATCAATGGTCGCAACGCCATCAGTTGGGATGAGAAATTTGCCCTCGATGTTTCGTATGTTGATAACAGTAGCTTTTGGTTGGACCTTAAAATCGTCGTTAAAACTTTCTTCGTGGTGATAAATCGTAGAAATATCAACTCCAGTAAGGCCGCCACGATGGAAGAGTTTATGGGTGATACAAAATAACTTGGCTACGGAGCCATTTAAACTAAATATATACTATGAAATACCTCATCACAGGTGCAGCAGGTTTTCTCGGGACCAATCTAGCATTAAGATTACTGCAAGACGGTCATGAGGTGATTGGACTCGATAACCTTCATTCAGGTAGTAAGTCAAATATCGCTCTCTTAAAAACAAAACCGAAGTTTGGTTTTATCGATCATGATGTGGTTAAACCGTACGATATTCCGTGTGACGTGGTCTGCAATTTAGCCTGCCCAGCTTCCCCTCCGCACTATCAACGTGATCCGATTTACACGCTGCGTATTTCAGTTCTAGGAACACTTCACGCTCTAGAAAACGCTGAGCGCTATAAAGCCACGTTACTCCAAGCTTCGACCTCGGAAATCTACGGCGATCCACTGGTTCACCCTCAGTCCGAAAATTACGTCGGCAATGTTAACCCGATCGGACCTCGGGCTTGTTATGACGAGGGTAAGCGAGCAGCGGAGACACTCTGTGCGGACTTTCAACGGTTAGGTCGAGTCGACGCACGTATTGTCCGCATCTTTAATACCTACGGACCCCACATGCGTGGTGACGATGGACGCGTGGTGACCAACTTCATTCTACAGGCGCTGAAGGGCCAAGCACTCACCGTGTATGGAACCGGACAACAAACTCGCTCCTTCTGCTATGTGGACGACCTTATTGAAGGCTTTATTCGTGCACTCGCCCTTCCCACTAATCCGGGCCCCATCAATCTCGGTAATCCCAATGAGTTCACCATGCTCGAGCTCGCCGAAAAAGTCCAAGGCCTTGTCGGATCCAAGCTCCCCATCGTGTTCAATCCCCTGCCCGTCGACGACCCGAAACAACGTTGCCCCAATATCGATAAGGCCAAAAAACTTTTAAACCACTGGGAGCCCAAGGTTCAACTCCGCGAAGGCCTCGAAAAAACGGTTTTGTTTTTTAAGTCGCAAAATAAATAGGCACAAAAAAACCGCCAGAGATTGGCGGTTTTATTTTGTGATTTAGTTTGGGATTATTTCGAGAACAGTTTGACCATCGAATCAATGACTCGATTGCGTTCGCTGTCCGACATCCCTGAGCCCGACGGAACACAAAGGCCGTGTTCAAACATTCGGTCACTGGCTCCACGTCCATGATACTCCGCTTGCGCAAAAATGGGCTGCAAGTGTAAGGGCTTCCAGATGGGTCGACTTTCAATGTCTTCTTTTTCTAGAGCGAGTCTTACGTCTTCACGCGACACCGCTGACTTACTGGGGTCGATAGTTAAACAGGTCAGCCAGTGAGTGGACTTACCCCAAGAAGCTTCTGGCTGCATCGTGACACCGGGGAATGGCTTAAACGCTTCTTGGTAAGCTGCAAAGTGGGAACGACGACGGGCGACCTTCTTACTTAATTCACTTAATTGGCCACGACCAATACCCGCACAAATATTACTCATACGATAATTATAACCAATCGTCGTGTGTTGATAATGCGGCGCCGGATCGCGCGCCTGGGTGGATAAAAATCGAGCGGTCGTCGCGAGTTTCTCGTCATTCGTGACCAACATACCACCACCCGACGTGGTGATAATTTTATTTCCGTTAAAGGAGTGAATTCCGGCCCAACCCATTGAACCTGGCGTACCACTCTTATAGGTGGCTCCCAATGCCTCGGCGGCGTCTTCAATGAGTTTAATGCCGTGCTTATCACAGCACTCTTTAATCGGCTGAGTGTCAGCAGATTGACCGTATAAATGAACCAAGACTAATGCCTTGGGGGTTTTACCTGCACGTACCTTTTTTTCAATGACTTCAATCGCTAGAACCGGATCCATGTTCCAACTGACTTCATCGGAGTCGATAAATACTGGATGAGCACCCAAGTAGGTAATCGGGGCGGCTGAGGCGACAAAAGTTAATGATGAACACAAAACTTCATCACCCGCCGTCACCCCTGCGAGGCGCAGTGCTAAGTGCAAGGCGGCAGTGCCGGAAGATAGTGCGACCGCGTATTTTGTCCCAACGACTTGAGAAAATTCTTTTTCAAAGGCGTCAATATGTGGTCCCACGGGAGCGACCCAATTAGTGGCAAAAGCCTCATTCACATAGGCCTGTTCAAGTTTACCAATATCAGGCGCAGATAAATAAATTCGTGGCATAAATTATTTCCAAGGTTGGTTTTGAAAGATTCCGGTTTCTTCTAAGGCGTTAAAAATTTTGGCGTTGGCTGGATCGGCGAGTAAAGTTTTGACGGGTAGAAAAGTAGAGACGCGAATAAACATTTGTTCGTTCTTTTGGTTAATTCCAAATTCTTTAAAGTCTTTGATGAGCAAGGGAAGTCTTTCGATCCGCCCCTTGAGTCCGGCGCGCCAGCCTTGTTCTTGATCAGCGTAACGATTGGGCTGCCCGTTCACCAAGTGCCAAAATAATACATTCTGGCGTGGGCCCTGCGGGGTGATGTACTGTCCATATTCATAAGGCTGTAAGGCACGAGTGCCCACCGTACCAGCCACGGCAAAATCGCGATCGGTTCGGGTGCAGCCATTATTGACCCAACACGAGTCAGGATTGTGCGTACCCACATCGGCTACCGAAACGGTGGAGGGTTCCCAGTAAGCAATATAGATAAGAAATTGAGATTTATTCTTGGTGTATAAATACTGGGTGGCCTGACTGTAATTTAAGATACCCTGCACATTGGCTTTGGCTGCATTAGAATCGCCCAGCGGAATGGCTTCGCGCCTCCATCCATCAAAACCATCGGGTGGTAAAATCTTTTCGAGATTCCCCGTGAAACGACGTGAGCGGGGGGTTAAAAATTCCGTATAAACGACCAAAGCAAAAATACTTAATAATAAAAACCCGCCAAAATATAAGATAAATTTTTTCATAAGTGATTTATAAAATACGCGCCGGGTTGCCAACCACGGTCACGCCCTCGGGCACATCGGATATCACCACCGAGCCAGCACCAAGAATCGATTTACTACCTACTTTTTTACTCGGTATAATCGAAACCCGACTTCCTAAAAAGACTCCGTCGCCAATAGTAACGCGGCCTGTAACATCGCACTGGGCACACAGCGTACACCATGCACCAATGATCCCATCGTGTCCAATGGTCGTATTCGGCCCAATCATCGAAAAATCGCCAATCGAAATATCCACGGAAATACTCGCTCCAGGACAAACGACCACCCCGCGACCCATCTTTACTCTTTCGCCAATCACCGCCGTAGGATGAATAAAAGAAATAAACTCCGCCTTCTGCTCAATCAATGGAGCCAGTAATTTTGATTTAACCAAAGGAAGTCCTAACGCACAGATATAAACATTGGAGTTTGAAACTTGATGATTCTTTAAAAGCGCCACGCTGGCGAAATTACCAACGGGATTGAGGGCGTCGAGATTGTCGTCCAAAAATCCCGCCAGAACCCAACTCTTGTTGAATTCGGGATGTTGCTTAATCCAGGCATAAACTTCTCGACCAAATCCGCCAGCACCGACAATAAAAAGTTTTTTCATGATTGAGGGATAAGTTGAATGAGTTCTCGAATGGTTTTACACTGACGGATTTCCTGGCCCGTGACAGTCATTTTATAGGCGTGTTCGAAATGAGAAATCACCAATAAAATCGCCAGCGAGTCCCACTGGGGCAATCCACTCAAAGGAGCGTCGGGCGACACCCCCACGAGTACATCGACTTCTTTTTGAAGCGCTTGAAGATGTGATTCGAAAGTTAATGACATTATTTTAAAGGATAGGGCTGAATAGGACACGTAATGACTGGACCAATCTCGGAAGCAAAAGCTGCCCAAGATAGGCCTACCCCGAATCCACAGCCCACAATTTTCTGTGATCGGCTTGCGAGTTTTTCTCCTAAACCCTCAATCAATGCAGCGGGAATAGACGCCGAGCTTTGGTTGCCATATTTCTCGACTAAGTTCGAGGGAACGTTTGCAGACTTTAATCCGCACTTAGTCGCAATATTTTCGATAATAAATTTATTAGCCTGGTGTAAGACCAAAGCATCTACATCGGCCAGTTGCCATGCTGCATTTTTAATAACGGTGTTGATGGCGGCGGGAACTTCTCGGAGAGAAAAATTAAAAACTTCGGCGCCATCCATCATTAGGTTTTCGGCGTGATGAACATTCCCGTTGGAATCTTTGCTTTCCACGCGAGTTTCCGATGAAGCCGGCAAACGTGCGCCCCCCGCAGGCACTTTAATAGTCGTGGAGAGTTTTCCGTCTGATCCCAAAATAAAATACCAAGGAGTGTGCGTGCCGGTACGTTCTACAATGGCGGCCGATCCAGCATCACCAAACAGCGGGTCCATCGATGAGTCCTGGGGATGAGTTAATCGACTCAACGTATCGCCACTGCATAGTAAAACGCGACCTGCCCCGCCATGAGCGCAAAGTAAACCCGCTTGATGAAGTCCGTAAACCCAGCCCGAACAACCTAACGATAAATCAAAAGCGATGGAAGATTTAGCCAAACCTAAGCGACCGTGTAAAAGACAAGCGTTGTTGGGTTGAGAATGATCAGGAGTCTGGGTGACAAAAATAATGGCATCGAGGGTGGAGACATCGATATCCATCGTCGCCAAAAGTCGACGCGTAGCATCTTCACATAAGTCCAACGCAGTAACACCGGGCGAGGCTACCTTACGTTCTTTTAGCCCAATCGTTTTCGCAACGCGTTCTAAGTGGGCGAGACCGATACCGTGAGCTAATCCGTCTTTTATAAAATCTCTGGTATCGGATCCCGTGGAGACGGCCAAGCCAGCCAAGCGAAAATGTGAAAGGGTTGTCAGCATGGCTTAGTTTGTTCTTTGTTTCTTAAGCCGATTTGTAGAAATCGCACTCACTAAGTTCAGTCGGGTCGGCACTTTATAGGCAGTTAGTGTCTGCCGACAGGTCTGTCTGATTAATGCACGCAATGTTTCCCAGTTCTGTCCGGTAGCGGCTATAACATCGACGGCTACTGTTTGTCCAACCAAGGTATTTTTTTCTCCGAAGACTCGGCAATCAATCACACCGGGGACGCTTAGAATAACCGACTCAACCTCGGTCGGCATTAATTTTTCACCACCGACATTAATCATTTCGCCGGTGCGTCCTAAAATACGAATCGTATCATTCGGACCACGTTCCACTTTATCTCCGGTCATAAACCAACCATCAGCCGTAAATTTTTCATTAGAGGCATTAAGGTATCCGCGAATTTGCGTCCGACTTCGCAGCCAGAGCTCATCCTCCACAATCTTCCATTCTACATGAGGGTCGTTAATTCTTAAAAAATTTGAATCGGCATCGGGGCTTTCAGTTTTTAAGATTCCCGTTTCGCTTGTACCAAAAGTTTGAATTAAACGCACCGCAGGTAGAATCTGGCGGAGACGGGCCAATAAACCCTCTGGCATCGGCTCTGTTCCATAAGTAATTAAACGCAGTGAAGCTAAGTCCGCTAACCGATGGCTTGCGGCCATTAAAAGTAAATTAAGGAAAGTAGGCGTAGCAGGGAGAATCGCTACCTGATGTTTTTTAATCGTCGCGATGACATGCTCGGGCGCGCGGCTTTCCGGTATCACCATCTGCGAGCCGGCTGCTAATCCACCTAAGATTGTGTTAATACCTCCGATATGATCAAAGCCCAATAAACTTAGGAGCGTCAGTGAATTTTCGTGACGGGACTCATAGGTATTTAACAAAACGCTTAAATCTTGTAGCATCACCTTCGGATTTCCACTGGTGCCGCTCGAAAATAAAACTAGGCCAGCATGGTGCGCGGGAAGCGACTGGCTGCTCTCCACCTGCAATGTTCCGGTGGATGCCCGTGGATAAATTTTCCATGTTCCGCCCTCGGTAATAACTACCCATTGAGCGTGGATTTGGTTAAGTTTTTCTGCAGTCTCCTGCGCGTGATCCAACATCGGCACAACCCAGTGCTGCAAGCGCTCGGAGGCGATTAACCAAGCGACACTGGCGGGACAGCAATCCCCCACTAAACCAATCGTTGTGGTCGTGGATCCAGTTAAACCCTTAAACTCACTTTCAATTTTTTCTACTAACTGGACTAAGTCCGCATACGAAAATTGACCCCAGTGTCCTACAAGGGCTGGTTTGGTATTATATTTTTTAAATCGCTCGAGTAACCAAAAATTCATTTAAGGAATTTTTCCCAAATAATATAACTGGCCTGCGGTGATAGATTTCTTGTCTAAATGTTCGAAAATAAAATCTACCGCCTGATTTAACGTGGTACCGTCGGGGCGACCAATACGCTGATTGATTAAAGCTAATTTTTCTTTACCCACCGCCTTAGTTAAATCGGTATCCACTGGACCGAAGCCCAAGCCGATGACGGTAATACCTTGGGGTTGTAGTTCTTGTGCCGCCACTTTGGTTAACGCATCAACCGCTGCCTTGCTCGCCACGTAGGCGGCTTCGCCAGCCAATGCTAACGGCACTGCGACGGTAGTAATATTAATAATCAAACCGCGGCGCTGACGGACCATTAATTTACCCACCGCTTGGATCGTGTGAAATGAACCTAAATAATTAAGCCGCATCAGGGCCTCAGCGGTTTTAGCCGGAGTAAGTAAAAGTGCGTTCATCGAGGCGGCGCCTGCATTATTCACTAACAGATCGAGGGTGACAGCATTCTGGCTCAAGAGATTTACTGCGTGTTGTACGACCGATTCGTCGGTGATATCTAATAACTGTTCCGTAAATCGGACGTGCTTTATGAGCGAAGCATTGCGGGAGAAGCCCCAGACATTCCAGCCTTCACTCAATAATTTTTCGGCGAGCGCGCGGCCTAAGCCACGCGAGGTACCAGTGATTAGTGCGTTAGGCATATTAGGGGTTTTTTTGATTTACCACTTCCACTAAATAGTCGGTTAAGAAATCCACACGACGAAACGGTGAGGTGAGTCGACTCATGGCTTTTTCGTCTACCAGAGAAACGGTGCGTCCTAGGTTTTGTTGGAGGTCATATTCAAGGTCCGCAATTAAAGTAACTAGGCCCATACTATCGAGATCGGCTTTATCGCCAAAGAGTCGAGTTTGCTCAGTCGCCTCAACCAACGCGGGCTTGTGCAACTCAACGCCCAAGGACTTTAAGCGATTAAGTATAAGAACTAAAATTTGTGAACGTGTGATCATTAATTATATGAGCGTTACCGAGGGCTTGTCCTGTCTGTTTTAGGCCTTAAGCGCTCCGGTACTTAGGAAAGAAGCCGGTCTCCGTTAGTACGTGAGCACTCAAGCGATTATACACCTCGGGCATTAAAATCCATTGAGTGGTGTAAAATGGTAAAATGACTTTTCCGAAGCCGTACTTAAATTGATACAAGGAATCTTGTTTGCCGCCTAAGCCACCGCCCAAATGAAGCAGTTTTTTACCATTGTTTAAATTTTCCCGAATCACCTGATCTAAAATGAGTTTCATTGCTGGGTAGTGGGAGACGCCCAGAATGCTTCCTGAGTACATATAGTACATGTGATCGCCTTGAGTGATAAAAATGGCGCCAGCTACCATTTTGCCCTCGTGGTAAACGGCACGTAAGTCTGGAGCACTGGAATGAATTTTTAGTACAGACTCGAAGTAGTTTACACTAAAGAAGTAATTAATTTTTGCCCCGCGACGGAGCATCGTCTGTTCGTATACTTCGTGAAAGTCTTGAATTGCTTTGATATCCGTGGATTTAACTACCGTGTAGTTTAACTTGCGGAGAGCTTTAATTTCCTGGCGGTGACCCTCGGCCAGAGATTTTTCGTACACCTCGAGGTCTTGCATTAAATCCACGGCTAAAACTTTTCCTGTTTCTGTAGATTCGGGCAAGCGGTAGCGAGTGAAATTAGATTCTCGGTTAAAAAAGCTGACGCAGTCTCGCTCGGCTAAGGCTGTTTTTATTTTTTTAATTCCAGAGGCAAAATCCTCAGGGGTGATCGATGAAGAAGTTAAGACCCCACTGTAACCATAAACGGATACTGCATCGATATAACAATTTTCGTTGGGAATTTTCCTGAAAATAACGGGAAGTCCAATGATGCCGGTAGGCATATTGACGATGATAAGATTGCCCACTCCGCCCATTCTTTCGGCGTCCAAGCTAGTGTATTCAAACGTGTGATAGATATCCGAATATCCCAAAACTTTTAGAAGATTGGTCCATTCTACGAAATCTGAAATAAAGTAAACTTGTTCTAATAGATAACTCAAAGTAAGGAGGACTGTTGTTCGATAAAGTCACAAAACTGTCCGGCCAAGTGTGATCTCGAGAACCGTGCTTGGGCGAGTTGGCGACTCGATTGACCCATCTTTGTGCACAGATTGGGATTATTATACAAGTTTATTAAAGAATTTACCAAAGCCTGCGTGTCTTTAGGCGGAATCGCTACCCCACATTGATTTTCTGTAATCATTTCCGCCAACCAACCAGGATAGTTATTAATCACCGGTATACCGGCTGAGATATAATCAAAGAACTTATTGGGGGATGTTCCGTAATAAAATGCAGGGATATTGTCTAAGAACATTAGTCCGCAATCCAACTGCGCGGTAATTTGGGCGAGCGCCAACTTTGAAATGGGAGGATGAAAAATAATCGATTCCAGCGGTTCGTGGGCGGCAACTTTTTGGAGACGTGCTTTTTCCGAGCCATCGCCGATTAAGAGAAATTTAATATTTTGGATATTTCTTTTTTTAAGTTCCCGGGCCGCTTCAATAATGGCGTCGAGCCCATTTGCCTTACCATGCGCTCCCGTAAAACCTGCCACAAAGTCGCCCGCCTTGATACCCTCAATTTTTATGGTAACTTTCGGCTGGGGTTTGAAAATTTCGAGATCACAGCCATTAGGAATGAGTGCGATAGGATGATTTTTTGCGGAACGATGGCGGATACCCTGAACAATGCCGGGCGATAGCCCCACGCAAGCTGAAGACGCTCGATACGCACACCCCTCAATTAGCCACATCCCACCCAAGAGGATAGGATTTTTCATTCCCATGGCTTTGGGTAATTCGGGCCACAAATCTCGCACCTCGAAAATAAAATTTTTTCCTTTTAACCAACTGGCAAAAACTCCTGGTAACGCAGCCGTGAGCGGGGTCGAAGTTGCAAAAACTACATCGTATTCGAAATCGAGGGCGATTTTAATACTCTTAAGCGCGTATTTGAAGAACGTGATTAAGCGTCGACCCACCCCATCGTGATTGGAGTAGCGCAAGGGTAAGGCAATGACATCAATGCCGTCAATGGACCCACGCGACCATCCCCTCTTTTCATCAAACGGTAGATTGAGTGAGTCGCGATCCATTTGACCACAGACCATAGTCACTTGATGCCCACGTTTAATAAGAGCTTGGGCAAACTCATACGATCGCGTGCCACCTGACCCCTTAGGCGTGGTGAAGTGTTGGTGAAAATAGAGTATCCGCACTTTTTATTTATTGATACAAACCGGCTTCGAGAATCTGTCTGATTTTATGTGAAGTTTGCCCATCACCGTAAGGATTTTTCAAACTCGTGCGTCGTTGATATTCTCCTGGATTATTTAAGAGTAGATCCGCTTCGCGCAAAATCACTTCAGGGTCCGTACCAACGAGGCGACATGTACCAGCATCAACGCCCTCAGGGCGCTCAGTAGTGTCGCGCATTACCAACACCGGCTTACCTAAGGAAGGAGCCTCTTCTTGCACGCCGCCAGAATCACTAAGCAGGAAGGTGCAGCGGTTCATCAACCAAACGAATTCTTCATAGGCAGCGGGAGCAACGAGGGCGATGCGTGGATTGGATCCTAAAATGCGGTTAACCGGTCCCTGAACCTGTGGGTTTAGGTGCACGGGGTAAAGCACGCCCACATCAGGGTGAATTTGCGTAAGGCGATTGATAGATTCACAAATGCGCTCAAACCCTCCGCCAAAAGATTCGCGACGGTGACCCGTAACTAAAATCCATGGCTTACGAGCGCCATCCGATAAAAACTCTTGGGCAAAGGCAGCTGGTATTCCTGCCTTTTCGGCGACCAACTGCGCTGACAGTCCGGTAGAGTTTTGTTTTCCTCTTACATGCAACAAGGCATCAATGACTGAATTGCCAGTTACATAACATAGGGCAGGGTTAATTCCCTCTTTAACTAAATTCGCTTTAGAAATTTCGGTAGGACAAAAATTCCAGCGTGCCAGCGGAGAAGTTAAGCGACGGTTCATTTCTTCCGGAAAAGGTGAATCCATGTTGCCCGTGCGAAGTCCCGCCTCCACGTGACCAATCGGGATGCGATTATAAAAGGCAGCAATGGCCGAAGCTAAAACCGTGGTGGTGTCGCCCTGCACCAAAACGGCAGCGGGCTTATGTTCCACAAACCAAGCGGAGGCAGCTTGGATGACGCGACCCGTGAGATCGGGTAACGTTTGTCCGGGTTGCATTAAATTTAAATCAAACTCGGGCTTGATACCAAAGACCCCCAAGGTCTGATCGAGCATCTGGCGGTGCTGACCCGTAGAGAGAAAAATAGGTTGAATAGTTTTGGACTCTTGG
>Ga0209617_10000112_pt1 | contig 31032 bp, 27 predicted proteins | sample LakEriepJuly2011_2_FD_187459 | JGI IMG/M metagenome (GOLD analysis project Ga0209617, IMG submission 187459) | Freshwater microbial communities from dead zone in Lake Erie, Canada - CCB epilimnion July 2011 (SPAdes) (version 2) | ecosystem: Environmental > Aquatic > Freshwater > Lentic >...
GGCAGCGGCGCGTTCACGGCCACTTTCTGACCGGCTGCCACCTGCTTGAGGTAGGCCGCTTCGGCCAACACCTTGGTGGCGTAACCACCGTCGTCGGCCATGTTGGCCGCACCCACGTAGTACTTCAGACCACCCGTCAGGCTGCCGGCGCGGCGGACGCAATCCACCAGCACCTGCACACCCACGCGCAGGTTGGTGACCGGGTCAAAGGCCGCGTTCTGGCCGCCGAAGATGGCGTACTTGTCGTGGTGGATGCGGGTCATGACCTGCATCAGGCCCTGGGCACCCACGTGGCTTTGGGCGAAGGGGTTGAAGCCAGACTCCACCGCCATCACGGCCAGGACCAGGGTGGGCTCCATGCCCACGCGCTTGCCCACGACCCAGGCTTCCTGCACCAGGCGGCTGATGGGCTCGGGCGCGACGTTGTAACGCCGGGCGATCCAGAAAGCCACCGCCGACTGCTGTCGGTTGAGTTCGGCCGGGTTGGCCGCCGTCGCACGCTGGATGGCGTCCGGCTCGGCCATGGCCAGCAGGACTTCATCGGCACCGGCGCTGCCATCGACGGCATCGGCGCGCAGCGTGGCGCGTTCGGACAACCAATTCAGGGCCTGCGCCTCCAGCGAACGGCGCACCTCGGCCTGGGTGGCCAGGAACACCACGGCCAGCACGGCCACCAGACCGACGGCCGCCAGGGCGTGGTGGCTCAACCAGCGCACGCCTTCGAGCACATCGGACAAGACCAAGCGAACAAGCGCCACCAAATTTTGCAGGGACAGGCCCTGCCGAGACACGGACGACGGTGACATCGCCAAGGAATCAGACGACAACAACTCGTCTGCAGCACGTTCACACGCTGACATGTAGCTCCTTTCCTCACCGGGGCACAGGGCCGACGCGTCCGCAGACTGACGCCGGGTCTCTGCACACGGACGGTGATAATGGCCCCGGCAAGACAGCGGTGCGGCCTGTGCAAGGGCTCGCTCACCGCCACGAAGTGGCCCGCCAATCTTTGAGCAGGCCTGAGGGAAGACGCCGGGGCTGACAGCGTTGCGCCCGGTTGGGGCGCAAGGGTAAACCCGGAGCAAACTGCTTTCCGGGATCGACGGGGCGGATTCTAGGCAAGCTTGAAATAACCAGTCAAGCATAAAGACTGCATTCTTTATTCCTTTTACACCATGAAATACCGAGACTTGCGGGACTTCGTCACGGGCCTGGAGCGCCAAGGCGAGCTCCAGCGCATCGCCGATCCGGTGTCCGTGCACCTGGACATGACCGCCCTCAGCGACCGCGTGCTGCGCGCCGAAGGACCTGCTCTGTGGTTTGACAGGCCAGTGGGCGCCATTCAGGCCAACGGTCTTCCCGTGCGCACTTACCGGCATCCGGTGTTGGCCAATCTGTTTGGCACCCCGAAGCGGGTGGCCCTGGGCATGGGAGCATCTGACGTCAGCGAGCTGCGTGACATCGGCAAACTGCTCGCCAGCCTCAAAGAACCCGAGCCGCCGAAAGGGTTGAAAGACGCTGGCAAGCTGCTGCACATGGCCAAAGCGTTGTGGGACATGAAGCCTGCCAACGTGCGCAGCGCCCCATGCCAGACCGAAGTCAGACAAGGCAGCGACATCGACCTGAGCGAATTGCCCATCCAACACTGCTGGCCTGAAGACGCTGGCCCCCTGCTGACCTGGGGACTGGTCGTCACCCGCGGGCCGCAGAACGTGCCCAACCCGCGTCGGCGCCAAAACCTGGGAATCTACCGCCAGCAACTCATCGGCAAGCGCCAGCTCATCATGCGTTGGCTGACCCACCGCGGTGGCGCGCTCGATTTCCGCGAATTCGCGCTCGCCCACCCCGGCCAGCCCTTCCCCATCGCCGTGGCACTGGGCGCCGACCCCGCCACCATCCTGGGCGCCGTCACACCCGTGCCTGACACTTTGGGGGAGTACCAGTTTGCTGGTCTGCTGCGCGGCAGCCGCACCGAAGTCACCGACACCTCGGCGGGCGAAGGCGAGCACAAACTGCAGGTGCCCGCCTCCGCAGAATTTGTGCTCGAAGGCCACATCCCCACGGCCCCACCGGGCTTTGCGGGCGAGAGCGAACACGGCGTGCGCCTGAAAGAGAAGAACGGCTACCTGCACGCGCTCGAAGGCCCGTTTGGCGACCACACCGGCTATTACAACGAGCAGGACTGGTTCCCAGTGTTCGAAGTCACGCGCATGACGAACCGCAAGGACCCGGTCTACCACTCCACCTACACCGGCAAACCGCCCGACGAGCCCGCGGTGCTGGGCGTGGCGCTCAACGAGGTCTTCGTGCCCATCCTGCAAAAGCAGTTTCCGGAAATCGTGGACTTCTACCTGCCACCAGAAGGTTGCAGCTACCGGATGGCCATCGTCAGCATGAAAAAGGCCTACGCCGGTCACAGCAAGCGGCTGATGTTCGGCATCTGGAGCTTCCTGCGGCAATTCATGTACACCAAGTTCATCGTCATCGTGGACGACGACGTGGACATCCGCAACTGGCAAGAAGTGATCTGGGCGATCACCACGCGCATGGACCCGGTGCGCGACACCACCCTGGTCGATCACACCCCCATCGACTACCTGGATTTCGCCTCGCCCATCAGTGGCCTGGGCGGCAAGATGGGACTGGACGCTACGAACAAGTGGCCTGGTGAAACCAGCCGCGAATGGGGCAGAACCATCACCATGCCGGCCGCAGTGAACCAGCGGGTCGATGACTTGTTTTCGCGCATCATGCACGGCCCAGGCGCTCAGGTCTGACCCCTGATGCCGCCAGGGACTTGCCAAGGCAACGGGCTTGCCTTAAGGTGAGCTTGTCTGCACAAGCAGGCAACCCAAAGGGGCGCAGTCACTGCGCCTTGGGGAGCTCGGGACCATTCCCTCCCGGCTTCCTTGCACGGTCGCGAACCGTGTAGGCCCCCGGCTCAGGCCGGGGGTTTCGTTTGTGGATGCGGCAGAATCTGCCGACATGAACACGACATCCACCCCGCTGCCACCGCACGAAGAATCCAGGCTGATCGCCCTTTTCAATGCTGGGCGAAACGCCGAGGTCGAGGCCTTGGCACGGGAGTTGGTCGGCCAGTACCCGCAAGCGGCGTTCGCGTGGAAGGCGCTGGGCACGGCGCAGCTGCTGCAAAACAAAAACTGCATCGAGGCCCTCAGTCAGGCTGTGAGGCTGCAACCGCAGGACGCCGAAACCCTGTGCAACCTCGGCAACGCCCAAAAGGCGCGAGGCCAGGCGCAGGCGGCCGAGGCCAGTTACCGCCAGGCCTTGCACTGGCGCCCGGGCCATGCTGCTGGGCACTACAACCTCGCCATCTTGCTGAACGAGCAAAACCGGATGGACGAGGCAGAGGTCGCTTACCGGCAGACGCTCCAGTTGCAACCCAGCATGGTCGACGCGCACAACAACCTGGGACAACTGCTGGAGCGCCTGGGTCGCCACCGTGAAGCGGCCGACGCCTATGCCGCCGCCGTGGCCGTGCGCCCAGACCACGCCGAAGCCTGGTGCAATTTCGGCGCGGCGCTCGGCCAGCAAGGCAAGGTTGCAGATGCGCAAACGGCCCTTCGCAAGGCCATCGCCCTGAACCCCCGCTTCGCGCAAGCGCACCACAACCTGGGCATCGCTCTCAAACAGGCACACCAGTACGACGCCGCCTGCGACAGCCTGAGGACCGCAGCCAAGCTGAAGGCCGACTACGTCGATCCGCGCCACGCTCTGGGCGACCTGCTGCGCACCTTGCGACGCTACGACGAAGCGATCCTGATGCTCAAGCGGGTGATCGCGTTGGCGCCGCAACATGCCGACGCCTGGATCGACCTGGGCAATGTGCACAAGGACCTCGGCGAGCTGCAGGACGCAGTCGACAGCTACAAGCAGGCCCTGGCCATCGACCCCAACCACGCGCAAGCCCACAGCTGCCTGCAAATGGTCAGCAACTACATTCCCGGCATCAGCGCCTCGCGCCTGCGGGAGCAGGCTTTGGAATACGGCACGTTCGTGACCCAGCACGCACGGCCCTTCACCGCCTGGACGGGCGACCTGGACCCGGAACGGCCATTGCGTGTGGGCCTGGTCTCCGGCGACCTGTACAGCCACCCCGTCGGCTACTTCCTGGAAAGCGTGATGCAGGCGCTCCACCGGCAAGCCGGCAACGACTTTCACTTGACGGCTTACGCCACGCAGCCGTTCCGAGACGCGTTGACCGACCGCTTGATGGCCTGCACTGTGGGTTGGAACGTGGTGGTCGGCATGCCGGATGAGGCGCTCGCCCAGCGCATCCACGCCGATCGCATCGACATCCTCATCGACCTTTCAGGCCACACCGGCAACAACCGCTTGCCTGTGTTCGGCTGGAAACCCGCCCCAGTGCAAGTCACCTGGCTGGGCTATTTCGCCACCACAGGGGTTTCACAAATGGACCACCTGCTGGCCGACCCCTGGACGGTGCCGGCGGCTTTGGAGGACGGCTTCACCGAGCACATCTGGCGCTTGCCCCAAACGCGCTTGTGCTTCACCCCCCCTGCGACATCCGCTGAAGTCAGCGCGCTTCCTGCCTTGCGCAACGGCCACATCACTTTTGGCTGCTTCAACAACCTCACGAAATTGAACGACGATGTCATTGCGCTGTGGGCGAAGGTCCTACTCGCCGTGCCGAACAGCCGGCTGCTGCTCAAAGCCAGCCAGTTGGACAGCGCCATGGTGCGGCAGAAAACGCAATCGCGCTTCAACGCCCAAGGGGTGAGCAGCGACAAGCTGATCCTGCAAGGCCCCTCGACGCGGGACGACTATCTCCAGGCCTACGGACAAATCGACATCGCACTGGACCCCTTTCCGTTCACGGGTGGCACCACCAGCGCCGAAGGACTCTGGATGGGCGTGCCCGTCCTGACCCTGGCTGGTGACAGCATGGTGGCGCGGCAAGGGGTCAGCTTGCTGATGAACGCTGGCCTGCCCGATTGGGTTGCCGATACCCCTGGCGACTACGTGGCCAAAGCAGTTGCCCACACCTGCGATTTGGCCACTCTGACGACACTGCGGTCAGGCTTGCGCGAACGGGTGATTCGGTCACCCTTGTTCGACGCGGAGCAATTCGCCACGCACCTCGGCACCGCCCTGCGAGACATGTGGCGCGGCCATGTCCTGAGGTCGCGCTGAATCAAGGCTGAGATCGTGCCAATGGATGGGGCAATCACGGCCCAGCGGCGGCACAAGGCCCCACCCGAAAGCAAACTGCCACTGGACCACATGATGCCCCCCAACAGCGCCACCACCGACTCGCCACGCCTCAAACAAGCCACGCTGGGTGGAGGCTGCTTCTGGTGCATCGAGGCCGCATTCAACCAGCTCGATGGTGTGGTGCTGGCCGAATCAGGCTACAGCAACGGCCATCACCCCTCGCCCAGCTATGAAGCCGTCTGCAGCGGCAGCACCGGCCACGCCGAAGTGGTCAGGGTCACGTTCGACCCGGAGCGCATCAGCTACCGTCAGTTGCTGACCGTCTTTTTCAACCTCCACGACCCCACCACGATGAACCGTCAGGGCAACGACGTGGGCACGCAGTACCGATCCGGCATCTACACGCACGACGAGGCACAGGCTGACACTGCCCGCCAAGTCATCGGTGAACTGTCAGACAGCGGCGCATTCGATGCCCCCATCGTGACGGAGATCGCTCCGGTGACCAACTACCATCCAGCCGAGGCTTACCACCAGGGCTACGTCGCGGAAAACCCCTACCAGGGCTACTGCGCAGTGGTCGTCAGGCCCAAGCTGGCCAAGTTCCAACACACCTTCAGCGCCATGCTGAAAGCGCCGGGCTGAAAGCCTCAGGGCGCCAGCCGACAAACTTGCCAGCTGCCGTCCACCTGTTGCTCATAGGCGATGCGATCATGAAGCCTTGACGGACGCCCCTGCCAGAACTCCCACCGGTCGGGCACCAGACGGTACCCACCCCAGTGAGCAGGCCGCGGAGGGTTGTCGCCCAGGCTGGCTTGAAGGTCCGCCCATGAGCGTTCCAAGGACTCACGCGAGCTCAGCACGCTGCTTTGGGGAGAGGCCCAGGCACCGATGCGCGAGCCCAAGGGGCGGCTGTGGAAGTACGCGTCGGACTGCTCGGCCGACACCTGAACCACGCGTCCCTCGATGCGCACAACGCGCTCCAGTTCGGGCCAGAAGAACTGCATCGCGGCGTGTTGGTTCGTTGCCAGCTCCTGGCCTTTGCGACTCTGGTAGTTGGTGAACCAGACCAGTCCGTCCGCATCGGCACCCTTGAGCAGGAGCACACGGGTGGAGGGCCGGCCGTTGGCGCCCACCGTGGCCAGCGTCATCGCACTCGGCTCCAGGGCGCGCGACTTCACAGCCTCTTCCAACCAAGTGTGGAACTGGTCGTTGGGATGCGCCTGCACGTGCGCCTCGTCCAATGCGGCCTGTTCGTAGCTTTTGCGCATGCGCGCCAGATCGATGCTCGATTTGTCCATGGCGAAAGTATGGCCCGTTTTGATGGCGATGGAACATGACACGAATCAAGCCTTCGCCCGGGTATGCACTTAGGTGAATCCGCGCTGGCAACACCCACATCGGGGATTCACACTGAAGTCCAGGAGGCAGGAAATGGACTCACGCGCCACAGCCATCATTGCGGTCCCGCATCAGGCCTGTGGTCACACCGGGAGCATGCTCCTGCACAGCGTGAACCGCACGATGGCACAGTGCGCTGAAGCAGAACTGGACGTGCTCGTCGTGGCACCCCAGGCCGTGCTCAGCGCGTGTCAAGAATGGCACCCATCCTCGTTCGCCAGCTTGGTGAGCCTGCCGCCCAGCTCAGATCGGCAATTTTTGGTGAGCGCCCTGCGGGCTGGTGTGCAGATGAGCCCCAAGTCATGCGGCTGGTTCCTTGTCCCCGCCGACATCTTCATGCGCAAGCCCAGTACGCTGCTCCAGCTGCGTGACGCCTTGCGCAATCACCTGATCGTCCACGCCACGGTGGGTCAGCAACCCAGGCTGCCTGTTGGATTTGACCGGGAACTGTTCTCCGAGCTCATCCACCTGGACTCCGATCACGCCTTGCACCGGCTCATGAATCGCTACCCCACCCAGTCGGTGGAAGTCGATGAGCCAGGCGTGCTCATGCACCCCTGGCAGCCCGAGCCGACGCTGCCTCAGGGGCAAGGCGGTACGCAGCGTCATCCTGAGGCTTGAGCGCAAGCCACCGCACGCTGGCCCCTTCGCAGGGGACTGCGCACAAGCCGCTGCCACGTGCGAACACGGAAAAAAACCAGCCAGTTCACACTGGCTGGTTTTGAACTTTGGCGGGCGCCTGAGCGCTCAAGAGCGGACCAGCCGCCCCACCGGGATCACTTGGCCACGTAGGCCTTGGAGGAAGCGCAAGACGAGCGCAGGTTGGTGCTGATGTCTTGGGTCAGCGTGCCGAAGTTGAAGTCCAGGGCAGCCAGCGCGATGTCAGGCAGTCGCAGGGCGGAGATCAGGGCACCCTTGGCAACGGGGGTCAGCGCCAGGTTCTTCAGGACCTCATGGCCCGTCACCGTCAGCGGGAACTTGTACTTGAGGGCCAGGGCCGAGTCAACCTCGAAGGTGTAGATCGGCTGCTGGATCATGGCAACGCCACCCATGGGGGTGATGTCAGCGGTCACGACCTTGTTGACGTAGTCGATGGTGAAGTTGGCCAGGGTCAGGCCGAACTTGGCGCCGGTGTCGTCGTCGGTGCGGTCAAAGAACAGGGCAGAGCCGGCCGCCGAGCCGGACTTGATGGCCAGGTTCGAACCGACCACCACCTTGGTGACAGGGAAGTTGTAGGCGCGGTAGAACGTGGCGCCGGTGTTGCCGCCGGTCAGCTTTTCGCCCACGGGGGTGGCGTTGCCCTTGGCACTCAACGAGAGGTTGACCAGGTCGAACGAATCCAGGTTGTCTTGGGTGAAGGTCTGCACCGAATTCGACTTGGTGCAGTTGAACGGCAGGGACAGGTCGGCGTGGGCTGCGGAGGCGGCAAAGACGAAGGCGGTTGCTGCGGCGACGCGGAAAGAAACTGCGAAGGCTTTCATGGGTTCTCCTTAGGGATCACGGTTGGGGGCACTGGCGATCACGTCGTGTGTTCGTTGGATTGATCTTCGCAAGATACCCAGAATCGCAGCCCCCGCGAATAAGTGTCGGGGGCTAGGGAATCCGCGCAACTTTTCACAAGCTCAAGGGCAAACCCCGAGCGATTAACGGGACGCGAAACTAGGGTTTTCGAGATTTGGCGGATATTCTTCCGGCCCACTTGAAACCTGATCGGACATGAAAAAAGCGGCCTGGTGAGGCCGCTTTTTTTCATGCCGGAGCCAGTCCGGTTCTTACTTCGCCGCGTAGGGCTTCGCGTTGACTGGACGGGCGCGGAGCTGGGCGTTCACGTCCTGCGTCAGCGTACCGAAGTCAAAGTCAAGCGCGGGCTGCGTGACTTCAGGCAGCTCAAGTGCCTGGATCAGCGCCTGCTTGGCCTGCGCGGTCAGTTTCAAGTTGCCCAACTGCTCGTGCAATGCGATGGACAGGGGGAATTTGTACTTCAACGCCAGCGGGGCATTCGTGGTGAAGGTATAGATGGGCATTTGCGTCACGGTCTTACCACCTTTGGGGGTGGTATCGGCCAGCACCTGCTTGCTCGTGTAATTGATCGTGAAATTGGCCAGGGTCAGGCCAAGTCGGGCGCCGGTGTCATCGTTCAGCCGATTGAAATACAGGGCCGCGCCGCTGGCGGTACCAGACTGGATGTTGAGCGCTGCACCAATGACGATTTTGGTGATGGGGAGGCCGAATGCACGGGGGGTTTCCGAGCCAGCGGGCGCGGCCTTGTCCACGTAAGCGGTGCCGCGGGCCTCCACGACGAGGTTCACGGTGGTGAAGGAGTCCAGGTTGTCCTGGGTGAATTCCTGCACCGAATTGGCCACCAGAGCGCTGGTGGGCAGGGTCAGGGCTTGGGCAGAGGCGGTCGCGAAAATGGCGGCCAGGGTGAGCACACTGAGGCGGATCGAGCGGACAGACATGGAGAACTCCGGCTTGTTGAAAAGACGACCAAACAAGCTGTCTGGCCATGTGTTCATCATGCCGGGAGCGCCCGCGAGACCCCCCCCCCACGATCGGGGGATAAGCCACTGCAGCGTGTGAGCGAATGCACGACTGCGGGCCCTGCCCCCCTCACACCAGCCAAGGGATCACCCTAGGTGGCTCAAAAATTCATGCCCACGCTGACGTTGATGATGGTGTTGGTGAGCTTCATTTTCTGTTCGCGGACGAAGGTGCCCAGGCTCGTTTGCCCCTTGTTGAAAGCGACCAGTTCGTTGACCAGAGTGGACGCAGGCACTGAGCCGTCGCCGATGGCGATGCCGTCACCCTCGGTGATCGCACTGACGAGGCGAGGCGCCAGATCGGAAATGACCTGATCCCCGGAGCGAATCTGAGTGTTGGAGGTCACCAACCGCGACTCCGCCCTCAGGCCAATGCGCCCGACCGAGATGTTGATGTGCCAATCCTCATTGATCGCCGTCTTCAATCCCAGGAAGGGGCCAAAGCCGAACGTGTTCTTGGTGGTGATGGTGGTCGGACCACCCACGTAGCGTTCCAGATCGGGCGTTGCCTTGGCGCCGAAGAAAACCGCGTACATGGCACCCACACCAACGTAGGGCCGGAACATGGCATTGGCTTCACCGAAGTTGTAGCTGCCAATCACCAAAGGCGGCAGAAGTTTCGTGGTCGCGATGACTTTGCCGTTGATGCCATTGGGTTGACCGCTCGGGTTGGTACCTTCACCGGTGATGTCCACCTTCAAAGGTGCCGCCAGCACGTAACCTTCCAACAGCCATTTGCGGTCCTGGTCAAGCCAATAACCGATCGACACCGTGGGCGTGCCAATGTTTTTCTGTGACCGGGCCCTGATGCCTGGTGGCGTGCCAATGCCACTCACACCCTCGACATCCAGGCCGTCGCGCACAATGCTGCCTCTGACAAACGTATCCCACACGATGCCACCTGCCTGATCGTCGTAGCGGGCGCAATTCAGCCCAGCCAGCCTCGGGTCCGATGGATTGGTGCTGCAAAGCGTGGCTGTGTCTATCGCGCCGTTGATGTCCTGGCGGCTCAGCACAAAACCGGACAGATCACGGGCGTCCTCGGACCGGGTCTTCGTGATCACCGAGGTATAGCCGATGCGCATGAACAAGCGGTCGCGGACCTTGCTGTCCCAGCCTGCCGGGAAAATCGAGTTGGGCAGTTGCTGCGCGAACGATGGCAAGGCAGCACAAGCCCCGGCAGCGACCAACAAAAGCGTGGCAGCTTGCCTCACGCTGGCAACTCGGGCGTCAGAAAAATGCATGTTGTCTCCAAGGCAACCTCGATGCGGGTTGCTTTCGGTTGAAAGTCTGCTTGATGGACAGGCCACACGCCCTGGGACTTCACCCAACAGCCGCCATCGGAAAAACGTGCAAGCCGCAAGTACTCAAGACTTCGCACGACGGCGGCTGGAACCCACGGCGGCCATGCCCGCAAGGCCGAGGCCCAGCATCGCGAGGGTGCTGGGCTCAGGCACCGGCTGTGCGAACGCCGAAATGGTGGACGTGACCCTGCCGAAACCTTCCACATTGCTCAACGTGCGGCTGTTGACCGAGTTGATGCCAGAGCGCCCTGTGTTGTTCAGGTTGAGCGCTTTGACAAAGATGTTGTCAATGTCTGCAGCGTTGGCCAGGAAAATGCCAGACAAGGTGTTGGTGGCGGAGAAGAGCTGTGGCGCTCCGTTGACCGTGAACGTGGTCGGGCCCGTGAGGGTGTCCGCCGTCCAGAGTCGGTAATTCGACAACGACGCAAAGCCGTTGCCGCCACTCAGGTCGGCATAGATGTCAATGGAAGCACTGGTGCCTGCGGTGTACCGAGACAGATCAACGCGCAGGTTGGAAATGCTCAGTGAGCCGGGGCCCAACGTGGCCTGGCTGGCGCCCACGGACTGCAAAGAGCCCCCCGACGTTTGCACACCGATGACGTTGACCGTCGTGCCATCGAACGTCCCAGTGATGCTGGTGACCGGCGCCTTGGCGCTCACGCTGCCATTCACGTACCGCACGATGCCAGTCGAACTGGTGCTGGTGGTGAATGCGACGGTGGCAGGCTCCACGGCAGACAGCTTGACAGTCGCCAGGTTGAGCGCAGTGAGGAGCACATTGGAGAAGTTCAGCGTGCCGTCACCACTGAGCGCACTCACGGTGTAGCCCTGGTCCGTGATGCTGGCGTTCTTTTCCAGGGTGTAAGAGCTGGCCTGGGCCAGGCCGCTGACTGCCATGAACGCACAAGCGGCTGGCAAACACTTCTTGAATTTCACTGCGGTCTCCCTAACGGTCCAGCACGCCATGGCGCACCCAAAACAAAAAGAGGTGTCAGACCCTCGAAGGGGCGTGACACCTCTCACTCACGCCGTCAAATCACGGCGTATGACATCAGCGTGCCGCGCGGCGACGTGCCAGGCCGAGACCCACCAGGCCCAGACCCATCAGCATGTAGGTGCTGGGCTCGGGCACGGCAGTCACGGGGGCCACCGATGCCGAGATGTTCGACACGATGGCGCCGAAGCCAGCGGTGTTCGTGCCAGAGCGGGTGTTCACCGAGGTGATGCCCGAGCGACCCGTGTTGTTCAGGCCCAGGGTCTTGACGAAGATGTTGTCGACGTCAGCCGCATTCACCAGGAACAGACCCGAGATGGTGTTCTGGCCACCGATGGAGGTGGTGCCGGAGTTCACGCCGAACGAGGTCGGACCGGAGATGCTGTCGAAGGACCACAGCGCGTAGCGGGTCAGGTTCACCGAGCCGTACACAAAATTGGTGGTGGAGGTGTTCGTGGCGTTGCTGTTGCCCACGATGTCGGCGTAGATGATCTTGGCGGTCAGGTCAACCTGCAGGTTGGAGATGCTCAGTTGACCTGCACCGTTGGTGGCGCTGTTCTTGGCCGTGGTTTGCAGGGCACCGCCGGCGGTGCCGACACCCGTCACGTTCAGGGTGGTGCCGTCGAAATTGCTGGTCAGGCTGGTCACCGGAGCAGCTGCGTTCACCGAGGTGTACTTCACAACGCCATTGGTCGCGGTCGAGGTGGTAGGTGCGACGGTGGCCGGGGCCACAGCCTGCACTTGCACCTGAGCCAGGTTCAGCGCGGTGATCAGGGTGCTGGAGAAGTTCAGCGAGCCGGTACCAGCCAGCTGGCTGAAGGTGTAACCGTTGCTGTTGATGCTGGACGTGGCGCCAGTGGTGGTCAGGGTCTTGGTTTCGACCGCTGCGTGGGCGGCGCCGGCCAGTGCGACGAAGGCGGAAGCGGCGATCAGGCTTTTGTTGAAATTCATGAATCTCTCCACATGGGGGTTGTCAATCGGGGCACGTTGCATGCTGGTTCACAACGGCGCTGTGATGTTGTCACTTTAGGGTGCGGCGGCCGCCTGGGCATCAGGGAAGCCCCCTGCGGGCGGCCGCTTAACGCGAAAAATGAGCATTTGTTGGGGCCAAACCCCCTGCATCGGGGGGCGGGGCGTCCCTGGGTGCCCCTCCGTCAGATCAGCGTGCCTTGCGGCGTGCGACGAAGCCGATGGCGGCCAGACCCAGGCCCATCAGGGCATAGGTGCCGGGCTCGGGCACAGCAGGCATGGCCTTGGAAACGGACACGGTGATGGAGGAGGTGATGGTGCCGTAGCCGAGCGCCCCATCGTTCACCCCTGCCAGAGTGTTTTTGCCGAAGTCGTTCAGGTTGGTACCCTGAGCGAGGAAGTCAAAAGCGGTTTTATAAATCTTCAGGTTGCTCAGCGTGGTGTTGGCGGTGTAGGTGCCGCCAGCAGCAACGATGGCGTCCAGGTTGAACGTGGTGTCACCTTGGATGTTCAGGTAATGCCACACCTTCACGTTGGTCTGCGTGTTCACGCCGTTGTCACCGACGATGGTGGCGTAGACGTCCTGGTTGACCAGGTCAACGCGCAGGTCCTTGATGGTGACGAAACCGGTGCCGTTGGCAACGCCGTTGTCAACGCCATCTTGCGTCACGGTCTGGGTGGCGCCACCCGCCGTGCCGACGCCGGTGATGGTGATGTTGGGACCCGTCGCGTCGCCCGTCAGGGACAGCACGGGCGCAGCCGCGCTGACAGAGCTGTAGCCGCCGACCGTGCCTGCGATGACCGAGGTCGCAGGAGCGACGCCGCTCACGCCAACGACGCCCAGGTTCAGGGTGTCCAGCAGGTCTTGCGAGAAGGTCAGGGTGCCCGAACCGGTCAGACCGCTGATGGTGTAGTCACCGTAGACCAGGGACCCACCTTGGTTGATGGTCGCAGTGACAGCGTGTGCGCCGCCGGCTGCCATGAAGGCGCTGGCGATGACCAAGCTCTTGAACTTGAATTTCATTGTGATCTCCACTCGAAATGCGAACTTGCTTGTGTGAAAACTTCAAACAACTCCGAGGCGTCCGCAACCTCCCCGGTTTGCCGGTAGTCCTTTCGGAACTACGTCGTTCTGATCTTGATGGATGCGCGGGACAAAGACCACGTGGAAATTCCCGTCGATTGCAACAAACCGTCAACCCTGGGGAGCTAAGCGACGACGTGCCCCTCAGCCGAGGGTAGTGGAAGTACCTAAGCGTGATTTTGTGACCGCCGATCTTGCGTTGCGCACCTTTAGGATGCAGATGTCGCCAAATACACCCAACAAGCCAGCAAGTTCCATTTGAGCGTCGAGATCAGCCCACAGTGACGCGCGCAAATTTGCGTTTGCCCACCTGCACAACGAACTGGCCGCTGCTCAGCCGCAGCGCCTTGTCGCTCACGACCTCGCCGTCGATGCGCACACCACCCTGCTCGATCATGCGCATGGCTTCGCTGCTGGATGGCACCAAGCCAGCCTGCTTGAGCAGGGCGCCGATGCCCAAACCATCCGTTGGCACGGCGAGCGTCACCTCGGGGATGTCGTCCGGCACGCCACCCTTCGACCGGTTGACGAAGTCCTGCAGGGCGGCATCGGCAGCAGCCGCGCCATGGAAACGCGCCACAATTTCCTGGCCCAGCGCGACCTTGGCGTCGCGCGGGTTGCGGCCACCGGCGCATTCCGCCTGGAGCTGAGCGATGTCGTCGAGAGAGCGGAAGCTCAGCAGGGTGAAATACGACCACATCAGGTCATCGCTGATGCTCATGAGTTTGCCGAACATGTCGTTGGGCGCTTCGCTGATGCCGATGTAGTTGTTCTTGGACTTGGACATCTTCTCGACGCCGTCCAGCCCCACGAGCAAGGGCATCGTGAGGATGCACTGAGCTTCCTGCCCGTATTCGGCTTGCAGATGACGCCCCATCAGCAGGTTGAACTTCTGATCGGTGCCGCCCAGTTCCAGGTCGGACTTCAGCGCGACCGAGTCGTAACCCTGCATCAAAGGGTAGAGAAATTCGTGGACGCTGATGGAGGTGCCGGCGTGGAAGCGGTCGTGGAAATCGTTGCGCTCCATCATCCGCGCCACGGTGTAGCGACTGGCGAGCTGGATCATGCCGCGCGAACCCAGGGCATCGCACCACTCGCTGTTGTAGCGGATCTCGGTTTTGGCCGGGTCGAGGACCAAGCTGGCCTGCTTGTAATAAGTCTCGGCGTTGGCCTTGACCTGCTCGGGCGTGAGCGGCGGGCGGGTGGTGTTGCGGCCCGACGGGTCACCGATCAGCGAGGTGAAGTCACCAATCAAGAAGATCACCTGATGGCCGATATCCTGGAGTTGGCGCAGTTTGTTCAGAACGACGGTGTGACCCAGGTGGATGTCAGGCGCGGTCGGGTCCAAGCCCAATTTGATGCGCAGGGGCACACCGGTGGCCTCAGAGCGTGCCAGCTTGCGCACCCACTCGGCCTCGGGCAGCAGTTCCTCCACGCCACGCCGCGTGACGGCCAGCGCCTCGCGCACGCGGTCGGTGACGGGATGCTGAACTGGGGCGGCATCAGCCAGGGTTTCAGGTGCTTTTTCGGATGGAGACATGGTGGGCCAACAGGTGAAAATCAGCGTGCGCTAGAGGCAAGGGCCGCCGCTATACTTCGCAGCTTGCATGACGCCCGGCACAAACTTTGCGCGCGGGCGAGGGCGAATTTTAGGTGACGCGCAGCAGCAGCGGCTCCAGACAGGAACACACGTTTTGAACCAGGCTTTCTCGTTCGCACGTCTCGCACAACTCGCTGGAGATCTCCAGTCCGCCGCGCACCGCCATCCTCGACGCGTCAGCTTGGCTGTGCTGGCCTTGCTGACCGGCTCGGCCATGACAGCTTTTGGTGTGGCACCGTTGTCGGTGTTGCCGGATGTCGCGCCGCCCATCATCACCCAGATCACCCAACAGGTTGTGCCCACGGCGTTGCCTGAGCAACTGCAGCGCCTCGACCTGCAATCGCTGGCGCTGTTCCGCAGTGACGTCACGCGTTCTGCGGACACCGCCGACAGCCTGCTGGCACGATTGGGTGTGGATGACGCCGAAGCCGCCGCTTTCATCCGCAACGATCCCTTGGCCGCCACCGTGCTGCAAGGCCGGATCGGCAAGTCCGTGAAAGCCACGGTAGAGGGTGGGCGTTTGCGTCAGCTGGTCGTGCGCGGCCCGGCCGACACCACCAACGACATCGACACCCACTTCACCAGGCTGACCATCGAGCGCCAAGACGACGTTGGCCATGCACGCTTTGCCGTGCGCAAGGAAGTCGCGCCGCTGGACCGCCGCCCTCAGATGGGCTCAGGCACCATCCAGTCGTCGCTGTATGCAGCGGCGGACGATGCTCGCTTGCCAGACGGTGTCACGAACCAACTGGCCGAAATCTTCGGCACCGACATCGACTTCCGCCGCGAGTTGCGCAAGGGCGATGCTTTCAGCGTGCTGTACGACGCCCTGCTGGCAGACGGAGAACCCGTGACCTGGGGCAATGCGGCAGGCCGTGTGCTGGCCGCGCGTTTCATCAACAAGGACAAGGTGCACGACGCGGTGTGGTTCCAGGAGCCCGGCCGCAAGGGTGCTTACTACGACCTCACAGGACGGAGCAAAGTGCGCGCCTTCCTGTCGTCGCCTTTGGCGTTCTCTCGCGTGACATCGGGTTTCGCCATGCGCTTCCACCCGATTTTGCAGACGTGGCGCGCCCACCTGGGCGTGGATTTTGGCGCTCCCACAGGCACTCCCGTGCGGACGGTGGGCGACGGCGTGGTGGTTTTCGCCGGACAACAAAATGGCTACGGCAACGTGGTGCAGGTTCAGCACAGCGGCGACCGCACCACGGTCTACGCCCACCTGAGCCGCATCGACGTGCGACGCGGCCAGCAGGTCGAACAAGGCACCCGCATTGGCGCCGTGGGCGCCACCGGCTGGGCCACAGGCCCACACCTGCACTTCGAGTTCAAGGTAGGCGGCCGCCAGGTGGACCCCATGACCATCGCCCGGGCCTCGGAAAGCCTGCAACTCTCGCCACTGGCCCTGGGACAGTTCCGCCGCATGGCCGTGGACGTGGCCCAACGCCTGAACATGGCCAGCGAACAGCAAACGGCCGGTGCAACGACAGGGCCACGCTTCGAGTGACCTGCACATGAACGATGGCGCGGCGCAACCGGCTGAGACCTACATCGGCTTGATGTCAGGCACCTCGCTGGACGGTGTGGACGGTGTGCTGCTGCGACGCACAGCTGGCCACGGCACCGGCTGGCGGACCCTGGCCCACGCCCACCGCCCCTTCCCCCCACCACTGCGTCAAGCGATGCTGGCGCTCAACACCCCAGGCGACAACGAGCTGCACCGTGCCGCGGAAGCGGCGCAGGCGCTGGTGGTGTTGTACGCCACGGTGGTGCACGCGCTGTGCACCGCAGCCGATGTGCTGCCGTCCGAGGTGACAGCCATCGGCGCCCATGGCCAGACCGTGCGGCATCGCCCTGATCTCGGCTACACCTGCCAGCTCAACCACCCTGCCCTGCTGGCCGAGATGACCGGCATCGACGTGGTGGCCGACTTCCGCAGCCGCGACGTGGCCGCAGGTGGTCAGGGCGCACCGCTGGTGCCCGCCTTCCACGACGCCATCTTCGCCCGACCCGATGCCACGGTGGTGGTGCTGAACATCGGCGGCATGGCCAACCTCAGCATCCTCAGGCCAAGCCAGACGCCGCTGGGATTCGATTGCGGCCCGGGCAACGCCTTGCTGGACATGTGGTGTGAATGGCAAACCGGCCATGCCTACGATGCCAATGGCGAATGGGGGGCAGGCGGTGATGCACGTGAGGCGTGGCTGTCCGACGCGCTGGCCGACCCCTACTTCGCCCTGCCACCGCCCAAGAGTACCGGGCGCGATCTGTTCAATGCCGACTGGCTGCAAAGGTGGCTGGCGCCACACGGCCTCACCGATGGGCCCCAGGCCGATCCCGACACGGCCCGCGACGTGCAGGCCACCTTGTGCGAGCTGACCGCGCGCAGTGCTGCGCTGGCCGTGCAGGCGCACGCGCCAGATGCGCAAGAAGTGGTGGTGTGTGGTGGCGGCGCGCTCAACGGCGACCTGATGCGGCGCCTGAGCGAGCAACTGCCCGGCGTTCACGTGGCGCGCTCTGACGCCCACGGCCTGGACGCGATGCAGGTCGAGGCGGCCGCCTTTGCCTGGCTGGCTTGGACGCACGTTCAGCGCCTGGCGGGCAACCTGCCCGCCGTCACTGGCGCCAAGGGCCCCAGGGTGCTGGGCGCCCTGTACCCCGCTTGACGCCCCGCCTGAACGACAGCCCGATCAGACCGAGAAGCTGGAGCCGCAACCGCAGGTGGTCGTGGCGTTCGGGTTGCGGATGACGAACTGGGCCCCTTCGAGGTCGTCCTTGTAGTCGATCTCGGCGCCGAGCAGGTACTGCAAGCTCATGGCGTCGATCAGCAAGGTCACGCCGTTCTTGGACATCTGGGTGTCGTCTTCGTTGGTGATTTCATCGAAGGTGAAACCGTACTGGAAGCCCGAGCAGCCACCGCCTTGCACGAACACGCGCAGCTTCAGCTCTGGGTTGCCTTCTTCAGCGACCAACTCGGCGACCTTGCCGGCAGCCGCGTCGGTGAAGATGATGGGCGCAGGCATCTCGCCCGCATCGGCGGCGAAGTGGGCGGCGGTGTCTTGGGCGACGGCGGTCATGTGGGGCTCCGAGAAAAACAGGTCAACAACAAAAGAACGGACAATCAAGAGGCGGCGCGGTCGGCGCTGCCAGCGGTCTGGGCACCGGCCGCAGGGACACTGCTGGCGGCCAGCTTGAGCCCGGGCTTGGGCTCGGATTTCATCGCGCGCAACTCACCATCGATGGTGGCGCCCTGGTGCATTTCAAGGGCTTCGTAGCGGACATCGCCCACGATGCGCGCCTTGGGCTGCAGCTCCAGCAACTCCTCGGCCATCACAGGCCCTTCGACGCTCCCGTTAATGATGACATGGCCGGCCCTGACCTTGCCATGCACGCGGGCTTTGTCGCTGATGACGAGCAGGCTGCGACCATCGCCCACCGAAGTGACGTTGCCGTGCAACTCACCGTCGATGCGCAAGCCATCGCTGAAGCGGATTTCGCCCGTGATGACCGTGCCCTCACCGATCAGGGTGCGAATGGGGGGCGTCTTTTTCCAATTGAACATCCAGCCAGACATCACGGCATCCTCATCCAGGGTGACAAACCTGCAAGCCTACACGCAAGTGTTCCGGGGTCAATGCCCTGAGCCGGTGGCAAGGCCACGCAATGCACACAGATGGGCAGGCACGCATCACAGCGGCTGCGCCTGGGTGGCACGCACGGTACCGGCCTCGTCCAGCACGCGCACCTGCACCTGGCGCGGCTGCACACCTGGCGGGGCCACCAAGGTGCCATCGATGCGGCGGTACTGGCGGAACTGCACGGCCTGCTTGAAAACTGCGGCGGGCTGCGCGCCAGGCTTGCCGTCGCGCTGGCCACTGAGCGAGAGCTCAACCGTGCCGCGGAATTCGGCGGGGCTGCGCCCCCCTTGCTGCATCACCAGCAACTGGTAGCGCCATTGTCCTGCGCCAGCAGGCTCGATCTGCAGCCCACGGATGGACAACCCCTCGCCCGCTGCGGGCAGCAATCGCTCGAAGAAGCCCAGGTCGGCCTTGAGCAGCTGCGTTTCGGCTTCCAAAGCCCTCACCTGCTCGGCCAGCTTTTGCTGGGTGACCCGCTCGGCCTTGAGCAGGCTGTCCGCCGAATTGGCGATGGACTGGGCTTGGTCACGGTCGCGGCGGGCAGCGTCCAGCGCCTGGCGCACCTCGGCCAGTTGGCTGCGCTGCGCGTCGAAGTCGCGCCCAGGCAGGCCCGCCAGGCCACGACCGAACTCGAAGGCCCACAGCGCCAGCGCGCCGGAAAAGCCCAGCATGACGGCCACCACCGCCCAGCGCAAGGGCCAGGGCAGGTGGCTGCGCACCGCCATGCGCGGTGCGCTGATGGACAGCCGCCGGCGCAGCAGTCGCCAACGCATCAGGGCAGCACAGGCACGCCGGTCAGGCCCAGGTGCTCATCGAGGCCGCACATCAGGTTCATGCACTGCACGGCCTGGCCGGAAGCACCCTTGGTGAGGTTGTCTTCGACCACCAGCACCATGACGGTGTCGGGTTGCGGGCGGTGCACGGCGATGCGCACGGTGTTCGACGCGCGCACGCTGCGGGTCTCGGGCGCGCTGCCTGCGGGCAGGACGTCCACGAAGCGCTCGCCGCGGTAGGCATCTTCGAAAATGCTTTGCAGGTCGGCGGCCTGGCCTGCGCTGTTGAGGCGCGCGTACAGCGTCGAGTGGATGCCCCGGATGATGGGCAACAGGTGCGGCACGAACAGGCAGTTGACCGTGTCGTCACCGGCGATGGCGCGCAGCTGCTGGTTGATCTCGGGGCCGTGGCGGTGGCCCTTGACGCCATAGGCCTTGAAGTTGTCGGATGACTCAGGAAACAGCGTGTGGACCTCGGCCTTGCGGCCTGCGCCGGACACGCCCGAGGCGCAATTGGCGATCAGGTGACTTGGCTCGATCAGCTTGTGCTTGAGCAGGGGCGCAAAGCCCAGCTGCACGGACGTCGGGTAGCAGCCCGGGTTGCCGATCAGGCGGGCCTTTTGGATGGCCTCGCGGTTGATTTCGGGCAGGCCATACACGGCCTCGGCCAGCAGGTCCGGGCAAGTGTGGGCCATGCCGTACCACTGCTCGAACACGGCGGTGTCTTTCAAGCGGAAGTCCGCGGCCAGGTCGATGACCTTGACGCCAGCGGCCAGCAACTCGCGGGCCTGGGCCATCGCGACGCCATGGGGCGTGGCGAAGAAGACAACATCGCACTCGTTGAGCTTGGCGTCATCGGGCGTGACGAAGGCCAAATCGACGTGGCCACGCAGGCTGGGGTACATGTCGGCCACCGGCAGGCCAGCCTCTTTGCGGGACGTGATGGCCTGGATCTGGACCTGCGGGTGCTGCGACAGCAGGCGCAGCAATTCCACCCCGGTGTAGCCGGTGCCACCGACGATGCCAACCTTGATCATCTTCCATCCTTTCAACAAAGAGGCGCCATTGTAGGAACAATGCACCCAACAAAACAGACACCCTGAATGACAAACCCGCCCGGGGCCAAAGCCAGGGGCGGGTTGGGTTGGCCGGCCGCTTGCACCAAGTGCCGCGGCCAGCCAAGGGGTCGATCAGCGCTTGCTGAACTGCTTCCGGCGACGCGCACCGTGCAGACCGACCTTCTTACGCTCGACTTCACGGGCATCGCGGGTCACGAAACCAGCGCGGCTCAGTTCGGGCTTCAGGGTCGCATCGTAGTCGATCAGGGCGCGGGTCACACCGTGACGCACGGCACCGGCTTGACCGGATTCGCCACCACCGTGAACGTTGACCTTGATGTCGAACAGTTCGGCGTTGTTGGTCAGCACCAGGGGCTGCTTGACCACCATGATGGAGGTCTGACGGCCGAAGTACTTTTCAACAGGCTTGCCGTTGACGATGATCTGGCCGGTGCCCTTCTTGATGAAGACGCGGGCGACGGAAGACTTGCGACGGCCGGTGCCGTAGTTCCAGTTACCAATCATGTGGCCGCTCCTCAGATTTCCAGGGGCTTCGGCTGCTGGGCAGTGTGCGGATGCTCACTGCCTGCATAGACCTTCAGCTTCTTGATCATGGCGTAGCCCAGGGGACCCTTGGGCAGCATGCCCTTGACGGCCTTTTCGATGGCGCGACCAGGGTGCTTGGCTTGCATGTCCTTGAACTTCGTGGCGTAGATGCCGCCGGGGAAGCCCGAGTGACGGTAATAAATCTTGTCGACGGCTTTGGTGCCAGTGACGCGGATCTTGTCGGCGTTGACGATGACGATGAAATCGCCGGTGTCCACGTGAGGCGTGTAAATGGCCTTGTGCTTGCCGCGCAGACGGAGAGCGACTTCGCTGGCCACTCGTCCGAGCACCTTGTCGGTGGCGTCGATCACAAACCACTCGTGCGTCACTTCGGCCGGCTTGGCGCTGAAGGTCTTCATGGGTGTTTCCTTTTATAGGAAGTCAAACAGTTGACTGCTGCCCTTGGAACCACTTCTTGGAACCCACGTGACATGCATGTGGGAGTCGGTGGCCTCGCAGACGGCTTTCGTGCCAGCACAGGCGCCACCAACACGGCAGACAAGCCCACATCACCAGCAACTTCTCTGGACTGCCACGCAGCCAGCTCCCGGCAACCGCAACGGGAATCCAGCAGTATATCCCAGCCATTGCCGACTCCGCAAGGTGCGCCCGCCACCCAAGCCACCACGCAGCAAACGTGAACTATTCGACGCCGCACCCGCCCAGATGCACCCATCGGTTGAAGGGGTTCGGGTTTTCCCTTACATTTCAAGCCGTACACCAGATGACAGTGCGCGTCCTTCATGAAAGGATGGCGCAGCGATCCAGGTGAAGAAAGGGGTCTCACATGACCGCAACCAAAGACCGCACGCCGATCGACCGTTTCGGCATGCGCACTCCCGCTGACATGACCGGACAGAACAACCCGAACCCTCGCCCCCGCCCTGCGGAAGGGTGGGTGCCCATCCGTGACCTGCATGCGCGCCACCGCCGCCGCATTCTGGACCACCTGTTGGAGCTCGACGAGCACGACCGTTACCTGCGTTTCGGCTACCGCGCCACGACCGAGCAGATCCAGCACTACGTCGCCTCCATCGACTTCAAGCGCGACGAGGTCTTTGGCATCTTCGACAGCAAGCTGCACCTGGTGGCCGTGGCCCACCTGGCCGCCATGCCCGGCAAGGGCCCGCACGGCGATGGCTCGTCCCGTGGCCGCGCCATGGAGTTCGGCGTGTCGGTGGTGGAAGCCGGTCGCGGCAAGGGCCTGGGCCTGCGCCTGTTCCAGCACGCCATCACCCACGCGCGCAACCTGCACGCCAGCCACCTGATGATCCACGCGCTCAGCGAGAACGGTCCGATGCTGCGCATCGCAGCGCGTGCCGGCGCCGCCATCGAGCGCGATGGCCCCGAAGCCGAAGCCTGGCTGAAGCTGCCCCCCGACACGGTGGGCTCGCACATCGACAGCTCGCTGCAGTCGATCGGCGCAGAGCTGCTTTACCGCGTGCGCTACAACGCCATGCACTTGGGCGACTGGATGCGGATGCTGGTGGCCTCGCCCTGAGGCAGCCAGCCATCGACAAAAAAGCCCCGAGCGCCTCTCAGCGCCGGGGCTTTTTCCATGGCGCTGAGCCTGATCAGACGGCGGCCGTCACCAGCAGCGCATTGACGCGGCGCACGTAAGCCGCGGGATCGTCGAGATGACCACCTTCGGCCAGCAGGGCCTGGTCCACCAGGATGTGAGCCAGATCATCGAAGTGCTCGCTGGCTTCCAGCTTCTTGACCAGGCTGTGCTCGGGGTTGAGCTCCAGCACCGGCTTGACATCGGGCGCTTCCTGGCCGGCTTGCTTGAGCAGGCGGGCCAGGTGGCCACTGATCTCACCATCTTCCGTGACCAGACAGGCGGGCGAGTCGACCAGGCGGGTGGTGACGCGCACGTCCTTGACGCGCTCGGACAGCGCGGTCTTGAGGCGCTCCAGCAGCGGCTTGAGGTGCTCAGCCGCTTCCTCGGCCTGCTTCTTCTCGGCTTCGTCTTGCAAGGAGCCCAAATCAACCGCGCCCTTGGTGACGTTGTGCAGCGGCTTGCCTTCGAAGTCGTGCAGGTGCGAGAGCAGCCACTCGTCGACGCGATCGGTCAACAGCAACACCTCGATGCCCTTCTTCTTGAAGAGCTCCAGCTGCGGGCTGTTCTTGGCGGCCGTGACGTTGTCAGCCGTGATGACGTAGATGCCCTCCTGACCTTCCTTCATGCGACCGACGTAATCGGCCAGACTGACCGAGGTGGTGGCGCCATCGTCCACGGCCGTTGACGCAAAGCGGAACAGCTTGGCCAGGCGCTCGCGGTTGGCGAAGTCCTCGCCGATGCCTTCTTTCAGCACGCTGCCGAACTCGGTCCAGAAGGAGGCGTACTGGTCGCGCTTGGCCTGGTCTTCGTTGTTGGCCAAGTCTTCCAGCATGGACAGCACGCGCTTGGTGCAGCCTTCGCGGATGGCCTTGACGTCGCGGCTTTCCTGCAGGATCTCGCGGCTCACGTTGAGCGGCAGGTCGGCCGAATCGACCACACCTTTGACGAAGCGCAGGTAGCTGGGCAGCAGCGCTTCGGCATCGTCCATGATGAAGACGCGCTTCACATACAGCTTCAGCCCGCCCTTCTTGTCGCGGTTCCACAGGTCATAGGGCGCCTTGGCGGGCACGTAGAGCAGCTGTGTGTACTCGCTGCGGCCTTCGACGCGGTTGTGCGTGTGGGCGAGCGGTGCCTCTTGGTCGTGGCTGATCTGTTTGTAGAAGTCGTCGTACTGCTCCTGGGTGATGTCGCCCTTGGAGCGCGTCCACAAGGCGGCGGCCTGGTTGACGGTGTCCCAAGTGTCAAGGGTGACCTGCTCGCCCTTCTCGGCGTCCCACTCTTCCTTTTGCATCAGGATGGGCAGGGAGATGTGATCCGAGTACTTGTTGACGATGCTGCGCACCTTCCAGGCCGAGAGGAACTCGTCTTCGCCCTCGCGCAGGTGCAAAACGATGTCGGTGCCTCGGGTGGGCTTGGTGATGGCGTCCACCTCGAAGTCACCGGTGCCTTCGCTGCTCCAGCGCACGCCCTCTTCGGGCTTCAGGCCAGCACGGCGCGACTCGACGGTGATGCGGTCGGCCACGATGTAGCCGCTGTAGAAGCCCACGCCGAACTGGCCGATGAGCTGGGCGTCTTTCTGCTGGTCGCCGCTGAGCTTGCCCATGAAGTCTTTGGTGCCCGACTTGGCGATGGTGCCCAGGTGGTCGATGGCCTCTTGCGCGCTCATGCCGATGCCGTTGTCGCGGATGGTCAGGGTGCGGGCGGTCTTGTCGACCAGGATGCGCACTTCCAGGTTGGGCGTGTCTTCGTAGAACTCGGCGTGGTCCAGGGCCTCAAAGCGCAGCTTGTCGCAGGCATCAGAAGCATTGGAGATCAGCTCGCGCAGGAAGATTTCCTTGTTGGAGTACAGCGAGTGCGTGACCAGGTGCAGCAGCTGCTTGACTTCGGCCTGAAAGGAAAGGGTTTGCTTGCTCATGGTGTGACGATCGGTGTGTCAGGGACGGGGTCTGGGGGGGAGGCGGCTCGGGTCAGCCCGGCTGCCGGCGCTTCGGATGTGGTGTTGGCCGCGGCGTTTTCAAGAGGCGGGGCCTGGCGCCACAAAAAAACGCGGAGGACTTGCACCGCATCGAAAAACCGTCATATAATTTTGGTCTTGTCGGCGCTTTAGCTCAGTCGGTTAGAGCGATGGAATCATAATCCACAGGTCCGCGGTTCGAATCCGTGAAGCGCCACCAGAATTCAGCCTTGTGAATCAATCACTTGGTCGCAAAAGCCACCCTCGCGGTGGCTTTTTGCTTTGGTGTCTTGGCACAGCTGTCGAAGCCTGTGGCCCGCGGACCGACACGCCGAACCTGTGAGCGAGATCACGGCAGCCACTGTGCGTTATCCACAGTTTCTGTGGACAACCCTGTGGGCGCTGCCGGGACAGCGCGCGCAGACGCCAGCTGTCACGCGATGTGGGCCAGTTTGCCCACCCGCGCAGCGCAGCCTGTCATGAACGCAGCAAGTGGCATGCACCACCGGCAGGGCACGGGTTCACAAGCAAGCTCATAAGCAACCTCCATTTCCTTCGTTCCCTGCATGAAGGCCAGGATCTAGCATGAGTTCACTGTTTCACTGCTTTGAATTCACCACATGTCTTTCCTGCCTCGCTCTCGCCGTTCCTTCCACGCCGTGGCCGCTGTCGCGATCGCTGCAGCCGCCGGTTTCGCGTCCCTGGCCCCTGCGGTCGCCCACGCCAAGGACGTCACCCTGCTCAACGTGTCCTACGACCCGACCCGTGAGTTCTACCAAGAGTACAACGCTGCCTTCGCCAAGCAATGGAAGGCCAAGACAGGTGACAACGTCACCGTCAAAGCCTCGCACGGCGGTTCGGGCAAGCAAGCGCGCTCGGTGATCGACGGCCTGGAAGCCGACGTCGTCACCCTGGCCCTGGCCTATGACATCGACGCCATCGCCGAGAAGGGCCTGCTGAAGACCGACTGGCAGAAGGAGTTCAAGGGCAACAGCTCGCCCTACACCTCGACCATCGTCTTCCTGGTGCGCAAGGGCAACCCCAAGCAGATCAAGGACTGGGGCGACCTGATCAAGCCCGGCGTGGCCGTGATCACCCCGAACCCCAAGACCTCGGGCGGTGCGCGCTGGAACTACCTGGCCGCCTGGGCCCAGGAAGCCAAGAAGACGGGTTCCGAGGCCAAGGCCAAGGAATTCGTGGGCAAGCTGTACGAGCATGTGCCCGTGCTGGACTCCGGTGCCCGTGGCTCGACCGTGACCTTCGCCGAACGCGGCCAGGGGGACGTGCTGCTGGCCTGGGAAAACGAGGCGCACCTGTCGCTCAAGGAATTCGGTGCCGAGAAGTTCGACATCGTCTACCCCAAGGTCAGCATCTACGCTGAGCCTCCTGTGGCTGTCGTGGACAAGGTCGTGGACAAGCGCGGCACGCGTGACGTGGCCAAGGCCTACCTGGACTACCTCTACAGCGCAGAAGGCCAGGACATCGCCGGCAAGAATTTCTACCGTCCGACCGATGCCAAGGCCGCGGCCAAGTACGCCAAGCAGTTCCCCAAGATCGAATTGCTGAAGATCGACGACGCTTTCGGTGGCTGGACCAAGGCGCAAAAGACGCACTTTGCCGACGGTGGCGTGTTCGACCAGATCTACACCAAGAAATGAGCTGACAGAGCAAGTGGGGTGCCCATCGCCCCTGGCCACCGCCAGGTGGTCGCGGTGATGGCGCGTTGACAGCGGCTTCGTTCCAGTGACGAGGCCGCTTTTTTGCGCGCTCGGCGCGAACCGGTTCAGGTGCCTAGAATCGGTGCCCAGATGTCCGCTGTTGCACCATGCCCACCTCGTCGCCCCTGACCGCCACGCTACCGGCCACCTACGCGTTGTCCTTGCTCTCGCTGATGCTGGAGCGTGGTCAGCCCGAGGCCGATGTGCTGGCCGGCACCCAGCTCAGCCGCGAGCAGCTGCAGGACCAGCGCGCCCAGATCGGCGCCTGGCAGTACGCCGTGCTGCTGGGCAATGCCATGAAGCTCGATGGCGACCACAGCCTGGCCTACGAGCTGGGCTTGCGCAGCCAGGTCACCAAACACGGCTTCGTGGGCTTCGGCCTGATCAGCTGTGCCACCCTGCGCGAGGCCATCGAATTCAGCGAGCGCTACTTTCGGGCCCGCGTGCCGGCCTTCACCAACGCGCTGTCGGTGGTGGGCGACGAGGTCGTCATCGAACTGCGCGAGACCATCCCCCTGGGGCCGCAGCGCGACTTCGTGATGGACCTGGTCGTCGTGGAGTTGTGCAGCCTGTTCGCCAAGGTGCTGGGCCTGGACCCCGCGGTGTCCGGCTGGCTCAGCGAGATTGGCGTGCCGCACGCCGAGCCCGCGGCCTACGCGCGCTACCGCGACCGGCTGCCGCGCTTCCACTTCCACCAGAAGGCGGTGGAAATCCGCTTCCCGGCGCGCTTGCTGGACGAGCCCATCGCCACGGCCGATCCGGTCAGCGTGCAGTTGGCCATCGAACGCTGCGAGCAGGAGATCTCCCGGCAAGAGGCCGCCAGCGGCACGCGCGGCCTGGTGCTGCAACACCTGGTCTGCCGCGACGGGCGCTACCCCGAAGTGGGCGAGGTGGCCGCGACGCTGCACCTGTCGGAACGCACGCTCAAACGCCGCCTGCAAGACGAGGGCACGAGCTTTCAGGCCTTGCTGGACCGCATCCGCCAGCGCGACGCGCAACAACTGCTGGCCAACCCGGCCCTGGCCATCAAGCAGGTGGCCGAGGCGGTGGGCTACAGCGACCCGGCGAACTTCGCCCGGGCCTTCGCCAAGTGGACGGGGCTGTCGCCGCGCGAATGGCGCACCCAAAGCGGGGGGCGCATCGGCTTTGTCGCTGGCGCCAGGGCCGCAGACGGGGCCCCTGGCCCGAATTGACTTGTTTTCGGCCTGAGCACCCCTCACGGTGGCAGGCCGGCCCTCGGTACTCTGATGCGTCGCCACAAGTCTCGTTCAGAGACCGAGAAAGAGGAGACCATGAACAAGCAGTCCACCACGCCTCGCAAGCCGCGCCAGCCTTCTGGCGGCATGACCGACGCCCAGAAGTCCGAACACGTCCGCAGCGTGGTGCTGAAGGCCGGCGAGGACCTGCGTGCGCGCCACCCCTGGCTGCGTCACCAGGACGCCATCGGGGCGACCATCATGGTCGTCTCGCTGCTGGGCATGATCACCAGCGGCTGGCTCTACGTTGAAGGCGCCATCCCCTGGTGGGTGTGCGTGCCCGTGACGGCCATCTTCGCGTCCTTCATCCACGAACTGGAGCACGACCTCATCCACCAGATGTACTTCCGCAGCAAGCCCTGGGCGAACAGCCTGATGCTGGCCGTGGGCTGGCTGGCGCGCGCCTCCACCGTGAGCCCCTTCGTGCGCCGCAAGCTGCACCTGCACCACCACAAGTTCTCGGGCACGGCGTCCGACCTGGAGGAGCGCGGCATCACCAACGGCACGCCCTGGGGCCTGCGCCGCTTGCTGATGACGGGCGACAACATGCTGTCGGTGTTCCTGCGCCCCAACGAGATGCGCCGCGCCACCGCCCAATACATCAAGTCGCAAAAGCCCGCCAGCCGCCAGGAGGCACTGAAGATGGCCGCCGAGCAGACCCTGGCCTACGTGCCCATCGGCCAGCTGTACTACGCCCTGTTCCATGGCTGGGTGGTGCTGCACGCGGTGATGTTCGCCGCGCCCCTGCTGGGCGTGGACATCGCCTGGCCGCAGTGGACGTCCACGGCGATGGCCTACCTGGACATCTTCGGCGTGGTCTATGCCCTGCCCTGCCTGCTGCGCACCTTCTGCCTGCACTTCATCAGCTCGAACATGCACTACTACGGAGACGTGGAGGCCCGCAACGCCATGCAGCAGTGCCAGGTGCTCAACCCCTGGTGGCTGATGCCGATGCAGCTGTTTTGCTTCAACTTCGGCAGCACGCACGCCATCCACCACTTCGCGGTGAAGGAACCCTTCTACGTGCGCCAGTGGAACGCGGCCATCGCCCACCAGGTGATGCGCGAAGTCGGCGTGCGCTTCAACGACTTCGGCACCTTCCGTCGGGCCAACCGCTTCGGCCTGCAACGCGCCGCACAGGCCTGACACGCAGCCCTGACTTGGGTCAGGGATTGGCGCCACCGTTGCGCAAATGCTAATCATTCTTGTTATCGTATCGGTCCGCGCTCCCTCCGGGGTCCGCGGACCATTTTTTTCACCGACACAGGAATGCGCTCCATGGTTTCCCGTCTGCCCTGCTCCAGCCCGATCCGTTTCAGCCTGACCCGACTGTCTGCCCTGGCCCTGCTGGCGCTGGCCGCCACCGCACCGGCCCAGGCAGCCGACCAGGAACTCAACATCTACTCGGCCCGCCACTACCAGACGGACGAAGCCCTGTACGCCAACTTCACCAAGCTCACCGGCATCAAGGTCAACCGCCTGGACGGCAAGGAAGACGAGCTGCTGGAGCGCCTCAAGAACGAGGGCGCCAAGTCGCCGGCCGACATCCTCATCACGGTGGACGCGGCGCGCCTGGAAGTCGCCGACCAGGCTGGGCTGTTTGCGCCCATCGACTCCAAGGTGCTGGCGCAGCGCATCCCGGCGAACCTGCGCACACCCAACTGGATCGCGTTCTCCACGCGCGCCCGCCTGATCGCCTACAACAAGTCGGCCGTGAAAGCCGAGTGGGTGCAGACCTACGGCGACCTGGCCCACCCTCGCCTGAAGGGCCAGGTGTGCGTGCGCTCGGGCTCGCACCCCTACAACCTGTCGCTGGGCGGCGCCTTCATCGCCCACCAGGGCGAGCCGCAGGCCGAAGCCTGGGCGCGTGGCCTGGTGCAGAACTTCGCTCGCGCGCCCAAGGGCGGCGACACCGACCAGCTCAAGGCCGTGGCCGCGGGCGAGTGCGGCGTGACCATCTCCAACAGTTACTACCTGGCGCGCCTGATGCGCTCGACCAAGCCGGAAGACCGCAAGGTGGTGGAGTCGCTCGGCGTGGTCTGGCCCAACCAGCAGACCTGGGGCACGCACATCAACGTGTCGGGCGCAGGCATCATCAAGACAGCGCCCAACAAGGCCGCTGCCGTGAAGTTCCTGGAGTACCTCAGCAGCGACCAGGCCCAGGCCTACTTCGCCGACGGCAACAACGAGTGGCCTGCGGTGGCGTCGGTGAAGCTGGAGAACCCGGCCCTCAAGCAGCTGGGCACGTTCAAGTCGGACACCATCAACGTGGGTGAGCTGGCCAAGAACGCCGCCAAGGCGCAGAAGCTGTACGACCGCGCCGGCTGGCGTTGAGTTGAAGTGAGCTTGCGCTGAGCTGAGAGGGGCGGCGGGGCTCAGCGCCCACCGCCCGGCAGCCGGCTGCGCGCGATCTCGCGCGACAGCACGATCAGGGGCAGCAGCCCCACCACCACGATGGTCAACGCCGCGGTCGAGGCCTCGGCCAGCCGTTCGTCCGACGCCAGCGTGTAGGCCTGCGTGGCCAGCGTGTCGAAGTTGAACGGGCGCATCACCAGCGTGGCCGGCAGCTCCTTCATCACGTCGATGAACACGAGCAGCAAGGCCGTCAGCAAGCTGCCCCGCAGCAGCGGGAAGTGCACGCGGCGCAAGGCCCCCAAAGGCGTCAGGCCCAGACTGCGCGCGGCGTGGTCCATGTTGGGCGTGACCTTGAGCAGGCCCGCGTCGATCGATTGCACCGCGGGCGTCAGGAAGCGAACCACGCACGCGTACACGAGGCCGACGATGCCGCCGGTCAGCACCAGCCCGCCTTGCCAGCCCACGGCCTGCTCCATCCAGGTTGTGAGCACGTTGTCCACCCGCGTGACCGGGATCAGCACGCCCACGGCGATCACGGTGCCAGGCAAGGCGTAACCCAGGCCGCCCAGGCGGTGCGTGGTGCGCACCAGCCAATGCGGCTGCAGGCGCGCGGCATAGGCCAGCAACAAGGCCAGCATCACGGCGATGAAGGCCGTCAGGCCGGAGACGGTCACGCTGTTGCGCGCCAGCTCGATGAAGCGCGGGCCGAACTGCGCGTCGCCCTGGCTGATCGACATGTGCAGCAAGATGCCCGCCGGCAGCAGGAAGCCGGCCACCATCGGGATCAGGCAAGCCAGCACGGCCAGCGCGGCGCGCCAGCCCCCCACGCGAATCGCCGTCACGCGCGAGCGGCGCAAGGTGGTGTCATGGAAGCGCGCCCGCCCGCGCGAGATGCGCTCGAAGGCCAGCACCAGGATGACGAAGCCCAGCAGGGCCGAGGCCAGCTGCGCTGCCGCCACCCGGTCGCCCAGCGAGAACCAGGCGCGGTAGATGCCGGTGGTGAAGGTTTGCACGCCGAAGTAGGA
>Ga0209617_10000113_pt1 | contig 30655 bp, 24 predicted proteins | sample LakEriepJuly2011_2_FD_187459 | JGI IMG/M metagenome (GOLD analysis project Ga0209617, IMG submission 187459) | Freshwater microbial communities from dead zone in Lake Erie, Canada - CCB epilimnion July 2011 (SPAdes) (version 2) | ecosystem: Environmental > Aquatic > Freshwater > Lentic >...
AAGAAGAAGAAGAAGAAGATATTTCTGGTAGAACTTCAGGAACAGACGGAGGAGTGATTGGTCCTATCTGTTGTTGTTCTGGCGTTTGAAGACTCATGTCAGGAACATAAGGAGGACTATTTTCCGAAGATGAAGGAGGAGGATTGTCCGAAGGAGTCCTTGGCCCTTGAGGACTCATTTGTAAGGAATTTACTCCAACAGGACTATTTTCCGAAGATGAAGGAGGAGGATTGTCCGAAGGAGTCATTGGTCCCCATTGTGGTTGCTCTTGCGCTTGAGGACTCATGTCAGGAACATCAGGTGTACTATTATTCAAATTCATATTATCTTCAATTTTATCAGATTTATCAGAAAATTTATTTTGATATTTTGTTAAAATATGTTTAATTTCTATTTTGGCTTTTGAAATATTTCTATTTAAATCATTATCATTGGATTTTAATAATTTGCCTATATTGTTTGAAAATGATAAATTCAACAATTGATCAATATTTTCATCAGTAATAATTCTCATTTGAATATTCATTGCCTGCAATTCTTGAATCAATAATTTAAAAGAATATGGAATTCTCAATAAACTAAATGAACGACCAAATTTGGATATATTTTTAATATTCAAAGAACCATCAAAATTGGTATGAAAATGAATAGGACCATCCGCAAAAGGACTCAAAAATAAATTTTTAACTTCATTGTAAATAGCTATAGCACCAGTTTTATTACAAACAGCTATAAAATATTCATCGCCTCTTACCATAAAAGATTCATTCAAAAAATATGACATACCATGTGCTAGTACACCATCACGTTCCATTTCACCAATTCGTAAACCACCGTCGTTTGCTCGTCCTTGAACCGATTGTCTTGTTAAATTTGTTCTTGGGCCAGTAGCACGATAATTAATTTTATCTTTAACCATATGTTTTAAACGCATGTAATAGGTAGGGCCAATATATATATCGGATTGAATTTGTTCACCATTCATGCCATTATATAATAGTTGGTTTCCTGTAGAATTGAAACCCGCTTTAAGCATCAATGGCGCATAAGTTGAATAATTGGATCCTTTCACTTGAAAAGCAGTACAATCACCAAAAGCGCCATAATTAAGACAAATTTTACCAAATAAACTCTCGACAATTTGACCAATTGTCATACGTGATGGAATCGCATGTGGATTAATAATAAGATCTGGGCGAATACCATCCGCAGTGAATGGCATGTCTTCTTCTGGAATAATAAGACCTATAGTGCCTTTTTGACCAGCTCTTGAAGCCATCTTATCACCAATAGCAGGTATTCTCTCTTCACGAATTCTAACTTTAGCAATATTAAAACCTTCTTCTCCTTGAGTAATGAAAGATTTATCGACAAACCCTAATTGACCTTTTTTAGGTTTAACAGAATCATCGATAAAACGATCTTTATTTTCTAAATCCGAAATAATTTTGCCGATTAACATAATTTTATCATTCAAAGGCGTATTTTCACGTACCATACCATAATCATCTAATAAACTATAATCATAACCAGGTTTAATTTTTACTACATTATTTTTCTCAATATTAGCAAACTTTGAATTAATCATACCGGAAACTTTTGAACTTTCTTCTCTCGCTTCATACATAGAATAATAGGTGGTTCTAAAAATACCACGATTAACAGCGCCTTCATTTATTAAAATAGCATCTTCAACATTATAACCAGTATAACACATAATAGCAACAATAGCATTTACACCATATGGTATTTCTTCATTGTTAATATATTCTAAATATCGAGATTTGATTAAAGGTATTTGACCATTATTTAAGACAACGCCCATTTTATCAATTCTCATTTGATAATTTGTATGATACATAGAAACCGCTTGTTTACTTTGACCACATGAAAATGAATTACGTGTAACTGGATTATGTTCTGGATAAATAATTAAATTACCCATTACGCCTAATATAAGCGATGGATCAATTTCTACATGGGTTAAAAATTTGTTTTTTTTAATATCTTCGTCATAAATAGCAATTAAAGCGGATTCTTCCTCGGATGTATCTAAATAATCCAATACCGATTTATTTTTCATAAGATCATCATATATCGATTTATTATCTTTTTGGTTTGTAATACCATCATTTCGTAATTGTAGATCATTGTATAATTCATTTATTTCATATACTTTATTCAGTTTAAAGGAAAAAGATTCGTCGTCTTTATTTTTGAAACCAGCTACAAGTTGCTGCCATGTTATTTTTCCATCTTTTATCATCTCGACAACGTTTTTTCTATCGTAACTTTTATTTACGACAGTATGACCGTCATCCGCATATTTATCAATATAATATATTGGACGAGTCAATCTGCCTGCGTCGGTATAAATATAGATTTCATTTTGCTGATAATTAAATGAAATGCTGGTAAATACTGGAATAATCCCGTTTCTTCTGAATAGTTTGAAGATTTCAACAAATCCCAGCTCCTGTTTTTCTGTAGTTGTTATTGGATTATCAATAACACCGATCCAATTCCCATTTACGAATATTTTTGTACTATTTGCTAAATATTCAGTGTCACATTCTAAAATTAATTTAACAAGCATATTATTTCTTAACCATTTTATAATTGGGAACGCGGATGAACCACTTGTTATATGAGTCGAAATAGCCATATGTTTATGTAAACCAATATTTCCACCATCCGGTGTGTCAATAGGATCGATAAGACCCCATTGTGAACTATTTAATAGACGTGGGCCAACTACTTTAGCACTAGCATCTAAAGGTAAATTTATTTTTCTTAAATGTGAAATAAAAGTATAATAACTTAATCGATTCAAATCTTGAACAACCCCCAAACGTTTCGTATGTGATTCGGAACCCCAATTACCTTTGAATGCTTTTCTGAATCCGACTTCAACATCCCTATCTTTAAAGAAATTTTTAAAGTTTGTTTCAATCAGTCCAATAAAATTGTCGCCGTCTTTGTATTTATTTATTTCTCTGCTACTAGAAGCATTAGAAACACCGCCAACAGAAGATTCGTCATTTTTATATTCACCTTTGTGATAATAATATTCTTCATCTATTTTTTTGGAAATGTTTCTTTTTTGTATCAAATAATATTCTCGAAATAAATCATAAATGAGAGAACCGGTTAATTCGACACGTTTGAATGTAAAATTGTCGCGGTCAGTTGGCTTTTCTTGTAATGTATATACTTTTAACAATCTGTGAACCATATAACCTACAAAAAAAGCTTTATCTAAAAAATTGATTTCACCTATATGAGGTAAAAAATAATCAGATAATATTTCAATAACACTGGAAACCGTTCCCCTTTTTGTAAAGGAAGCTATGTATTTCAAAGCTGTTTCTTGATTAAATATTTTATTCGCATCATGAATGGATGGTATGAAAAGATCAATATAATTTTTGTTTTTTTCTAGGTCCAAAATACATGTCTTAATAATTTCTTTATCCGATATTACACCTAGTGCTCTCATCAAAATAAATAGGGGGACTGGTTTTCTTACATTGGGAACCGTAACAACGATTTGATTATTTGTCAAGGTCGGTGATGGCGCAACTATTTTGATAGCAGTTGTACGAATTGGTTTAGACGCATCTTCTGAAACCGATCTGATTTCTGCTGAAAAACTATATATATCATCAGAACTATTTTTTTTGATATAAAGCATATTGTCTGCGAATTTTTCTTGAGGGATGATGGCCTTTTCTTTTCCATCAATAATAAAATAACCACCATAATCATTTTTACATTCTCCCATATTGAAACGAACATTTTTATTCAAAGACTTTAGAATACACAAATCTGATTGTAACATGATTGGGAAACGACCAAGATAAATTTTATCTAATGTAATCGAATGTTCTATCCTTTCCAGACCTTTATAAAAAATAAACTCAACTTCTACATCATAATGGATAGTGATGCCATAAGTCATATTTCTTAAACGTGCGTCGTTTGGATACATGTAATGAGCATAATTATCGTCATAAATTATGGGTTTGCCAAAATATATTTTAGAACCATCTTTCCCTCCTAAATATAATAGACATTCGTTTCTTTCACTCGAATTTTTGGATTCATCTTCTCTCTCAATAAACCTTATTGGGTTGTTTTCACGGAAGATGCTGTTAATTCCATTGTTAAAAAAATCATTGTATGATTCTAAATGATGAGCAACTAAATTATTCGGATTGTCGTTAAAATATGTGTCAATAATTTTCCATGATATTTTGTCCATTTTGTTTATTTTATATAAATATAAATAATTATATTTTTATACCTTTGTATTTATGGATGTTATAATTTGATAGTCCGCGTTTTTTTATATAGCTATAATGTATATAATATGACTCCAATAGCAACCACATTATCTTTTGCGGATCAAAAAGCAACTTTAGATGCTATTTTTGAAGAATTGAAAACAAAATCTCCTAGTGATAGTATTTTAGTAAAAATTAAAAGCACTGATTCATACGATGAGATATTAAAAACAATCCAAGGTATTTTAGGTGAAATTTCAAGTGAAATTCAATCTGCTATTTCAAGTAATGGTTTTACTGTTCGTGACGTTCCTTGGTTTATCCGTCATGGTATTTACAATTATGTTGTGTTTGATACTACTATTACTGAAGAACTTACACAAAAACAAATTGAAGAATATTATGAAATACAAAATTCAATAAATGAAGTAATTAAAGTGAGAATCAACAAATATGAACAAAATCACAACACTGGTAAAAACGTATCACTAAACGCTGAAGAATCAACCCAAATTCCATCAAGTATTTATCAAATTTATTTTGATAAAACTTCATTTGAAGACAACAATACATCATCTATAAATTTTAAAATAAATAAAAATATTTTAATTACAGATGTTATAGTTACTTCTACAACATCAGGTAATCATTATCATCTTCCACAAAAAGAAATAAATAAATTAGCTACTGTTTTCGCATATTTACCTGCGGACAATGCTGGATTCAAAACCATACAAATAACCCCATCACTATATGACAATCAGAGTGGTATGTATGGTCAAGTAAAAGCAGTCACGGTAACTTATATAGTACCTAGGTTTTCTAGTTTGGCTTCTTTGCAATAAAAATATAAATTTATATAAATGTAGAATACTTATATAAATATTAATTACAGTAATAAACTAAAATGAAAGATACAATATGCGTAATTACGCTTAGACCTAATACAGGATTATTACAATTTTACAATAAATTTACTGAACTTAACTGAGTGTTGGATACATAACCAAACAAGACCAGTAGAGTTTCAGTTTCAAGCATCGTGTTTCACCTGTGAAAACAAAAACACAGGGTTAAGTAAGACAATCGGCGTTTGAAATGTTAAAAGGTGTAAATATACAAAGAAAAATAATATAAATACTTTTATTTATATTATTTTACATGTATAAAATCAAAATCTTCTGTGATTTTTGTGGTAGTGAAGCGTGTAAAACAAATTTTGAAAAGGTTTTTAATTCAAAAAATTGCGATTCGTATGGTGAAGACAAAGATTTTTTTATCACAAATGGCGAAGATTATACACATGCTATTATTATGAATAAAGCAACCCCTTATTTAACTATCCCAAAAGAAAATGTTGTTGGTCTTGCTTTTGAACCACGTGAATTATTACATCTAACTCAGGAATTCATCAATTACGCTGAAAAACATATTGGAAAATATTTAATTGGAGAATCTTCTGGTTTACCTGAATTATTTATAGAGCATTATGCTTTTATGTGGCACAACAATCCACAACGTTCTATTTCATTTAATGAAAAAATACATACGATGAGTATTGTTTTGAGTGAAAAGACATTCGCTCCAGGACATAAATATCGTCACGAATTGACAAATGAAATATTAAACAATAATTTACCAATTCATATATATGGTAGAGGAGCAAATAATTTTTTGAACCATGTAAATAATAATAACAATATTAAAGGTCCATTTAATATAGATAATTTACCTTATGAAAAATATATGTTTTCAATTTGTATCGAAAATTTTCAAAGTAATGATTACATATCTGAAAAAATACTGGATTCTCTGTATCATAATTGCGTACCGATTTATTTGGGAGCAAAAAATATTGATAATTATGCTAATAATGTTATTCATTTAAAAGGTGAATTAAAGCATGATATAGAACTGTTGACAAATATTGTAAAAGAACCTTTACGATATTACAACGCGACTTATAATGAAGAAAATTTACGTAATTTTAATTTTTTTGAGAATATCCAAAAATTTTTTTAGAGTTTCTTTTCAAAAATGTGCGTTTACTTTTACCACCCTTGATTTTTTTGGATGATTTTCTAGTATAGCTTTTTTTATTCAAAAGACGTTGAGATAATTCACACCATTCTTGAGAAGGACGGTCTTTCAAATAAGGACCAAACATTTCATATTGTCGGTGTTTCTTGATAAAATCTTTCGCATGAAATGGAGTACCGCATGAATTCCCAAATCGACCGCATATTGTCATTTCTTTCGCCATTTTTGAATCGCAAACGAATCCATCTACAGCTCCATGTGGCGCATATGGAACAGGTCTTCCATTAGCAGACATATATTCTCTCGCGTCCAAATCATAGTGAGAACAAACAGTCCTAGAACATTTATTTTCTTTACCCAAATAAACATCATAATGATCTGCGATGATTTTTTTCGCTATATTTATATTTAGTTTTCCTTTGTACTTGTCCATTAAATCACTTAATCGTACATGTCGAGCGCCTTGGTGTCTACGAATATCGTAAAAACCAGAATTGACGCATTCTAAATTTCTTATTTCAGGGCTGTATGTAGAATTAAAGCCAATAAAATATCCGTTTTTCGTCCGGTCTACACTATGATATTTTAACCCTAATTCTAATCTCAATATTTCATTCGAATGAATATCGCCAAACAACCATGAATTCGCATAATCGCCAGAATTACCTTCCAATAAAATTTTTACATAATCATCAAGTGAATTACTATATGACATAGCTTTACGAATACGATACCCTATCGGAATTTTTTTTTCATAAGGAAGAAACCCGCCAATCGTTGTTTCAGTTCCAATAATTCCACATGACGTGACAAAAAAATCAGTGCCGCTCCAAATCCAACAAGGAGATGTTTGCATGATTATACGATGACCTTTATCTGGGATTATATCCAGAACAATATTGGAGAACTGACCGTCGATGAAATCACAAAACGAATTATGCGCAACCACAATATTGCCGTCTTCTGTCCAATCCTTGCCTACCGCAATAAACGCACTACATCTATCTTTCGCACCGACACTTCTTCCACCTTCTCTTGGTCCAGATAATACGCCGGTTTGTTTTGTATCATCATGTTTATCCCCATCTAAATCACTTGTTTCCACGAAATGTGGATACCAATAAGGTATTGACATGTAAAAATTCCACGCTATGATTTCATCGATGCTAGTACGGCACCCATTATCAATACAACCTTTTGCGATACCTTCCATTTCTTCGTACAATTCGGGAAAATCTGTTTTCGTCATTTCTTTGAAATCTTCATTAATTTTTTCAATGAAATACTCCCAACGTTTTCCATATGATTCAAACATAAAAAATCGAAGCATATTTTGAACTTCAATAAACTCTTTAGCACATAAATAACCATAAGCATAACCTCGTTCATATGGGCGTCCTTTAATACATACATATTTCCAACCGTTTTTATTGACACTAAACCCATTTATTTTTTTGTCTTTTTTATCTTTTTTATTCATTGATTATTTTTCTTATAATAAATGAATATTTTATTTGTATGTTTTACCAATTTACAAGAGTTATATATTTTTTACGGTAGACAGTGAGGATGTATTTGGTAATTGTCCTTTCCATGGTAAAGGATTTGTTGGAGCAGGATAGCCATTTAGTGAATTATAAGCACTTCCAACGCTATAAGTAAATTGTCTACCTAAATTAATAAGATCTTGACCTAAAAAATTAGAAAAAGTCCCCCCTCTCTGTTTTCTGGTTTGTTTGTTTTTTTTATGGTGACGAATGTGTCTACCTCCTTTAAATCCCAAAAAAGGTGGATTAGCTCCTACATTTATCATTTGTCGAGAGACATCATTGTTATACGTGTTTAATGAATAATAGTTGGCATCTCCTGGAATACCATTCGCACCTGGTAAATTACTTGGATTTAAAAAAGGTTTGCCAACTAATCCATCCGGGTACGGAATACCGTTGTTGCTAGTACTACAACCGCCACCTCCATTCATCTGTGTATTATTCATTCTACACATACTACATTTACATCCAACTCGATGTTTGTTGAGTCGTCCACCAGTCATTGGAATCATTCCACCAGTACAACCACAATTTCCACCTCGTTGATTTGTAATAGGATTTAAAAAATTAAAACCATTGGGTAGAGGTCCACTATTTGGATACAAAGGATTCGCAGCATTTACGTTAGAAGTTACTACGAAAGGCGTTTTATAATTGTTCGACTCTAAACCATCTGGACATTTGTATCCTCCATTTGCTTTATAAAGTGAACTTTGTTGCGTGACTGCTAAAGCTGGATTAGGTGTTACAGGCCCGTTATACGGGTATGCTAAATTAAAATCACCACCTAGGTCAAGTGTTGATCCTTTCCCCCCTAAACCATGGTATTTTTTGCTACTACGCATTTTCTTTGAACAACCCTTCATTTTATATAATGATTGTTTCATTTGACGTCTAGATTGTTTATTTTTTTTAGAATTGTATTTCATTTAAGTTCAATATATATAATACATATAATATAAATAATTATAAATAAATTTGTGTTAAATAGAAACAAATTATTCAATATCAACATGGGTTAGAAAGTGTCTACGGCAACACATTTTATTCATATTTAATTCATCTAAAACTTCACCTTCAGGAGTTTTATCATGAAATTCTTTTGTTAAGTAAATGACTTTTTCAACATCCATTGATTTAGCCAATTTTCTTTTGCGTACTTCTTCTGTATAAAATCTATATTTATCAGCCAAAACCATGCCGCACGTAAAACATTTAATAGGTATAATCATTGTGTATAAATTATAAGTATATTATTCTTATATATTTAATTATGTAAATCATTTTTTTTATTTATATAGTTTATAAACAAAATGGCCAATACCAAATCGCGTAAAATAAGTCGTCGTCAAAAAAATGTGTCTAAAAGAGGTTTTTTCAAGAAATTGAAAAATACAACATCCAAAACAATTCCTGTGGTCAAATCAGGATTGAAAAAGATTGGTAAAACTGCTATTAAATCAGCCCCAATTATTGAAAAAGGATTTGCTGCTTTATATGATACAGTTGTTTCTGGATTAAATTTAGGTGTTAAAGGAGTCAAAAAGGGTATTCATATGATTAGTTCAAAAAAAAAATCTATGAAGAAAAAACGTAACTAAAGATAATTATTTAGGAACAAAATATTATTTTGGGTTTTATACATTTATTTTTATAAACCATCTTCTCCTTCGATAATGGAAATACACTCTTCCAGTGATTGTTCTTTTTCAAATGCTACAACTAATCTTTGATATTCTTCCTTGTACTGATTCAAAATTTCCCATGCCGTAAGAGCGGACCAACGAATATGATTTTGAACTTGTTCTGGTTTAATAGGAGGTTCAATTGAATTGATTAGTTCATTCAGCAAAGAAACATCACCAGGATTAGTACCACTTGCTATACCAAATTCAATACATTCAGCAACTGAGCTAGCGAGACAAACTATTGAAATTCTTGCTATATCAGTCTGTGTAAATTTACTTTTTGCGAACATTAATTTATCTTCAATTATACTTTTACCACGTGGCCTTAATTGGAAAAACTCTACTGTATTACTTGGGGATCCTTGATTAAATCTAGCAACAGGTAAACCTGCTACATATCCTGCTAAAAATTTTCCTGCGTTTTTTATAACATGTCTTTTCCTAGTTTCTTCATTTGTAGTTAATTTGAATTTGTATAAAACTTCACCGATAATTCCTGGAGCTATACTTCCAATACCTACTAGTATAATTGGAAATAAAACGGATATATAACCGAATAAGAAACCAATTTGACCACCAATAAAATTCGCACTTAACCCACATACACTACCTATAACAATTGCTGCTATGAAAACATTTTGATAAACAAACCCAACGTCATCCAGTTTAAGATTTACTGGATCAATATTAGTTTTCCCTTTTAATTGGTAGTTATTGATCTCAAAATAAGGTTCTAGTAAATTTTTAGAATTCCATTTTGTTATTATATTATTTTCTTTTATTCTATCTAATTCACTTGTAATACGAATCGCATCTCCAGTATTCAAATAACCTAATTTACTTCTAATATCCTTTGATAATAGTCCTATATGTTTTTTTTCTGTTTTTTTTGTAGTTGATTTTGATACTGTTATTGGTATAAGTTTATTTATCATTTCTTCAGGAACACCTTTACTTCTTGCTTCTTCTCTTAGTGCTATTTCTAGTTCAACTACTTCCTGACGTATTTTCGCAGCTTCGTCTCTGAATCGTGAAGCAGTATTACTAGTTTTATCAGGAAATAAATCTCCTTTTGACAATGCTATTTTTTTTGATGATTTCATGTTTGATAATAAAGGTATATATGATAATACTGAAAATGGAATCAATAATAATGATAAATACAACATGATTTTATTGTTTTGTTTCATAGTAATAAATATGAATCAAAATTGAAGTATAATAATAAATCAATTTTTTTAAAAAATCGGTATATAAAATGTTATTTCTACAATTCTTGTAACTTGATCCCAGTAGTAGTTTTCACTTTTTTATATTGTCTTTTCTGTTTCGATTTTGTCTGACTATCATTACTATTAACCTTATGTAAATCATTTTGATGGAATTCATTATGACATTTTTCACATAATGTAAGCAAATTAGCTGGATTATTCTTATGTATTTTATAACCATTATTATTTATATATCCATCATCGTCAGCCTCAGATTGATGTTGCAAATGATGAACTTCTGAACCCATGTTTATACTACATTTTTCACAGTTTCCCATTATTTTTTTTGAATTAAAATGACTTTGTTTGAGAGAAAGTATACTTCTTGATTCTTTGTTATATTTCATACGAATATTATACGCATTTTCTAAAAATTCACATGGCAGACTTAACGATTTACACACTTCTAACCCATACATACAATTTCCAGGTCCATCTTTCAATTTACGATCATATACTAAACAATCGTTTTCTTTATCATATATAACCTCCATATGCTTGATTTTTAGAGTAGGTATACTTGTAATTTCTTCATAATTCACAATTTCATGCAAATGTGTAGCAAAAATATAACTGCTTTTAAAAGCCGACATTTTTTGAATTCCAGAAACAAAAATACTTATTGCTGAAGAAATTTCAGTTCCAGAACACAATTCATCTCCTAAAATAAGACTATTTTCATTTGCTAAACGTAAAATTGTTCGCAATTCCGACATTTCTACAGCAAACGTAGATAAACCTTTAAATATATTATCATTTCCCAAAATTCTAGTAAAAATGTATTTATATGGTATAAAATTAAACTCACTACATGGAACAAAAAAACCTGCTTGTGCCATAATAACACTAATTCCAAGAGCTCGAATCAAACTGGTTTTACCTACCGCATTTGTACCATACAATAATAAACCATCCGTTTCACCATTACCCAATAGTACATCATTTGTTACATAATATTCATTTGTTTGTAAATATTCGATTAAACAGTGTCGTAAATTTTTAGCTTCAACATATGATTTTGTTGTACCACCATCATGATTTCTAATATTCGGTTTACAATAATTGTATTTTTTACTGATAAAGGATTTTGTATATAGTAAATCGATTAACGCTATAAAATGTATAACATTTTCAATTTGTTTTTGGAATTTTTCTCCAAAATCATCTACGAATTTATTGAAAGAGAGAGAAATCAAATCACGCATTTCTAATTTTGTGCGAGTAATCGTTTTACAAATAGATGTTATTTGTTCATCCACAATGTAAATATTGGAAGCGCTTTGTTTCGAATATTCAAAACATTTTTTCTTAGTAATAAAATCAAATGTTTTTGTTTTATTTGTATGGAAAGATTGAAACGTTAATTGATTCGTATGAGAATCCGAAGTTAGAGCATCTTCTAATAATTTACATCTACGATTCGTCGTTAATAAACTATAATTATTTTTTTCTGTTTCATGGATTTTAACGTATTCACTTGCTGAAGTAGCACCATTTTTTTCTTTAATTCTAATTAAATTATTCAAATACAGCCGCACTGACTCTAATTTGTTTTCAGAATCCTTCAACAATTCTGTTTTTTTATCAAGAGTATCATTGATTCCACCATTTAAAAAATTATGGTTAAACTGATCAAATTGATCAATATCTTTAGATCCTTCCAAATGTAAATGTGTTTCAATAAACGAATTAATTTGGAAACATATTTCTTTCATTTTCACAAAATCATTTTGAAATCGAGTCAAATAATCCATAATAGTGTGATCGTCTTCAATGAATGTAAAAATGTCTTTAATAATAGTAATATTTTTATGTAAATTGTAGAATGTTTTTGGCGTTATTTTTTTTATGAAAATTTGACGTTCCCATTTCGAAATATCTTTAATTTCTTTTAGTTGTTCTTTTAAAAACATATTGTATTTATCAAAATTATTAAGCATGTGTTCTGTTATATTATATTCGTTTTGTAAATATTCAATGTCGGTAGTAGGATTTAAAAATGTATGGATAAAATGTCTTTTTCCTATAGGAGTTAAACAACCATTCAACATTTTTAAAACAGATGAATATTTACCATTATAGTTGTCATCATCAATAATATTCAATTGTTTTAATGAATGATTTGCGAGAACCAATCGATCGGAAAAATTATCAAAAGAAGGTTCGCTTATTTTATGAATTAGATAAGGGTTATGTTGATATATAAAATCCAGTAAAAAACAATAGGATTGTGTTGCGATTGTGTTATTATAAAAATTCTGAAAAAATGTGTCAAAATCATATAGTTTAAAGAATTTACATAATAATTCTTTTTGATAAATTTGTTTTTCACAATTTTTAACACGTTTTATCATTTCAGGTTTATGTTGTAAACTACCATCCATTCCGTTATTGTTATTGTTGTTGTTGTTGTTGTTCAAAATATGGATTGCGCTTGTTTTAATGTTAGTAAAATTAATAATATCTTTGATTTCATTATCTGTCAAATTGGAAATAATAATTACTTCACTTGGATTATATATGGATATAAATCGTTCTAGTTCATCGAAAGTGGTCGGACTATGAATATAATTTTCTTTAAATTCAAACATGTTTGTTTTGCCTGTAAAAATATCAATATTTGACATTCCGACAACAACAACCTTACCTTTTGTAAATTTATTATTTATCATTTCAATCCATATACATGTTAAATTATTTGTTAGAATAGTAGTATCAGTTGAAAAATATGTTCCAGGTGAATAAATACCTTCTAATGATCGCGTTGTATTTTTAATTGCTTCATCTTGTTTGTAGACTACAGTTGTATATCCAGCATCCTGAATTTTGCGTAAATATTTTTCAATGAATTCAACTTTGAAACCAGCCATTACAACATTTTCTTCGCCAACACATGTATTCTTACTTACGACATTTAGTTCACATATTTGAGAGAAATCTGTTATTTTACTTCCATATATGGTATTTTCTTCTTGTCTTTCATATTGGTCGCATTTGTGTTTTTTTCCATAACATTCATAAAAACTACCTACTTGCATGAGTAAAATGGTGTTTTCACCGTATTCATTGATATATTTATTTGTCAACTCAAAATACTCTTTAATAAGAGCCATATAATTATATTAATTATATTAATTACGCTTTAATATAATTATCGTTATACATATCATTATACAAAATAATGTTATTATCATTTTTTTAGAGCATTACGAAATTGTTGTCGTCAGTATTTTTAATCAATTTATTTAAAATAAATCGTTTTGTTTTTATATAAATATTATTCGAAACTATATTTAATTTATAATAACAAAATTTTAAAATAACTAATAAACATGTAGCATAGAATGGTATTTCTTTTTTTGAATTATGTTCATTCAATACAATATCTTTGTATTTTTCATTATAAATTGAAAAATCTACATATAAATGATTATCTAGATCTTTATAATTTATTTTAAAACCATTTATTATTATTTTATCACTGACATTCCAGACAATTTTTTTCACATTTGATTTATCAATATCTAAAAATTGAATTAATTTCAAGATTGTACTATTATGATTATCAGTAAAAATGGTGACATCAATATCACTTGAATTCGGGAAATAATCGAATCTTTGAACACTACCAAAAAAATATAATTTAGTATCTAAATAATTCGATAAATTGTTAAAAAAAAATTGTTGATATGATGTTAATTTATTGTTTGTAGTCTCCATAGTATATTCAGATATAATTTATTCTAAATTTATTTACACCGTTGAAGAATTCAAATGGAACATTATTTAATTCTTTAACTAAGTTACTAGTTACAGTTTGAACCATATCATCATTTGGGTTGCGATTTCAAATCTTTAGTAGTCAGAAAAGCAGGTGTTTCGGTATCTTGTATTACTACACTATAAAATTTGAAACAACCATCAGATCCACTATCATCTCCTGCTAAATCGGCTAAATAACCTGTAACTCGGTCAGTATCTACAGGAAGAGTGGCAAAATAAGCAGCAGATTCACCCTTTCTGGTTTTACCTTTATTGCCAGCGTTAATTTGTTCTTCTAAAAAAGGTAAACTTCGTGTAATTGTTTTTCCATTCTTGTTATATGAAACAGAAAGTTTTGTTATAGTATAAGGCGTAGAAATTTTACCTAAGGTAGTTCCTAATTCTACAAATTCAGTCTCACTAGCATCACCTATAATTGCGGTCCCTGCAGTAACATTATAGTTTACACTAACATTAGGGTTTACAACAGAATAAGTTCTTAAAGCACCTTGAAGTTTGGTTGGTCCACACATTATACATATACAATAGAAAAAAACGCACAATTTATGGATTATTTTTCTAAATATCATCCGTTTTCATAAAATTATGTAGCATGGTGTCTTTATTATTATTAGTAATTTCTCCTGCTAATATAGAAGATTCATATATTTTCCTTAAAACATCATTTGGAGCATTACTTCCAATTTTAATTAAATTATGTTGTCGTAAATATTTTTTGATGTCGCTAACGGAATGTTGTTTCAACTCTTTTTGCGCTAATATAATTTTTTTTCTAGTATTTCTATCTTTTAATAAAATACCGACCTTTTTCTTTATTTTTGACTTACCAAGTGTATATTTTCTACGAATTGTCTTTTTATGAATTTGTTTTATCATATTATTATTATTATTATTATCGTGATTTGCTTGTTGCGATTTATTGTCTTCTAATGATATTACATTTTTTTGGTTGTTCTGGTTGTTCTGGTTGTTCTGATTGTTCTGGTTGTTCTGGTTGTTCTGGTTGTTCTGGTTATTTTGGTTATTATCACCATTAAATTTAATAGTATTGTAATCTTTAACTGGTGCCTCAATAACAATAGGTTGTTTACTTTCTTCATTTCGTTCATGTATTTGCTTTTGTTTGATTTTTTCCTTTAATATATTCAATTTATTCTCTCTTTCTATAATATTTACATGTGTATTTGGAACAATATTTCCAATATTTTTTTGAGTTTTATTCCACATGCGCATAGTAGGTTTTAAACCTCCTTTTAAATTACCATATGGTAAAATTGTGTCAACATTGTATTTAATTTGAATAGGATTATCATTTGAAATGGTAATTATTGGTTCTTTTAATTCTTCAGGAAGTTCATTAAAGACAAAATTGGAGTTGTTAAATTCTTCGTGCAAAGAGGAGTAATTTTTGACTGTTTGTCTTTGTAGCTCTTCCCGCCTTTTTTCTTTATTTCTCTCATAAATCTTTTTTTCATCATTTAATTTTTGCTGAGTTGATAGATTCTTTAAATAATTAATAGAATCATTGAACTCGTCAGTATATTTAAATATATCACTTTTATTTTCAAAATTGTTTTCGTTGATAGAAAAATCAGGATTTTTTTCTTCTTTTGATTTACTACTACTTCCACTAGTATTATTTTTATTTTCAATATTTTTGTGCTCTTTAATGCGTTTAAGCAGCTTATTTTTCAAAACATTCGGTGATATTAATGGGACGATATTTTTAGGAGACCGATTTTTTTTTGTCTTATTTTTGGAAAATCCTCCCAGTGAAAGTGCGGCAGGATTTATTTCTATTGTTTTATTTGACATATATTATAATAACTAATTAAAAGTATTATAATAAAAACAACTAATCGAAAATTATTTCTAAATTAGTAATAAATCAAAATGATAATTACACCATCCGTAAAGAAAAATGATACAAACTCATTATTCTTTACGGATAAGTCGCGGACAAAAAGAAATTATGAGGACGATTTGCGTCCCAAATTTCTTTCCGGTCGGTGTAATACACTACCACCATTGAAAAGATTAACAGTATATAGAATATTGAAGCTCTTTTTTAAACAAATCATTCTCTTTTTTAAGTTTCGTTTCATTATTCATCAAAAAAATTTGTAAACCGTTTTCCATGTCTTCTATTGTTAATTTCTTTTTTTCACTATCACATTTACAAAAAACTCTTTTACTATGTGCTATTTTCGTTTTTGCTAAAAATGTTTCAATATCTCTTCCATAAAATGTAAATTTTTCAAAATTTTTTACAAACCACTCAGCATTAATATTTGAATTTTCGTGTATACTCCATTCTATATCATTTATTTTTTTGATAAAAATTTTATATAAATCTTCTCCTGTATAATCATCTGTTTTGAATCTCCAAGTAAAACGTGATTCAAGACCTTGATTGAAATTAAAAAAATATTCTCTCAATTCATGTTCATAACCTGCTATAATAACCATTAAATTATCTTTGTGGTCGCTTAATGCTTCGCAAATAGTATCAATACATTCTTTTGAATACGAGTCTTTCTTTTCACTGTTACTACCAAGAGCATATGCTTCATCAATAAAAAGAACCCCTCCCAAGTTTTCATTAATTACTGTTCTTGTTTTGAGAGACGTTTGACCAACATATCCTGCAATCAAATCACTTCGAGTAACTTTTTTAAAAGTTCCTTTTGATAAAATACCTAACTTTGAAAATAATTTTCCTAAAATTCGAGCAATTTCTGTTTTCCCTGTTCCAGGAGGTCCATATATCAAGGTATGCATATAATCACAATTGATGACTTCAACATCAATCAAATCATTTATTTTTTTTGTATTTTTGTTAAAACCTTGAATAAAGTAAAGAATCTGATTAACCACATCTTTTTTTAATTGTTTCATTCCAATCATATTATTTAACTCAATCAAAGGTTCCTTAATATCATGGAGTGATTTCATATTGATATTGTATTTGATATGTTCTTCAATTGTGTATTTTGAAATTAATTCTAATAAATCTCCAACATCATTTATTTCTGTGTCAATAATAATATAATTTGAAGACAGGTTTTTCTTTTCATAATTAGAATTTTGTCTTTTTTTATCAATTGACTTCAAAAGTTGATTATAATTATTTATATTAAAAGGTGTATGATAATTTGTTTTAGATTTTTCTATTTCATCTTCCATGATTTTTAACATTTTATTTTACAATTATTATACATTATTGAACAATAGTTTTATATTTTAACTTGTTAATAATAATATTATTTTAGATAAATATGAAAAACAATTTAAAAATAAATTGAAATAGTTAATAAACCTTTATTGATGTCAAATATAAATCTGTTAAAAATGAATACTGATAATAAAAGTGAAAAATTCGATATTGAGAAAGATCAATATATTGAAACTCCGTGGAATATTATTGAATCTTATTTTAATGGAAAACATTTAGACAGATTAGTAAGACATCAATTAGAATCATACAATAATTTTGTAGGACATCAAATAACGAAAACAATAGAAATGTTCAATACAGTTCACATAGTTTCAGATCAAGATTATGATCCTATAAATAAAAAATATTCTTTAGAAATTTTTATATCATTTGATAAGTTTAATATTTATAGACCTCAGATACACGAAAATAATGGCGCTATTAAATTAATGTTTCCACAAGAAGCTAGACTTCGCAATTTTACTTATGCTTCATCCATGACTCTCGATGTAAATATTAAATATCTTATTAGAACTGGTGAAAAATTAGATAATACACAAATATTGTATAAAACATTACCAGGAATCCACATTGGTAAATTGCCAATTATGTTGAAGTCGAATATATGTGTTTTAAACCAATACAAACATTTTGAGAATTACCAGACAGGAGAGTGTAAATATGATGCTGGTGGTTATTTCATTATTAATGGATCTGAAAAAACTGTATTAGGACAAGAAAGAGCTGCTGAAAACAAAGTATATTGTTATAATATTTCAAAAAATAATACTAAATATACGTGGATTGCTGAAATGAAATCGGTTCCTGATTCAAAATGTATATCACCAAAACAATTAAATATGATGATTAGTTCAAAAAATAACAGTTTTGGAAATCCTATTTATGTACAAATTTCACGTGTAAAACAAGTTATTCCGCTATTTATTGTTTTTCGTGCTCTAGGTGTCATTTCAGATCAAGAAATTTGTGAAAAAATTTTACTTGATATAAATAGTGAAGGTAGTGCTAAATTATTACAAGCACTACAAGCATCTATTATTGATGCGAATAAATATTTAACAAAGGAAGAATGTATAAAATATATTACAAGTTATGCTATGTATACTCCTATTAATATGGATAGAGAAACAGGCGCTAAAAAAAAAATGGAGTTTACTATTGATATTTTGAATAACGATGTTTTTCCACATTGTCATACTAGTAAAGAAAAAATATATTTCCTAGGTTACATGGCAAATAAGTTATTACAAGCTAATTTTGAAATGATAAAACAAGATGACCGTGATTCGTATTTGAATAAAAGAATCGATTTAACTGGTAGTTTGTTAAACAATTTGTTTAGAACTTATTTTAATAAATTGGTGAAAGATATGGAAAAGCAGATTATACGTGAAATAAATACTGGTTCATGGAAATCAAAAGATGATTATGAAAATATTATTAATTATACAAATATTTGTAAAATTATCAAATCAACAACTATTGAAAATGGTTTAAAACGCGCGCTTGCTACAGGCGATTTTGGTATTAAACATACAAATTCTAATAAAGTAGGTGTTGCGCAAGTTTTAAATCGTTTAACGTATGTTTCAAGTTTAAGTCACGCTAGAAGAGTATCTACTCCTACCGATAAAAGTGGTAAATTAATTCCTCCACGTAAGCTACATAATACATCATGGGGATTTTTATGCCCTGCTGAATGTTTTGATCCAGAAACCATGATTTTAATGTGGGATGGAACAATCAAACGAGCAGGTGATATAAAAATTGATGATATTTTAATAGACGATATAGGCAATCCAACCAGTGTTCGTTCTACTTGCGAAGGTTTCAAGAATATGTACGATGTTATTCCAGATAAAGGTAATTTTATGAAACATCGTGTAACAGACAATCATATCCTCACACTTAAAATACGGGGACATAAAATAATAAAAAATGGAAATAGAACTAGAAGTGTAGATAGTAAATTTTCATATGTAGTAGAATATTTTAATCGTGATAAAATGGAGTTTCAATCTAAAGATTTCCATACAAGAAACGAAGCAAAACAATTTGTAAATAGTTTCGATGCTGATGATGATACTGTTGATATAACAATCGAAGAGTATCTGAAATTGGATGAAAGAACAAAAAGAAAATTGCGATTATTTAAGACTGAAGGAATAAATTGGTCAAAAAAAGAGGTAGATCTAGATCCATATATACTAGGAATATGGTTAGGTGTAGGTTTAAATAATGGTAATGGTTTTACTTTTAATCAAACCCCTGAGTTAGAAATAGTTGATTATTTAGAAAAATGGGCTCAAGAACATAAATCAAAAATAATAAAAAGAAACAAAAATAACTTTTCAGTAGTTTCCAAAAATAATAAAATAGAGGAAACCTTACTAAATAAATATCTTCAAAAATATAATCTACTAAAAAACAAACATATTCCAAATGACTATCTTACCAATGACAGAGAAACACGACTAAATGTTTTAGCTGGAATAATAGATACAATTGGATCAGTTCGTATTGAAGAAAGTGAAATATGTATTTGTGAAGAAGAACCTTCGAATTACAAATTATTAGAGGATTTACATACACTTGTTGTATCACTTGGTTTTTCGTGTGGAATAAAAGAAGTTGAAAGTCGATGGAATGAATCGAGTAATTTTGATAAAAAATGTAAAACTTATAAAGAACTTTCTATTACTGGTAATAAAATCTTTCAAATTCCTAGTCTTGTTTCTAAGAAAAAAGTAAGTTTTTGTCTAATAAATAAAGAATCTTTAAAAATAAAATCTTGTATGTCTAGTAAATTCAAATTGGTAGAAGTCGGAATTGGACCATATGTAGGATGGCAATTACATGATAAACGTGGTAGATTTCTTTTAAAAGATGGTCTAGCGGTACATAATACTCCAGAGGGACAGTCGGTTGGTATTGTCAAAAATTTAAGTTATATGACTCATATTACTATTCATTCGAATCCATTATCATTGTACGATTATATTTTACCAAATATTATTAATATAAATAATAATATTACAAGTTATGAATTATTTGACAAAGTAAAAGTTTTTATAAATGGGTCATGGGTAGGTATTACAAATGATCCTATAGATTTATATAATTCTTTGAAAGAGAAAAAATACAAAGGAATTATTAATATATATACTTCAATTATATTTGATTATAGAAATAAAGAAATACGAGTGTGTAATGATAGTGGACGTTTGATGAGACCTGTATTAAGAGTTAAGAATGGTGATATTTTGATTACAAAAACAATTATAAATAAATTAAAAACCAATGAAATGAATTGGGATCATTTATTAACAAGTAGTGTTCTTGAAGATTCTATTATTGAATATATTGACGCGGACGAACAAGCGTGGTCTATGATTGCTACGTATCCAAAAGATTTGTCCAATAAATCTTATAAATTTACTCATTGTGAGATTCATCCAAGTACAATTTTTGGAATTTTAGCATCGTGTATTCCATTTCCTGAACACAATCAATCACCCAGAAATTGCTATCAATGTGCGCAAAGTAAACAAGCTATGGGGGTTTATGTTACAAACTATGAGAATCGTATGGATAAAACTGCTTATGTATTGAATTATCCTACTCGACCTCTTGTAGATACAAGAACAATGAATATTATTCAGCTTAATAAAATCCCTTCTGGTACGAATGTAATTGTTGCTATTATGACTCATACTGGTTATAATCAAGAAGACTCATTGTTGTTTAATAAAGCTTCAGTGGATCGTGGATTATTCGTGACTACCATTTATCATACTGAAAAAGATGAAGATAAACAAAAAATAAATGGTGATGAAGAAATCCGTTGTAAACCAGATCCTACTAAAACAAAAGGTATGAAGTATGGTAATTATAACAAAGTAAATAATAAGGGTGTAATACCTGAAAATACGTTAGTAGAAAATCGTGATATAATTATTGCTAAAGTGGTCCCTATTAAAGAAAATAGAAATGATCATACAAAAATAATTAAATATGAAGATCAAAGTCGTATTCACAGAACATGTGAAGAAACTTATATAGATAAAAATTATATAGATAGGAACGGTGAAGGATACAATTTTGCAAAGGTTAGATTGAGAATTGTCAGAAAACCAGGTATAGGAGATAAATTCAGTTCGAGACACGGGCAAAAAGGTACGATTGGTAATTTAATTCCTGAATCCGATATGCCTTTTACTGCTGGTGGCGTAAAACCTGATATTATTATTAATCCTCATGCTATACCATCTCGTATGACAATTGGTCAATTAAAAGAAACTGTTCTAGGCAAGGTATTAGTAGAATTAGGTCTGTTTGGAGATGGCACTTCATTCGGACAATTTGAAGTGAAAGATATTTGTAATGAATTAATTAAATTAGGTTATGAATCACATGGTAATGAATTACTACATAACGGTTTAACTGGAGAACAAATTGAATGTAGTGTATTTATGGGACCTGTATTTTATCAAAGATTAAAACACATGGTAAATGATAAAGCACATAGTCGTTCCATTGGTCCTATGGTAAATTTGACAAGACAACCTGCTGAAGGTAGAAGTCGCGATGGGGGTCTTCGATTTGGTGAAATGGAGAAAGATGCGATGGTTTCACATGGTGCTTCTCGATTTACAAGGGGTAGAATGTATGATTCTTCTGATAAATATTCAGTACATGTATGTAAAAAATGTGGTTTAATCGCGGCCTATAATGATGAAATGCGTATTCATCATTGTAGAGTATGTGATAATAGAACTGATTTCGCATATGTGGAAATTCCATATTCATGTAAATTATTATTTCAAGAATTGAATACCATGAATATTGCGCCACGATTTATAACAGAGACTTAACCTTTTCAAAAAAGGTTAAACCAAAAAATTAACCTTTTCAAAAAAGGTTAAACCAAAAAAGTAACCTTTTCAAAAAAAGATAAATTTTTTTGTTTTCTTGAATGTTCTTTTTGATTTTTTTTGTTTTCTCGTTTTCTTTATTTTCCTTATTTTTTTAGTTTTTCTCTTTTTTTGTTTTTTGTTTTTTCCACCACTAAAAATATCATTGTAATTTCCATTGCATAATGATATATTTTCATTTAAACACGTAGGACATATGGTTGTTTCAAATTCTTGATAAACGTAACAAAAATTATGAAATTTATGACCCATTCCACAAACCCTGCATCTATCATCATCAATTATTTCATAACAAATCGGACATTCCGCGGGTTTTATTTCTGTTTTCATAATTTCAATTTCTTCTGGAGTATAGTATGTTGATTTTGGTCTTGTATTATGATTTATATTTCTTTCATTAATAGGGTCAATATTTTCTTGAGGAATTGTAGTATTATGAATTTTTTGATTAAATTCTCTTGGTAGTAAAAAACCATGCTTTATAAAACGTTTTGTAGGACGAACATTTTCATCCATTTTTATTCTTATTTTATATATTATTTATATAAAATAAATTATTCACTCGTTTGGAAAAAAGCAGAATCATATAAAATCTTATAATTATTTTTGTAATGATTTGAAAACATATCATACACTATACTAAATTTTCCATGCATTCCTTCATAACTCGTTTTATCAATATTATCTACAATTGCTTTATCTTGTTTTAATGTATTATACATTGTATTATATGTTATTTTGTCTCCTAAATAATTTATGATACTTTCAAAAGGATAAAGTAAATAGAATTCATTTTTTTCATGATAATAGCTCCAATAACTTCGGTAAGCCTTTACAAATAATTTTGTTTTAAACTTAGAAATAGGTAGAGCATGTGTAATTATAGTTGAAGACATATTACCAAATTTTACTCTAGCAACCGTAGAATGAGGTAAAGCATATTCATTTTCTACAATAATATTATCAAACTTGTATATTTTATTAACTAATGATTTTTCACCAGCCATATATTCATAAATAATTTTATAATGATTTTCAAAATCATCCAATTTTAACACTTTTGAATTTCGCAAAGGATTTGGACTGTTTCTATTACCAAATGTATGTACGAATCCAATGTGACAAATATCCAAACTATTCACAGTAACAAATTTCGCATTATGTTCAAAATCTTCTGATAAAAAAACGACTCGTTGTTTTTTATCATAAAATTCAGGTTCTGTAAAAATACAAGATTCGTCAATCAATGATTTCATTTCTTCATTTTGAAGGGGAACCGTGTTTAAATAAACCATATCACCTTTTTCAACAACTTTGAAACAATCTACGTTATGTGTGTATGATTCAACGTGTGGTAATTTTGGAATTTGAACAAGTTCCCCATTTGATCCATCAAATATATATCCATGATATGGACAGGAAATAGTATTTTTACATGTTTTGCCTAGCATGAAAGATGAACCTTGGTGACTACAAACATCTCTCATTCCATAATAATTACTATTATCTTTCCATACGATATAATTAATATCTTTAATAGTAATTTGTTTTGGATTGATACCAAAATCGGATGAAAACCCAATAGGAAACCAAGTTAATTGACCTTTATCGTTAGGTCTCTCTAATCTAGGAAACGTTCCAAAATTGTATTGTACATCGTTTGTGTTTTTTATCATTTCTCTTGAATTATTGTTTATTGATAAGGTTTCCATTTGATTTTTTCTATCGTATTTGTCTATTTGATTTTTTTCTAATTTGTTTGTGATAAATTTAGTTGTATATAAAAAACTATAACAATTTGTAATAAATAATAATATTGTGATTGAATTTAAAATATTTTTCATTTAATATTATTTATATTGTAGTATTATTTAAACTATTTTAATTATTGAATATAAAAATTTAATATATATATTATATAATATGGGCTCTAACGTTAATGTCGATGATTTAGAAAAAGTTTTTGAATTATTAAGTAAGCATTTAAAAAACCTTAGTGGAAGAATAACTGAAGAAGAGAAAGTTTTAACAAATTATGACAGTCACCTTCAAACAGAAAATTTTAACTCCCAACTGAAAAATAAAGAAGATTCTTTGATAAATTTAGCACTAGAAATGCTTACCTTACAATCAAATATGATAAGTAGAATATCAAAAAGACAAACAGAAAGACAAACAGAAAGACAAACAAAAATAAAAGGAGCTTATAAACAACACATGCTCGCAAAAGCTAATAATGATACTTTTTATGACTATTTTGAAGAACAACGAAATGATTTCACATTTGGTTGATTATTATTACAAATTTGATAAAACAGCAATTTGTAATAATATTATATTTTATACAATGGCTTAAAAACACAGTAAATAAATAATACTATAAGCTAAAAATGTTTCTAAGACTATTATTAGTTTTAAGTTTTTTAAATATAACATGTTCATTTATACCTTTTACAATTTCAAATGATGTTGCTATAAAGAGGTCTGTTTCAACTATTCATGGTTATAAACTTAAAATGTCTATAAATGACGCAAATGTTAATTTTATAAAAGATACACAATTAATACATACTTCCAAATTTTATTTTTCAAAAGAAAATTATTATGACGTATTTCAAGATTTATTAAATAACAAGTTGTCAAAAATTTATATAGACAATAAATACGGAGAATTGGTAAGTGTAGATAATTTACCAAAAGATGACATATTATACAATCATTATCATTTGACAAATATAAATCCTATAGTTGTTCCTAATTTAGTTGAAAAAGCAAATGAATTACACGTCCCTTTATACTTTGTTAATTTTACACCAGAAAATATTGTAAATCTTCAAAACGTTGCAAGTGAAATTTTGACTGTTGCTAGTTATGGTTTACCAATATTATTTTTGTTGTCATTCTTATCTTCATTGTCTACAGCAAATACAGTTCAAGGTTTAAATAACAGAATGCCAATGAGACCAGGTAGAAATAATCAAATGACCCCTTTTAATTTTCCCTCGTTTCAAGAGAAAGATAAAGACGAATTCATTAAACCCAATATTTCTCTCAAAAGTTGGGCTGGAAGTCCAGAGGTTATTGAAGAATGTAAAGAAGTTATTTCTTATATTGAAAACAAAGCGTTATATAAAGAAATTGGTGCTGAAATGCCTAGAGGGATATTGCTTGAGGGACCTCCAGGCACTGGTAAAACATTATTGGCGAAGGCGATTGCTAGTGAAACAAATTCAACTTTTATTTCTATGTCTGGTTCGGAGTTTGTCGAATTATTTGTCGGCATGGGAGCAGCTCGCGTTAGAGAATTGTTTGATTCAGCTCGTAAGAATAGGCCGTGTATTATATTTATTGATGAAATTGATGCGGTTGCTAGACAGCGTGGAGCTGGAATAAATATGGCAAATGATGAACGAGAGCAAACTTTGAATCAATTGTTATATGAGATGGATGGTTTTAATGATAATGAAGACATTGTTGTGATGGCTGCTACAAACAGGAGAGATGTTTTGGATCAAGCAATTCTTCGTCCAGGAAGATTTGATAGAATTATTCGTGTTCCATCTCCAGACAAATTTTCAAGAGAAAAAATATTAGATTATTATATTAAAAGTAAAAAAACAGATAAACAATTTGATATTAAAGCCATTGCTGAGTTGACAGATGGATTTTCGGGCGCGCAATTAAAAAATTTAATTAATGAAGCTGCTATTTTATCAGCACGTAATAATCAAACAGTTATTAAAGAGAAATATGTTTTTGAAGCTTTTGAAAAATTAATTGTTGGATTAATCAGAAATAACGCGGATGTATTAGAATCGACCCAGAAAAGAGTAGCCATTCATGAAAGTGGACATGCGTTATTAACACTTATTTTTAGTGAATATTTTGATTTTCAAAAAGCATCTATTCAACCGACATACAATGGAGCAGGTGGATATACTATTTTCACAGAAAAACCAGAAATCAAAGACGGAGGGTTATATACAAAAGATATTTTAAAAAAACGACTTATTATTACTTTGGGTGGTAAAGCAGCTGAAAATTTATTTTATGGAGATGAACACGTATCATTGGGAGCTGTTGAAGATTTGAAACAAGCAAATAAATTATCACAAAGAATGATTGGTAATTTTGGTATGGGAAATAAATTGGAAGTATTCTTCAATGAAAATATAGCAGATGAAAGTAATCCATTTTTAGGTAGAAGTTTAGGAATAGGAGATAAATATTCACAACAAACAAAATATATTATGGATAAAGAATCGTTAGATTTAGTAAATGAAGCATACAAAGAAGCAAAGTATTTATTAAATATTTATAATGACAAATTAATGCTTTTTGCTGAATTATTACAAAACAATACAATATTAATGAACAATGATTTAACGAATGATTTTAGAAATTTTACATTATAATAAGGTTCTTATTTTATTAATGATAAATGTTACAATAGCAAACAATAGACCTCCCCATATTGTATCCATAACTACTGTTAAAAACGACCATTTACTAAATAACGCATAATTAGTAGTTTCATAAACACCGTAAATTATTAATCCAAAAATAAAGGCTTCGTATACTGATTTTTTGGGTTTAATAATAAAGTAATTTAATCCAAATATTAAAAAGATATAACAAAGGGCTGCTCCTAATAAATTGACTTTTAAAGGTGACCCTTGTACTTGTATGATTTGTTTAGTAAAATAATTTTTAGATAAATTTAAATAAAAAAAATCAATTATAACAAAAAGTATTGCTGAAATCAAAAATAAAATGTTGAACATTTGTTTATAATATTAACTATTATTTATTTATAATTTAGTGTATTTTGTATTTTTAATAAAAAATACAAAACATTTTTTTATAGTATTCTAATATATATAATGTCTACAAGTATTGGATATACAAATAGTATAAGAGGTAATTTTCCGAAATTTATTCCGTTAGGAATTGTTAAAGGTTCTTCATTAGGAGGTGCTTATCAAGGTTACATGCCGCAAGCAGTTCAAACAACTGATAAAGGGTCTTTCGGAAGTAATGTTTTTGAAAATATGCGTTATACCCTTAGAAATGCTTGGAATACTGCTTATAAAGCTGAATTATTAGTTGCTAAAAAAAAACAAATAATTACCCCTTTCCGTGCTGTAAATAATGCTGGTGATTTATTAAGTCGTGAGAACTATTCTTGTGGTGGTACTTGTCAATCTTTTCAAAGTAGACCTCAAATTAAGGGGTTAAGACAACATTTTGGATCAATATCGAAATCTTGTACACCAAGCGTTACATATAGTGGTAATCAAATAGCACCTAGTGTTCCTGCTGCTGCGTGTAATGTAAAATATGTATATGATAGTTCTGATTATACCACTTATTTAAAACAAAAAGCAATGGTGAGAAATTATAATGATTCTACTTTTGCGGGTAATGATTCTAGCGCAAGTCAAAGTGCTTGGAGAGCTGCTAGAAGATATTAGATCAATCCATATTATATTTTCTACAAATACAAATTAAAAATAATATTTTTTGTTATATAAATGGAATTTGTATTTTGTAATTTACCAGATGATATAATAAAAAATATTCTTTTGTATGATGAACATTTTATCATGCGAAAAGGAGTTATTGTATCTATAATTCCAAAAACAGATTATAGATATAATTTATTGAACTTCATTACACTACACCTAAACCATGTTGAAAATAGTAACAACACGATTAAATATAAATATCATTTTCATAATTTATATAATTATCATGGAAGATCTGTTTATAATCCTGATATGATTCAAATAAATATGAATGAATACAAAGATTTTGTTACATATTCTGTGTGGATTGGAAGACAATACCCTAAAACTGTTTTTTGTAATAAAAAACAAAACTACTATATTGAAAATAAATTGGATTATCAATGGATTTATACTGAGTTTACATATATAAGAAAATAGTGAGAGAATATATGTAAAAAGTCAGAGTTATACTTTTTTCCAAGAGCAAACATTATTTTTATTTGATTTAGATAGATACATATTTTCATTTGCTGGATAAGGATGTGATTTCCTATTTTATATTTAGATTAGAAAAAGTCTTTGGTTTACTATTATTACAAATAATATTGAAAAGAAAATTTTCTCAATTATTTGGATTCTAGTGAATTACAATATTCCATGTATTTTTCTTTTTGTTCGTCATTCAAAAGTGATTCTAACATTTCTATTTTACCAACAAAATAATCTATATTTTTTTGTATTGTTTGTGTTATATTTTGTTTTAAATTTTCTGTGAAATTGGCTGCTGTCTCTCGCTCTTTGGCCCTTTCAAATAACATTTCGTCTACATTTATATCGTATTGTGCGACGATTTCTTCTAATTGTGCTTTCGTTTTTTTTTCTATGTATGTAAAGTAACTTAACTCATTCTTCATACACCAAAAATTAATTGCGCCAATCATATCATATCTACGATAGTTTCCTTTCATTTTGATTAGTTGTTATATGATATAATGTCATTTTTTTATATCTTTTCTCATTTATATTTAGTATTATGGTAATTACGACAAACTAAAAAATAGAAATATATTTTATAACTCCATAATACAAATGAACAAAACGAATAATAAAGATCTGATGCAAAAAACAGATTTCAATCATTGGTCTATATCATACCTAAAAGAAATTTATCAATGTAGCAAATGTAAAAAAAGGAATACTATTGTATTGTCTTCCAATTTACAAGGAGAGAAACAACCATTTCAAAATTGTGTATATTGTGGAAATCCAAATTATATTAAGTAGATAATTTTTTTTATTATAATATATTTTCATATGTTATATTAAATGACAACTCCATATAGTGTAACTACATCCATTGGTTCCGTATCTTATAATAATTATGTAAATGCTCCTATAAACGGACCGCTAAGTACAAATCAATATCCAAGTGCTCAACCATATCATAGTTATGGCACTTTGACAGGGTTAAGACCAAACCCGCCTTTATTTTATCCACAACAGGAGCCAGTATATGCTGAAATGATGTCAAATCAAAGACAAGCATACTTAAGAGTAGCTACAAAACGTCAAGATATAGATAGTCCGAATATTAGGAAAGGTTTAGACAAATATATACAACAAGGTGTTTTAGATTCATCACTACAAAATGTTGGTGTTTTAAATCCATCTACGCCTAGCATGTGTTTTTCACATTCAACTGGTAAAAGATATGCTGTATCCACTCATACAAATTATATTGCTCCTATTCCTGGTTCCATGTATACAACTATATTGAAACGGAATGCTGTAGGAAAATCGAGTTTCAAAGTGGGTCTACCTTTAGATGAACCGATATCAACAAAAAATTATTATCCAAGTGGAGTTAGAACAACAATTCGTCGAGTGCGTTCAGGTGGGTGTACCGCGCCAAAAAAGAAAGGCTCTATTTATAATTATAGTTTACAAAATGGCGCGGTTTGTTGTTGGGGTGCGCTTCCAAGACAAAATTATTAAATTTATAATTTAGAAATAATAAAATATATATATATTTTATAAATGTCAGGATTCTATTTACCAAGTCGCGATTTTTCACCATATTTACAACCAATGCCTACTTTAGGTACATCGGGAAGAACAACTGTTGCTGTACTTATAGGAAGTTCTAGGGCTGGTGCTGGAAGTAGTGGCAGAATTTATGATTGGTTAAAATCAACTGGTCAATTAGAAAACACCGTAAATTCTCCACAATTCAAAGCAATTAAGCAAAGAAGTCAATTAGCATTGGCATCACTTGGTGGTAATAAATATAGATATTATATTTAGATGTCATAATAATAATTTAATTTTTATATTATTATTATAATATATATATGC
>Ga0209617_10000114_pt1 | contig 30555 bp, 23 predicted proteins | sample LakEriepJuly2011_2_FD_187459 | JGI IMG/M metagenome (GOLD analysis project Ga0209617, IMG submission 187459) | Freshwater microbial communities from dead zone in Lake Erie, Canada - CCB epilimnion July 2011 (SPAdes) (version 2) | ecosystem: Environmental > Aquatic > Freshwater > Lentic >...
GACGGTCGTCGATGATTCGCGCAAACGCGGCGCGCCGGCGGATCTGGTGGTGAAGACGCTCATCGCCGGCTGGGCCGAGGGCATGACGGCGTTGAAACCGGGCGGCAAAGCGGAGTTCTTTATCCCTCCCTCGCTCGGCTACGGCACGATGGGCGGAGGCGGCGTGCCGGCGGGTGCGGGATTGATTTTCGAGGTCGAGCTGATGGCGGTGAATCCCTGAGGTCGGGGGCGCCGCCGGCTGCGCCTCGCCGGAGCGGGCACTGCGAGAGTTGCCTGCTTCCGCTTTGCGATCCCCAGCGGGCCGTTGTCGGCCGTCACATGAATTTGTGACGGACAGGTTAAATTGTTGTGTGGAATTCGGGCCTTTGAGAGTTGTTCTCGACCGCGGTCGATGGCGGCCGCACACCTCGCCTTTTCCCTCATGACACATCTCCGAAAGCTCCTGGTTACGGTCACCTTTTCCTTCACTGCGGTCGCTTCCGCCCAAACCACGGTCCCGAGTCCGGGCGCGGCGACCGGCGACGAAGCGGTGAAACTGGATGCCTTTACCGTCACCGGCTCCAATATTCGCCGGACCGACGCGGAGACCGCGCTACCGGTTACGATTCTGAACGCGGCCGATCTCGACGCGCGCGGGGCGGCGACGATGGCGGAGCTCTTCGAGACGCTGGGCATGGCTGAAATCTCGGGCATTACCGAAATCAACAACGGGCCGCAGCTCGCCCGCGGCGACGTGGCGTCGATCGACCTGCGCGGCATCGGCTCGGGCAGCACACTGACCTTGCTCAACGGTCGCCGCATGGCGCCGCACCCGATTTCGATGGCGGAGAACGGTGTCCCCTCGCTGGCGGTGAACATCAACACCATCCCGCGCGCCTTGGTGGGGCGGGTGGAAATCCTGCGCGACGGCGCCTCCGCCATTTACGGCGCAGATGCGGCGGCGGGCGTGATCAACAATCTCGTTTCCCGCACGTATGTCGGCCGCGGGCTGACCCTGAAGGGCTCAATGACGCAGCACGGCGGGGCGAACGAGTTTAACGCGACGGCGTTTGAAGGCAGGCAGCTCGGCAAGACGCACCTCTCGATGTCGATCGACTATTTTCACCGCGACGCCCTCGCCGCGCACGACCGCGCTTGGGCAAACGACGCCGACCTGCGCGTGAACCGGAAGCTGCCGGCGCCGTGGAACGGGATTCCTGTGATTGATCCGGTGACGGGCACCGCGTTCGCCCGGGACAACGATTTCGCCAACACGAACAGCGTGAACCAGTGGGGCCAATGGCAGCGCGGATTTATCCAGCCCAATTTGCTGACCTTCGTCGGCTCGCGGCCGACCGGCAACACGGGTATCACCACCAGCACGACGCCGCCGGCGGGCGTGGCGACGATGGCAGCGGACGGCATGTTCTACCTTTGGCCCAGCCCGGCGGGAGTTTCGTTCAAGCAGACTGCGCTGTCCCGCAATATTGACAGCGCCGAAAACGCGACTTTTTCGAATTGGAATCTTTGGAAGATGCTAATCCCGGCGACGGATCGCGTGCAGTTTGCCACGTTTGTCGACCACACGATCAACGACCGCCTGAGCGCGTTCGGCGACTTGCTGTTTTATCGGGCCTACAGCCGGACCGGGCGCGAGCCGGTTAATTTCAAAAACACCGACGACCAAGGCATCTACCTGCCCGCGTCGAATCCGTGGAATCCTTTTGGCGTGCGCTTCTATAGCCCCACGGGCGCCGCGAACGCGGATGGCACGCCGCGCCTCACGGGCACCCCGGCCGATGTCTCGCTATGGACCGGGATCTCGCCCGGGCAAAACTCCAGCGACGGCCTCAAGCCCCGAGTGACGGAAGTTTATACCTATTCGTGGCGCGTGCTCGGCGGCCTGCGCGGCAAGCTCGGCCCATCTTGGGAGTGGGAGTCGGCGGTCGTCGCCTCCGGCTCGCAGACGCACGAATACGAACGTTTTCAAGTGCGCGAGTCGCTCCTGCGGCGCGCCTTGAACCGCACGGATGCGACGGCGTTTAACCCGTTTCCCGTGACGTTCAAAATCGTAAACAACCAGATCGTCGTCGATCAGCCGTATAAAAATCCGGCCTCGGCCTACGACGGCATCTACGGCGACGAAGACCGGTTTGGCCGCACGAATCTTTTCATCTGGGACGCGAAAATCAACGGGCAGCTCTGGCGGTTGTTCAACGGCGGGCGCATCGGCGTCGCGAGCGGCACCGAGGTGCGCTACGAGACCTACGACGACAAACGCGCCAGTTTCGTCGGCCTCAATCCGCCCGGCTCGGGCAGCCAGTTTCCGTTTTTGCGCGAAGGCGACAACGACTTCCTCGCGCTCAGCTCGAACGTGCCGATCAGCGCGGCGCAGACCATCTACGCCGCCTACCTCGAAACGGCGCTGCCCTTCGTGACGCGCGAAAATCGCCTCCCGCTCGTGGAAAGCCTCGAGCTGACCTTGGCCGGCCGCTTCGAGCATTTCTCGATCTTCGGCCAGACGACGAAACCGAAGGCCAGTCTCGTGTGGAAACCGTTTTCGTTTCTCAAGCTCCGAGCTTCGGCGGCCGAATCGTTTCGCGCGCCGAATCTGGTGCAGACCAACACCACTCCGCTGCGGCGCCAGATCGGCGCGGACGATTCCTATCGCCTGGCCGCGACCGGCCTCGCTTCGGACGGCATCGCGCAACGCACGGTCTTCCGGCAGGGCAACCAGAACCTCAAACCCGAAGAGGCGAAGACTTGGGTCGCAGGTTTCGTCCTCGACGTGCCCAAGTTGCGCGGCCTCTCGCTGTCCTTTGATTATTTCCACCTGAACCAGAACAAGGTGATTGAAAACGTGGGCGGCCAAGCGGCGATCGACCGCGATGAATTGGTGCTCGAGCTCGCCACGCAGGCCGAACTCGCGAAGGGCACCAATATCAACCAGATCGACCTCGGTTCCGGCACGGCGGCCTACAAGGGCTCGGAAAAAGTCGTGCGCAAGCCAGTGACCGATGCGGACCGGCTGGCGTTTGCGACCTACAATGCCCAGCAGACGAGCAACAACGCCCGACGCGCCGCCGTCGGCGAGATCGTAAGCGTCATCGATGACTACCTCAACTTGAGCGGCCGCGATATCCAAGGCTATGAATTCGGGGCGCAGTGGCGTTCGCCGAAGACGAGCTACGGGCAATTTATCTTCAACGGTGACGCGACCCACTACGTCCTTCGGACCTCGCAAGAGAACGCCACTTCCCGGGTCCTCGTCGAACTCGACCGCAACGGCCGAGTGAAATGGCGCGCCAGCGGTTCGGTTTCTTGGCGCTTAGGAGGCATCTCAGCGGGTTGGTTCACGAGCTACTTCGGTTCGACGGTGGATACCTCCGCCGCGACCACCGAAGCGATTTTCCGCGCACTTGGGGCGCCGAATTACATTCGGGTTTATAACGATAACGGTATCACGCGCTACCTGCTGCGCATTAAGCCGACCTACAATCACAACGCGTGGGCGTCCTACCGGTTCTCTGGAAAACAGGGGGCTTGGTTGAAGGGCGTGACCGTGCGCGGCGGGATCAACAACGTGCTCGATGCCGAGCCGCGATTGGCCGATGAACAATACGGTTATCTAGCCGGCTCGGCCAATCCTCGGGGACGCCAATTCACTTTTGAAGTTTCGAGGAAGTTCTGATTTCGCGCGGGCGTCGCGCCGCGGGTGCAAGGCCATCGTGAACCTGCGCGCGCGGATGTTAGTAGCACCGGTCGATGCCGCTCGGACCGGGTGCATGCCACGGGTTGCCTAGCCCGCAGCCGCCGTCTTAGCTCGGGGCGTTTTCCTTCTTACCCGCGTGATCTCATTCCTAAAACCCGCCCAGAATATTTCACCGCTGCCCGCGGATCGCATTGATCCGGAATACCGTCGCCTCCGCTGGCAGGTGTTTGCCGGAATTTTCGTCGGTTATGCGGCGTTCTATTTGGTGCGAAATAATTTTGCGCTCGCGCTGCCTTCGATCCTCAAGGCGCATCCTGAATTTACGAAAGTTCAACTCGGCTGGGCGATGACGGGACTTTCGGTGGCGTATGGGATTTCGAAGTTCATCATGGGCTCGGTGTCGGATCGCAGCAATCCACGCTGGTTTATGGCGCTCGGCCTGCTGCTCACGAGCGGGGTTACCTTTGCGTTTGGCACGGTTCCGGCGATCTACGATTCGCTGGCGCTGATCATTGCGCTCCAAGCCCTCAACGGTTGGTTCAACGGCATGGGCTGGCCGCCGTGCGGTAAAACGATGGTGCATTGGTGGAGCACCAAAGAACGGGGCAAAATTGTGGCCGCGTGGAACGCTGCGCATAATGTCGGCGGCGCGCTCATCGCGGTGTTTGCGACGTGGGCGGTCGTGCGGTTTGGCGACTGGGGCGCGACGTTTTACTTCAACGCGGCGATTGCCGCCGGGGCGGCCGGCCTGATTTTGCTGCTACTGCGCGATACGCCCCAGAGCTGCGGGCTGCCGGCGATCGAGAGCCACAAAGATGACTATCCGCCGAACTACTCCGCCGACCACGAGCGCACGTTTACCTTCAGGGAAATTTTCGTCAGCCACGTGCTGAACAACAAGTTCCTGTGGGCGATCGCGCTCGCGAACGCATTCGTGTATTTTGTGCGTTTCGGGGTGGTGAACTGGATTCCGACCTACCTGCAAACGGCGAAAGGCTTCAATTTCAAGGAATCTGGTTTTGCGTGGACGGCCTTCGAACTCGCCGGGATCCCCGGCACACTTTTGTGCGGATGGATTTCCGACCGCGTCTTCAAGGCGCGGCGGGCGCCGGCGACCATTTTGTTCATGGGACTCACGCTGGTCGGGCTATTGATATACCGTTGGAACGACACCGGCCCTTACTGGATCGACGTCGCGGCGCTGATCATGATCGGCTTTTTCATTTACGGACCGATTATGATGATCGGGCTGCACGCGCTTGATCTCGTGCCGAAAAAAGCGGCGGGCACGGCCGCGGGATTCACGGGTTTTTTTGGCTACTTCCTCGGCTCGGCGCCCTCGGGCGCGGGCGTGGGTTGGATCGCGCACACTTGGGGCTGGGACGGCGTCTTTAGCACGATGATTGCGTGCTGTGTGCTGACGATGGGGTTCAGCGCGCTGACGCTGGGGCAGCGGACGACCAGCCGTTCGATTTCACCATGAAAAAAATCCGAATGAGTCTGACGATGGCGGCGTTGTTGGCGGGGGTCGCCCAGGCGGCGGAGACCCGGCCGCTCGTGATCGCGCACCGCGGGGCGAGCGGTTATCTGCCGGAGCACACGCTCGCGGCGAAGGCGATGGCGCACGGGCAAGGTGCGGATTTCATCGAGCAGGATCTCGTGCTGACGAAGGACAATGTGCCGGTGGTGTTGCACGATGTGCACATCGATACTGTGACGGATGTAGCGAAGGTTTTTCCTGAGCGGAAACGGGCGGACGGTCGATTTTACGCGCTGGATTTTACGGTGGCGGAGTTGAAGCGGTTGCGCCTCTCGGAGCGATTTAATGCGAAGACGGGGGCGCGGGTCTTTCCGGGGCGGTTTCCGGCGGGGCTGGCCGAGTTTCGGATCGCGACGCTGGAAGAGGAGTTGCAACTAATCGATGGATTGAACCGCAGCACGGGGCGCACGGCGGGGATTTATCCTGAGTTAAAGCAGCCGAAATGGCACCGCGAGCAAGGGCGCGATCTCAGCAAGGTCGTGCTTCCGATCCTTGCGCGCTACGGCTACGCCACGAAAGCCGATGCGTGTTTTGTGCAATGCTTTGAGTGGGAGGAGTTGAAACGCATCCGCAATGAACTGGGCTGGAAGGGGAGATTGGTACTGTTGATCGAGGTCGCCGCGACCAGTGAGGACGGCACAAATTACGATGAGGTGTGCACGCCGTCGGGTTTGATAAAAATTGCGCAGACGGTGCAGGGGATTGGACCGCCGCTCGGGCGTGTGGTGACGTGGAGCGCCGCGGGCAAGGCGACGGCCTCGGCGTTGGTAAAGGACGCGCACGCGGCGGGCCTGATGGTGCATCCCTACACCGCGCGGTCGGACGCGCTGCCGAAGCATTGCCCTTCGATGGTAGCGTTGCACGCGGCGCTGTTTCGCGACGCGGAGTCGGACGGGGTGTTTACCGACTTTCCGGATGTGACGCGCGCGTGGGTCTTGGCGCGATAGTTTCCGCGCAGCGTGCCCGATCGAAAGGGGCGCCATGCCGGGGGCGATGTGACTCGCCCGAAAAAAATTTACGCGGTCAGCCGGCGACCGGTTTTGAAAGCCCGTCGAGTCGCTTCATCACGGCGGGGGTAAGCTTTTCAACCACGTCGAGGGCTCCGAGATTTTCGGTGAGTTGCTCGGGGCGGGAGGCGCCGAGGATGACCGAGCTCACGTGCGGGTTTTTGAGACACCAAGCGACGCCTAGGCGCGGGAGGGTGGTGCCGAGTTCTGCCGCCAGCGCGGCGAGTTTCGGGACGACGGCGAGCTTGGCGGGCGTCTTGGGATCGTTGAGCACCATATCGCGCAGCCACTCCATGCCGGAGGCGCTGAGACGGGAATCTTTCGGAATGCCCGTGTTGTATTTGCCGGTGAGAAGACCGCTGGCGAGGGGCGACCAGATGGTGGTGCCGAGGCCGTGATCGCGATAGAGCGGGGCGTATTCCTTTTCGACGCGGGTGCGGTGAAAGAGACTGTATTGAGGCTGCTCGGTGATGGGGGCATGGAGGTTGTGCGCGGTGCAGAGCCGGAACGCTTCCTGGAGTTGAACGGCACTCCACTCGCTGGTGCCCCAGTAGAGAACTTTGCCCTGGGCGATGAGGTCGTGCATCGCGCGGCAGGTTTCAAGGATCGGCGTCGTGGGATCGGGGCGGTGGCAATAGAAGAGGTCGAGATAGTCAACTTGCAGGCGTAGCAGTGCCGCGTGGCAGGCCTCGAACAGATGTTTTCGCGATAGACCGGTCTGGTTGGGCTTCTCGTCTTCGCAGCCGAAGTAAGCTTTGCTTGAAACGATGTAGCTGCTGCGGCGCCAACCGGATTTTTTCAGAATCGCGCCCATAACAATCTCGGCTTGGCCGGCGGCGTAGACTTCGGCGTTGTCGAAAAAATTGATGCCGGCGTCGTAGGCGGTGTGGAGCAGTTTCTTGGCGACGGGATCGCCGATTTGTTTGCCGAAGGTGACCCAGGCACCAAAGGAGAGCGCGGAAATTTGCAGGCCGGAGCGGCCGAGGTTGCGGTAAATCATGAGCGGAGGCAGCGAGGTTGGAGAGCGGAGTGGAGGGCAGGATGGCCCACGGAACACACGGAAGACACGGAAGAACTCAAACTGGGAGAAACGAAACCCGGCGAATCATGGGGTGAGCCAGGATTTGGCGGCGGTGAGATCGGCGGCGATGAGGCCGTGGCTGGCTGTGACCATCTGCTGCGTCACTTCGGCTCCGCCGGCCCGGAGGAGGGTCGCGAGGCGGGGCGGGTGGTCGAGCGGGACGATGGGATCGGCGGTGCCGTTGAGGAGAAGCACGCGCTTGTCGGAAAGGGACGCCGAGGTGGCGGGTTGATCGAGGACCACCATCGAACGGAGGAGCACGGCGCCGCCGAGGACGGCGGGGCGGAGCTGGAGGATCGTGGCGGCGATATTGGCGCCGTTGGAGAAGCCGACGGCGGTGAGGCGAGTCGGATCGAGGCCGTAGTGGGTGCAGGCGGCGGCGATGAAGTCCGCGAGGGCGTGGGTGCGGCGGTCGATCTCGGCGGGATCGAAACGGCCCTCGGCGAGCCGGGCGAAAAAGCGAAGCGCGCCGTGCTCAGAGACATCGCCACGCGGGCTCAGGACGGCGGCACCAGGAGCAAGGGTGCGAGCCAGCGGCAGGAGGTCGCGCTCGGTGCCGCCGGTGCCGTGGAGGAGAAGAAGCGGTGCGGCGTTAGGATCGGTGCCGGAATGGCAGAGGTGGTGGTAGGAGAAGAGCGACACGAGAGGAGAAAGAGTTCTGGAAACCGACGGGCGAGTTTCGGAAAAGTTGTCATCTTATAGATGACAAATATTGGGTCGCGAGCGGTCATTTTCAAATCGGAGCTCCGGAAAGATTGTCATCCATTAGATGACAAATGGGCCGGAGCGTGCGGGAGGAGGCGGAAGCGTGAGTGAGGGCAGGTGGGATTCGATCTCGGCGCGCTGCGATTCGTAGTGGGCCGGGAGCTTGAGCGCGTGGCCGAGCGTCGCGAGCGGTTCGTCCACAGTGAAACCGGGGTTGTCGGTCGCGATCTCGAAGAGAACGCCCTCGGGTTCGCGGTAGTAGATCGAGTGGAAGTAGTTTCGGTCCATGACCGGGCTGACCTGGAGATCGAGGCCGACCAGAATTTTGCGGGCTTCGGCCTGAGTCGTGTCGTCCGGCGTGCGGAAGGCGATGTGGTGGACCGTGCCGGCGCCGGGGAGTCCGCGGGGGAGCTTCGGATCCACTAGGAGATCGATGTAGCTGCCGGGTCCGCCGGTGGCGACCGTGTAGCGGGTGCGGCCGCCGTCGGTCTGCGTGACGCGGTAGCCCATCGCGCCGGTGAGGAGCGCGGCGGTGGGGGCGGTGGAGGTGACGGCGAGCGTCACCGAGTGGAAGCCACGAATGCCGTGAGCGGCGGAGATCTCTGGATGCGCGTGGGCGGTACGGGTATCGGGCTCGGAGGTCGCGACGAGTTCCAAAACGAGACCATCGGGATCGGTGAAGCCGAGGACTTCGTCGCCGAAGCGGTCGATCGGCGTGGCGGGAGCGACGCCGTGGGCGAGCAGGCGGGTGGTCCAAAAAGGCAGGCTGCTGGCCGGCACCGAAAAGGCGGTGGCGTAAGCCTGACCGCGTCCCGGACGGCCGCGACGGATGCCGGCCCAGGGGAAGAAGGTCAGAACGGAGCCGGGGGTGCCGACGCTATCGCCGTAGTAGAGGTGGTAGGTGGACGGGTCGTCGAAGTTCACGGTGCGCTTGATCAGGCGCAGGCCGAGCACGCGCGTGTAAAAATCGACGTTGCGGCGGGGATCGCCGGCGACGGCGGTGACGTGGTGGAGGCCGGTGAGAGCGAGCGTGGAGGAGGAAGCGGAGGGGTTCACGAATGAGATGCTTTGATATTGAAACAATGCGGAGGTGGCGGGGGATTGCAAGCGGCGGGGCGTCGTGGGTAGGGGCGGCTCTCCGAGACGACCGCGGACGCCTCAGAGAGGCGGCCCCACTTGGGGCAGGTGCCTTCGGCGGGAGATGGTCCGAGCTCTGAGTTGACGGACGATCCTAGCTGGACAGGATACTGTCCATATGAACGCCATCACCTATACGGTAGCGCGCGAGAATCTTGCCTCGACCATGGATAAGGTTTGCGACGACCGGGAGCCGGTGATCATCACGCGCAACCGCGATCAAGCGGTGGTCATGGTCTCGCTGGAAGATTACAAGGCGATGGAGGAAACGGCGTATCTAAGCCGAAGCCCGAAGAATGCGGCGCGGTTGCGCTCGGCGATCCGGTCGATGGAGAAAGGTCGTGGCAAGGTTCGGAAGCTCATCGAAGTCTGATTTGGATGAATCTGGTTTTCACGCCTGAAGCCTGGCAGGACTACCTGCATTGGCAGGCGACGGACGTGAAGCAGGTGCGCCGAATCAATCTGCTCTTGAAGGAGATTGCCCGGGAGCCGTTTGGAGGAATCGGAAAACCCGAACCGCTGAGGCATGAATTCCAAGGCTGTTGGTCGCGCCGCATCGATGGCGAGCATCGGGTGGTTTATCGGGTCAGCGGCGAGAACGTCTGGTTGTTGCAAGTGCGCTACCACTATCGGGAGTAAGTTTGGAGAACGCGGGTGCGCAATTCGAACTTGGGTTGTGGGTGGAGCCCGATGTCCTCACGGTGCTGGGCGGGCGCGCGTGGCGTAGGTTTCGGAAAGCCCGATGGGGCCATCGGGCTCCACCTTGCTACCAGCCGTAATTCCGCTTGATGCGAAGTGCTTCGTAGAGGTCGGTGGGGAGTTCGAGGATGAAACGGCTCGGCGTGAGCATCATGCCGCCGGGGCCGGCCCGGGAGGCTATCTTCGGGTAACTCAGATAGAGCTCGTTGCGGGCGCGCGTCACGGCCACGTAGAATAGGCGGCGTTCTTCTTCGACGTCGCCGCCCTCGATCGCGCGGCGGCCGGGGAATTGGCCGTCGGCGAGACCGATCAAAAAGACGACGTCATACTCGAGGCCTTTGGCCTGATGGATCGTCGTGAGTTTCACGGCGTCGGTTTCGGGGTCGACGCGGCGCTCGCTGGTCTCGCCGTTGAGAAGCACGATTTGCGCGAGGAAGTCCTGCGTCTCATCGAAGCGCTGAGCGAAGCCGATGAGGGCTTTCAGTTCTTCGAGGCGGTCCACGTAATCGGCGTAGGCGCCTTTGAGGTAGTCGCCATACCAGCCCTCGATGGCGATCTCGACGGTCTCGGGCGGCTTGCGGGTCTGCATCGCCTCGGCGACCTGTTGGAGCGAGCTGCAGAAATTCGGCCAGTCTTCACGGGCGTCTTTGGCGACTTTGCTGAGGACGTCGTCGGTCGCGAGGACGTCGATGAAGTTCTTTTGGAGGAGCTGGGCGTTTTCGCGGGCGACAGTGTAGATCTTCTGCGCGCCCTTTTCGCCGATCTTGGGGAGAAGAATGGCGATGCGTTGCCAGGCCTGTTCGTCGGCGGGGTTGTAAACGAAGCGGAGGAGGGCGATGAGGTCGCGGATGTGTTGGCGCTCGAAAAATTTCACCCCGCTCGTGATCTGGTAGGGAACGGCGGCGCGGGAGAGGGCGAGTTGGATTTCGAGCGCGAGAAAATGCGAGCGGTAGAGGATGGCGATCTCGTTGAGCGAAACGCCGTCGTCTTCGACGAGGGAGCGGATGCGCTTGAGGATGAACTCGGCCTGTTCGCGGTCATCCATGGCTTGGACGACGAACGGTTTTTGGGAGTTGGCGCGGTGGGCGCGGAGTTCTTTCTCGAAGTGGCGGCCTTTGGGTTGGGCCTCGAGGACGCCGTTGGCGAGGGCGAGGATCTGGGGCGTCGAACGGTAATTGGTCTCGATGCGGTGGATGACGGTGCCGGGGTGACGCTCAGGGAACGTCATGATGTTTTCGAAGTCGGCGCCGCGCCACGAGTAGATGCACTGGGCGTCGTCGCCGACGGCCATCACACGGTGGTGGGCGGCGAGTTTATCGACGATCTGGGCCTGGAGCGTGTTGGTGTCCTGATACTCGTCGACGAGGACGTGGCGGAAGCGCTGGGCAAAATGTTGGGCGACCTCGGGGGCGTCGGTGAGGAGCTTGAGCCAAAGTTCGAGTAGGTCGTCGTAGTCGACGACGTTTTGCTCGCGCTTTTTCTTGGCGTAGGCGGCGGCGAAGGGCGGGAAGCGGTGGGAAATCTCGCTGTATTGCGGGAACTGGTCGGTGACGGTCTGCGCGAGGGAGAGCTGAGTGTTGCGGGCGAGAGAGAGGACGCTGAAGAGCGGGCCGGGCTTGGGGTTGGTTTTGTCCTTGAAGAACAGTTTGTCCTCGGTTTCGACCGTCTGCTTGAGCAGCGATTCGGATTCGTCGGCGTCGAGGATGGTGAAATTTTTTGGCAAGCCGATGGCTTCGCCGTGCATCCGAAGGGCGCGGTGGCCGATGCCGTGGAAGGTGCCGCCCCAAAAGCGACCGGGCTCGTAACCGGTGAGCTGTTGCACGCGGTGGAGCATTTCCTTGGCGGCTTTGTTGGTGAACGTGAGGAGAAGAATTTCCCAAGGCTTCACGCCTTGCGAAATGAGGTAGGCGACGCGGTAGGTGAGGGTGCGGGTCTTGCCGGAGCCGGCACCGGCCAGGACGAGGATCGGCCCGGGTGGGGCGGTGACCGCGGCAAACTGTTCGTCGTTGAGCAGCGCACGAAAATCGATGGGCGGGAAGCCGGGGGGGCCGGAAGGGGCGTCGAGTTCGAAGTCCATGCTGGGGCGCGGGCGAGGGGCGGAAGGCTGGAGCCGTGGGCTTGTTTGGATAGCCGGCGGGGGCGGCCGGCGCCCAAGTTTAAAGGAGGACGAGGTCGTTGCGGTGGACGACTTCGAGGCGCTTGCGGGCAGGGTGCAGGGCGCGGAGGGCGTCGGCCTTCAGGCCGGCGAGGGCGGGGATTTCTTTGGCCGAGAAATGAGTTTTGCCTCGGGCGAGCACGGTGCCGTCGGGGCCGGCGATGTTGACGATATCGTCGGCGGCGAAATCCCCGCGGGCGTGGGTGACGCCGACGGCGAGCAGGCTGCTGCCGCGTTCGCGGAGGATGGGCACGGCGGGGGCGTTGACGAAGATCGTGCCGGCGGGGCGCTGGAAATATGCGAGCCAGTGTTTCTTGGCATCGAGCGGGATGCCGCTCGGGACGAAGAACGTGCCGGGTCCGGTGCCGCCGAGGAGGCGGGCGATGATCGCGGGCTCGGAGCCGCTGGCGATAAAGACACCGCAGCCGGCGCGGGTGGCGAGTCTGGCGGCGGTGATTTTGGAAATCATGCCGCCAGTGGCGGTCTCGCTGGTGGTGCCGCCGGCCATGGCCTCGATGGTCGGGGTGATTTTTTCCACGACCGGCACGATCTCGCCGGTGCCCTTCAGGTCGATGAGACCGGGCGCGGTGGAGAGAATGAGGAGGTGATCGGCCTCGACGAGGCTGGCGACGAGGGCGGAGAGGGTATCGTTGTCGCCGAATTTGATTTCGGCGGCGCTCACGGTGTCGTTTTCGTTGATGATCGGAATGGCGCCGTAGCCGATGATCTGGCGGAGCGTTTCACGGACGCCGAGGTAGCGGGTGCGGACGCGGAGGTCGTCGTGGGTGAGGAGAACTTGGGCGACGGTCAGGGCGTGGGGCGCGAAAGCAGTTTGCCAAACCTGCATGAGGCGCGACTGGCCGATGGCGGCGCAGGCCTGTTTTTTGGAAACGTCTTTGGGCTTTTTGGTGAGCGCGAGCGCGCCCATGCCGAGACCGACGGCGCCGGAGGAGACCACGATCACTTCGGTGCCGGCGGAGCGAAGCGTGGCGAGTTGCGTGGCTAGGTCGGCGATGCGGGCGGTGTCGAGCTGGCCGATGCCGGAGGTCAGGACGCCGGTGCCGAGTTTGACGACGACACGCCGGGGGGCGCGGCTGGAGATTTCTTTTTTCAACGCGGGGACGCGGAAAGCGCGGGCGGGCAAACGGGCGGCGGGGAAGGGCGGGTTGAAGATCCCGCCCTACGACTTAGGCTCAGACGGTGAGCAAATCCTTCTCTTTGTGGGCGAGGTGGTCGGCGATGCTCTTGATGGAGGCGTCGGTCGCGGCCTGAATGTCTTTTTCGAGGCGTTTGCCCTCGTCCTCCGGAAGCTTGGCTTTTTTGACCGATTCCATGACGTCGCGGCGGACGTTGCGGACGTGAACCCGGCCCTCCTCGGCGAGGCGGTGGGCGTTTTTTACGAACTCAAGGCGGCGCTCCTTGCTCATGTCGGGCAGCGGGATGCGGATGACCTTGCCGTCGGGGATCGGGTTGAAACCGAGGTTGGCCTCTTGGATGCCCTTGATGATGTCTTTGATGAGTGAGGTGTCCCACGGCTGAATTTGAATCAGGCGGGCGTCGGGCGTGCTGATAGCCGCGCACTGTTTGAGCGGGGTGCGGGTGCCGTAGGCCTCGACCAGCACGGTCTCGACCATCGCGGGCGTGGCTTTGCCGGTGTGGATGGAGCTAAATTCGTGGAGCGTATGATCCACGGCTTTTTTCATTTTGGCTTGGGCTTCGGCGAGGAAAGGAGAGGACATGGGTGGAAAAAATTGGGATTAACGATGAAGGATTTTCGGTTGCCGGAGCGACGGCGCGGGAGGCTAGTTTTTGACTAAGGTGCCGATCTTTTCACCGAGGACAGCTTTGCGGATGGCGTGCTCGTCGTTGAGGTCGAAAACGAGGATCGGGACGTTGTTGTCTAAGCAAAGGGAAAACGCGGTCGAGTCCATGACGTTGAGCCGCTGCTTGAGGGCGTCGACGAACGTGATTTGGTCGTACTTGACGGCGTCGGGGAATTTCTTCGGGTCCTTGTCGTAGATGCCGTCGACCTTGGTGGCCTTCATGATGATGTCGGCGTGCATCTCGGAGGCGCGCAGGGCGGCCGTGGTATCGGTGGAGAAATACGGGTTGCCGGTGCCGGCGGCGAAGATAACGACGCGGCCCTTTTCGAGGTGGCGCATGGCGCGGCGGAGGATGAACGGCTCGGCGATCTGGTTCATCGGGATGGCGCTCTGGACGCGGGTGGTGACACCCATTTTTTCCAGACCGTCCATGAGAGCGAGGGCGTTGATGACGGTGGCCAACATGCCCATGTAGTCGCCGGTCGTGCGGTCGACGCCGCGTTGGGCGCCTTGGAGACCGCGGAAGATGTTGCCGCCGCCGATCACGACGCACACTTCGACGCCGAGATCGGCGATTTCCTTTACCTGACTGCAGGTTTTTTCGAGCGTGGCGGCGTCGATGGGATCGCCGGTTTTACCCCCGCGCAGAACCTCGCCAGAGAGCTTAAGGACGATGCGTTTATACTTCACGCCGAGCGCGACACGTTTGTTGGCATGCATGGTGCGTGAGGAAACGATTGTGCAAAATCGGCGTCAATGCCCGAGATGGTACGATCGAGGCAAACCGCTGTAACCGGGAGTGAAGTCAGTGGTTTTCCGCAAAATCCGACCGACTGTGCGGCCGGAGGAAATCAGACTTCGCCGCTGGAGACGCCGGAAACGTTCGGTGTTTCCCCGACCCTCCAGCTTACGACGACTGAGGGCTTGCCGGCTTCCGTTGGCTCTCTCACGTTCGCAGGCTTCATGAAAAAAGCCCTCATCACCGGCATCACCGGGCAAGACGGTTCGTATCTCGCCGAGCTCCTGCTGGCCAAAGGCTACGAAGTTCACGGGGTGATTCGCCGGGCCTCGACCTTCAATACGAGCCGGATCGATCACCTTTACCGCGACCCGCACGTTAACGGCGTGAAGCTCCATCTCCACTACGGCGACCTCGCCGATTCCGTGCAGATGGTAAAGCTGCTCTACGAGCTCCAGCCGGACGAAATCTACAATCTCGGCGCTCAATCTCATGTGCGCGTTTCCTTCGATATCCCGGAGTATACGGGTGACGTGGTGGGGCTCGGCTCGGTGCGAATCCTCGAGGCGATCCGCGAGGCCGGCTTAGTGAAGAAATGCCGGTTCTACCAAGCTTCGTCCTCCGAGATGTTCGGCAAGGTCCAAGAGGTTCCTCAGGTTGAAACCACGCCGTTTTGGCCGCGCTCGCCCTACGGTTGCGCGAAAATGTATGCCTACTGGCTCACGGTAAATTACCGCGAGAGCTATAACCTCCACGCCTCCAACGGCATTCTTTTCAACCACGAGAGCCCGCGCCGGGGCGAAACCTTCGTCACCCGCAAAATTACCCGTGCGGCCACTCGGATCAAACTCGGCCTCCAGGACCGCCTTTACATGGGTAACCTCGACGCCCAGCGCGACTGGGGCTACGCCAAGGAATACGTCGAGATGATGTGGGTCATGCTGCAACAGGACCAAGCCGACGACTACGTGGTCGCGACGAACGAGACCCACACGGTGCGGGAATTCATCCAAGAGGCTTTCGGGTTGCTGAATCTTGATTGGGAAAAATACGTGACCTACGACGCCCGTTACGAGCGTCCCGCCGAGGTCGAACTCCTGATCGGCAATCCCGCCAAAGCCAAAAAGCAACTCGGCTGGGAACCGAAAGTTAAGTTTAAGGAGCTCGTGAAAATTATGACCGAGGCCGACCTTGAACTGGCCAAGCGCGAGGCTCAGATCGCGAAATTACCGTTGCCCTGATTGCGAACCACGAACTACCCAAACGACACGAAACTGGCCTAATGGCCGGACTTACTTTCGTGGGGTGGCGTGTTTCGTGGTAAATTGCCCTTTTCCACCATGAGGCTCTTCATTGCAGGTCACAACGGCATGGTCGGCGGAGCGCTCGTCCGTCGCTTCTCCCGCGAGTCTGGCACCACGTTGCTGCTCCGCACGCGCCGCGAACTCGATCTCACCTCGGCGACCGCAGTCGATGCGTTTTACGCCGCCGAGAAGCCCGACGTCGCCATCATCGCGGCCGCCAAGGTCGGCGGCATCCAGGCCAACAACACCTACCCGGCCGAGTTCCTCTTCGAAAACTTGGCGATCGCCGCCAACACGATCAACGGCGCCTACCGCGCCGGTGTGAAGCGCCTGCTCTTTCTGGGCAGTTCGTGCATTTACCCGAAGCACGCGCCGCAGCCGATGCCCGAGGATTGCCTCCTCACCGGACCGCTCGAGCCCACCAACGAGGCCTACGCCATCGCCAAGATCACCGGCCTCAAGCTTGCCCAATCCTACCGCAAGCAATACGGCGTGCTCTATCACTCCGCGATGCCGACCAACCTCTACGGCCCCGGCGACAACTACCACCTACAGAACTCGCACGTGTTACCCGCCCTGATCCGGAAATTTCACGAAGCCAACGCCGCAGGTCGGCCCGAGGTCGTCGCCTGGGGCACCGGCACGCCGAAACGCGAGTTTCTCCATGTGGACGACCTCGCCGACGCTTGTGCCTTCCTGCTCGGGCTGGATAACCCGCCCGATTGGATCAACGTCGGCACCGGGACCGATGTAACCATTAGCGAACTCACCCAATGTGTCGCCGCCGTTACCGGGTTTGCCGGAAAGATCCTCTGGGATGCCACCAAGCCCGACGGCGCGCCGCGCAAGCTCATGGATGTTTCCCGTCTTTCGGGTCTTGGCTGGACGGCGAAAATCGCGCTGCGGGCCGGCGTCGAAAAGACCTACGCCGCCTTTCTCTCGGAACAGGCCGCCGGCACGCTGCGCGCGTAAAGGTAAGTTTATTCCGATCCCCGTTCCTTACTTGCCCTCGGGCCGGGAGGACGCGGAACGCGACGAGGGCGTCGCGTCTCCGAAGAACTTAACTCAAGTAGAAGGGTTTCGGGGTTCGCTTCGCCCGCTAGGCGTTTTCGTTTGCCGCTGTCCCCGGTTGTCGGCGAGTTTCTTCTTTCCCATCATGGTCTCCACCGAAAACAACAACCAGATCGAAGCCATTAAGAAGCGCGCCGGGCATCTATGGAGGTTTCTTTGACTGCGATCAAAAGCAGCGTGAAATAGAGTCGATGGACGCCCAAATGGGCGACCCTGATTTCTGGAACAGCAGCGACCGCGCTCAGAAACACATCGCGAAACTCAACGGCCTCAAAAAAGCCGTGTTCCCCGTCGTGGCTTATCAAAAGAAGCTCGATGACATGGCGATGATGAACGAGCTCATGGCCGGCGAAGACGTCGCCGCCCAAGAAACCTACGACAAAGAGCTCGCCAGCTCCCTCGCCACGCTCACGACCGAGCTCGATGAGCTCGAGATCGCCTCGTTCCTCACCGGGCAGTTCGATCGCAACAACGCCATCTTCTCCATCCAAGCCGGCGCTGGCGGCACCGAGTCCAACGACTGGGCCGACATCATGTTTCGTATGTATTCCCGCTGGGCCGAGCGGCGCAATTACACCGTCGAGCTCATGGACGTGCAGCCCGGCGACACCGCCGGCATCAGCAAAGCCACCATCTTGATCAAAGGCGAAAACGCCTACGGCTACGCCAAGGCCGAGCGCGGCGTCCACCGCCTCGTGCGCATCAGTCCTTTCGATTCCAATAAGCGTCGCCACACGTCGTTTTGCGCCGTCGATGTGGTCGCTGAAATCACCGAGGACATCGATGTCGAGCTCAACGAAGTCGACATCCGCGTGGACGTTTACCGCTCCTCCGGCAAGGGCGGCCAAGGCGTCAATACCACCGACTCCGCGGTCCGCCTGACGCATGCGCCGACAGGTATCGTCGTCGTCTGCCAAAACGAACGTTCGCAGATCAAAAACAAAGCCACCGCCATGGTCGTGCTCAAAGCTCGCATCTATGAGCGGAGGCAGGACGAGCAGCGCGCCGAGATGGACAAATTCTACGGCGAAAAGGGTGAAATCGGTTTCGGCGCCCAGATCCGCAGTTACGTGCTCCAACCCTACCAAATGGTGAAAGATCTGCGCACCGGCATCAGCACGAGCGACACGCAAGGCGTCCTCGACGGCGACCTCGACCGCTTCGTCAACGCTTGGCTCCGCGCCGGCTGTCCGCGCCACCGCAACAAAGATATCCAGATGGACGAGTAAGCCGCGCCCAAATCGCGAAAGGTGGAGCCCGATGTCCTCATCGGGCTTTTTTTGCGCCCGCTCCGCCCGTTGCGCCGTATTTGCCCTTTCTTTTCTCCGCGACTCAATCGTCTTTGACTCTCAGCTCTCAACTCTCAGCTCTCAGTTCTGATTCTCTCATCATGTCCGACCTGTCCCACGAACACCTCCGCTCCACGTTCGCCGCGCAGTCGCTGTTTGAGGACAAGACTTGGCAACTCTCCCCCGAGGCGTGGCCGCTCTCCACGGGGCAAGTCGCGCAACTCGAGGCCATCGGCGTCGCTTGCCTCGAGTTTCACCAAGCACTTGAAAATCTCTACCTGCGCTCGGCCGCCGGAAAAAATCTCCTGCGCAACAAGCCCCTGCTCGCGCCGTGGGTCGCCGACTACCTCGACCGCGGTAAGCCCGCGCATCTCATCGCCCATGCCCGTGATCCGAAGAATCGCGGCACCTTTCCCACCGTCCTTCGGCCCGACCTCCTGCTGACCGACGAAGGCTTCGTCATGACCGAGCTCGACTCCGTGCCGGGCGGCATCGGCCTGACTGCCTTTCTGAATCGCCTCTACACCGCCGGTGATCCCGCCGCGCCCATCCTCGGCTCCGCCGACGCGATGATCAAAAACTTCCACGCCTCGCTCGCCGCTCTGCGTCCCGGCGAACGCAATCCCCTCATCGCCCTCGTGGTGAGCGACGAAGCCGCGACCTACCGCCCCGAGATGCACTGGCTCGCGCATCAACTGCAACTCCTCGGTCATCGCGTGTTTTGCCTGAAGCCCGAAGATATTTTTCCCCTCGAAAACGCCCTCTTTTTCTCGGCCGACGGCAATCCGGAAAAAATCGATGTCATCTACCGCTTTTTCGAGCTGTTCGATTTGGCCAACATCCGCACGGAAAAATTTATCTTCGAATCGTGGGCGGCCGGCGAAGTCGCCCTTGCGCCGCCCATGCGCCCGTTCCAAGAGGAGAAACTCGCCCTCGCGCTCTTCCACCATCACCTGCTTGCCGATTACTGGGCTGAGGCGCTCGGCGGCCGCACGCTCAAACTCCTTCGCGCGCTGATCCCGCCCTCGTGGATCATAGACCCCGCGCCGCTGCCGCCGGGAGCGATCCTTGATGCGCCCCACGCCGCCGGCCGGCCGCTGAGCGAGTGGCGCGATCTGGCCAATGCCACGCAGAAAGAGCGCGATCTCATCATCAAGATTTCCGGCTACCACGAGACCGCGTGGGGCGCCCGCAGCGTGATTCTCGGCAGCGATTGCTCGCGCGAGGAATGGCAAAACGGCCTCGACCAGGCGATCGCCCTCGCGCCGACCAATCTGCACATTCTCCAGACGTTTAAAAAACCCCGCCGCCTCGAACACCGGCTGTACCGGCAGGAAAGTGGCACGGGCGTCCCGCCTGCGGGTTCGCCGTTAACAGGCGAAGGGTTTATCGCCCGCCCAACCGCCGGCCGTCTCCGCCTCTGTCCGTATTATTTCGTCATCGCCGGCCAACCCCGCCTTTCGGGTGCCTTGGCCACCTTCTGCCCGCCCGACAAAAAAATAATCCACGGCATGACCGACGCCGCGCTGCTGCCCTGCCGGGTGGTGTAGTCGAGCCGCCAACGATTGCGACCTTTTCAGTTTCTACAATTCGAACCAGCCGCTCCCTGCGTCCCTCGGCGTCGCGAGGACCGCAGTTGACCGCAGAAAGCAAGGCGCGGCCCCTTTCCAGCCTCCTAAAATCGTGACGGGGTCGGGCCGTTAAGAGGTGCGCCCGCAAGTGATCCGGCGATCAACAACGCAAGTAAATGTCCTGCAAACTGATATCAACGTCTCTTGATCAAAAGAGTGTCATTGCGAGAAGCGCAGCGACGAAGCAATCCAGCTGGATTGCCTCGGCGCGCTTCGCGCACCTCGCAATAACAAACGTCTAGAAATTAAGGGACGTTGGTATGAGTTGCTCGGAACCTGACCCGAAAAAGTGGGTGAGAAGGCGCAGTGACGGCGAGCGGACGTCTATCGGCATCCCGCTCGCCAGAGGTTTCAACTTAGCTCAGCGTCACGCCCTTGGCCTTGGCGGCGCGGAGGAGGGCGTCGGCCATGTCGCTGGGGGTAATGGCGACTTCGATGCCGCACTCTTTGAACACGGCGATTTTGGCGGCGGCGGTGTCTTCCGCGCCTCCCACGATGGCGCCGGCGTGGCCCATGCGGCGGCCGGCAGGTGCGGTCGCGCCGGCGATGAAGCCGGCGACGGGCTTGGTGCAGTTGGCCTTGATCCAGCGGGCGGCTTCGACCTCGGCGTTGCCGCCGATTTCACCGATCATGATGATGCCGTGCGTCTCGGGGTCGGCGTTGAAGAGTTTGATGACATCGAGGTGGCTCGTGCCGTTGACCGGGTCGCCGCCGATACCGACGCAGGTGGTCTGGCCGATGTTCTTCGAGGTGAGTTGGAAGACGGCTTCGTAGGTGAGGGTGCCGGAGCGCGAGACGACGCCGACGTGGCCTTTTTTGTGAATGTAGCCGGGGGCGATGCCGATGCGGCAGCCGCCGTGGGAGTCTTTGCCGGTGCCGGGCGTGACGACGCCGGGGCAGTTGGGGCCGAGGAGGCGGGTCTTGCTGCCCTGCATCGCGCGCTTCACGCGAACCATGTCGCGGACCGGGATGCCTTCGGTGATGGCGACGGCGAGGTCGAGTCCGGCTTCCACGCATTCAAGGATGGCGTCGCCGGCGAACGGAGGCGGGACGAAGATGACCGAGACGGTGGCTCCGGTGGCTTTGGCGGCGTCGGCGACGGAGTTGAAGATCGGAACCTTGTGCCCGGCGTGTTCGAAGAATTGGCCGCCCTTGCCGGGGGTGACACCGGCGGCGACCTGAGTGCCGTAGTCGAGGGAGAGCTTGGCGTGGCGGCCGCCGAAATCGCCGGTGATACCTTGGACGATGATCTTGGTCGTGGGAGTGATGAGAATGGACATTAGGAAATTGGATTAACCACGAAACACACGACCGACACGAAAGGCAGAACGGCCTTGGTCGAATCGGTGCGGGTGGTTGGGTTTCGTGTTTTTGGTGGGTTTCGTGGGGAGAAAAATCAGGCGGCGACGAGCTTCACGATTTTCTGGGCGGCATCGGCCATGGTGTCGCCGGAGACGAGAGCGAGACCGGAGGCGGCGAGGGTGGCTTTGCCGGCGGCGACGTTGTTGCCTTCGAGGCGGACGACGAGCGGGAGCTTGAGGCCGACTTCTTTCACGGCTTCGACGATGCCGGTGGCGATGACGTTGCAGTCCATGATGCCGCCGAAAATGTTAACGAGGATGCCCTTCACGTTGGGGTCACCGAGGATGATCTTGAAGGCGGCGATGACCTGGTCCTTGGAGGCGCCGCCGCCGACATCGAGGAAGTTGGCCGGGGTGCCGCCGAAGTGCTGGATGATGTCCATTGTGCTCATGGCGAGGCCGGCGCCGTTGACGAGGCAGGCGATGTTGCCATCGAGGGCGATGTAACTGAGCGAGAATTTGGAGGCTTCGATTTCTTTGGGATCTTCCTCGTTGAAGTCGCGGAGGGCGACGATCTCGGGGTGGCGGTAGAGGGCGTTGGAGTCGAAGGAGACCTTCGCATCGAGGGCTAGGACATCGCCGGTGGGGGTGGTGATGAGGGGGTTGACCTCGAGCATCGCGGCGTCGGTCTCCCAGAACATCGTGTAGAGATTGCGGATGAGTTTGGCCGCGTTCTTGGCTTCGGCGCCGGCGAGGCCGAGGCGGGTGATGAGTTCGCGGACTTGGAAATCGGCGAGGCCGTAGGCGGGATCGACGAGGACCTTGAAGAGTTTTTCCGGCGTGTCGTGGGCGACGGTCTCGATGTCCATGCCGCCCTCGGTGGAGGCGACGATCACGGGCTTGGAGGACGCGCGGTCGAGGAGGATGGCGAGGTAGTATTCCTTCTTAATGTCGCTCGCGACGGTGAAGTAGATCGTCTGGACCTTGCGGCCGGCGGGGCCGGTTTGTGCGGTGACGAGGGTGTGGCCCAGCATCTTTCCTGCAATATCGAGGGCGTCGGCCTTGGTCTTGCAGAACTTGACGCCGCCCTTGTAGCCGTTGGTAAAAGTGCCTTTGCCGCGGCCGCCAGCGTGGATCTGGGATTTCACCATGGTGGGGCCTTCGGGCAGCGCCGCGAGTGCGGTGATGAATCCTTCAGGGGTGGTGGCGGTGGTGCCCTCGGGGACAGCGACACCGAATTTTTCGAAGAGGGCTTTGGCCTGATACTCGTGGATGTTCATTATTGAAAAGGAAAATGCGGGACCGTGGCAGAAGAGATCGGGGGCTGGCACGCACAAAAGCGAATTCTAGGCACCGAACCCGGGCCGATGCGCGGGATTGCCATCGGTCGAAGACACCTCTCACAATTTCTTGAATGGAATCGCATGAAGTCCTCCGAGAGGTTTTGAAAAAAACCAGCGCGAAGCAGATTGCGTCGGATTTGCAGCTTTCGCTTTCACTGATCTACAAATGGGCCGAGTTGCCCGAGGGCGATGCGGCGGGCGCCAACAATCCCCTGGACCGTGTGGGGCAGCTGATCCGGAGCACGAAGGATGTGAGAATCGCCCAGTGGGTGGCGGAGCAGGCGGGTGGTTTTTACATCCGCAATCCGGAAAATTTGCCGCCCAACCAACCTTTGGTTCCGTTGACGAACGGGATTGTGCAGGAGTTTGCGGATATGTTGGCGACGATTGCGATCTCCTCGTCGGACAGCGTGATCACCAAGGAGGAGGCGAAAAAAATCCGAGCCCGCTGGGAGGAATTGAAGAGTGTGACGGAGGGCTTCGTGCATGCGGCCGAAGACGGGTCGTTCTTGCCGGTCAAGTCCGAGGTGAAAAAGTAGTACGAGGGTGCTGCGCCCGACGGGCCGCCGGTCGGCGAGGGCCAGACGATGGTCGGGAGTCGGGCGCATGGAAGACTCGCTCTCCGGAGGTCGCGGAAAACAGCACAGGCGGGAGGCCCGTGCCCCGGCGGACTCAGGCGATTTTGCGCAAGAGCGTGATGCGCCCGATGGGGAGCCACTCGGCGACAAGAATGTCGCCGTTGTTGAGAAAGATCGCGCCGTGGGGGGTGATGAATTTACCGGGAGTGAATTCGGCGCGCGATTGGCTGCGACGGGAGCCCCGCTTGCCGTTCTCCTCGATGCCGTCGCCGAGCTGGGCGATGACTTTGTAGTCTTTGTCGAGCAGGCAGACTTGGCTATCGAGGTCGGGGCAAACCATGAGATCGCCGCGCACGTCGAAGTGGCACGGCTCGCGGAGCTTGGTGTCGTCCTTGATGGTGCGGAGGTGTTGGCCGCCGAGCGTGTAGGTTTGGATACGCCGGTTGGTGCGGTCGGCGATGACGAGCACGGGCTCTTTGCCGCGCGGGTCCACATATTGGCCGTGAGGTCCGCTGATCTCCTGTTCGCCTTTGCCGGGCTGCGACACTTCGTTAATGAATTTCCCGTCGATGGAGTAGCGCAGCATGCGGCTGGAGCCGTAGCCGTCGCCGATGAAGACCTCGCCGTTGGGCGCGAAGGCGACGTTGGTGGGAACGAATCGGACAGGCTTGGCGCTGTAGGCGGGATTGGCCATCGGGTAGCCGGCGGTCCACACGACCTCGCCGGTGAGCGTGGTTTTCACGACTTTGCAGCGGGCGGTATCGCAGTGGTAAAGGAACTCGTTGCCGCCCTCTTTGCGGACGCCGAGGCCGTGGGCGCCGCTGCGGAATTCTTCACCGAAGGCGCGGACGAATTTGCCCTTGGCGTCGTAAACGACGACGGACTCGGGGCGCATCGACGTGGCGTGAACGGTGTGGGCGACGTAGATGAGGCCCTGGCTGTCTTGGGCCAGACCGTGGGTGTCGCCCCAGACGAGGCCCTGGGGTTCGGCGAGCCAATTGTGGACGCACTCGTAGGTGTGCGCACCGGTGCCGGTGATCAAGGAAGCAGAGCCGGTCTTGGTCTGGGCGCGGACGAAGGGGGCGGATACGGTGGAGACCGCGGCGGTGGCGGCGATTTGGGCGAGGAAGGAGCGGCGAGTTTGCATGGGGATGAGGGGACGAGTTGAAGTTTAGGAGCGGAGTATTCGGCGGGTGACCAAAGGAACACGCAGACGACACGAAATGAAACAGGAAAAGTCGGGAGAGTGCGCCTATGATAGAGCGGTTAGAAGCGACTCAAGAGGTGCAGCGATTTATTTTTTTTGACCCCATTTTTCTGACCACTGAATCGGGTCAAATTTTTTGTCAGAAAGATGGAGTCAGAAAGATGAAGACGGGAGGAATGGTGCGGGGTGATTTCGAAGGGGTGGGACGCGGTTTACGCGGAGGGCGACGGGATGCGCGGATCGCAAATGAACCTGCTCCTACGCCAGGAGTTCCTTGATGACTTTCGCCGGATTTACGCCGGTGAGACGTTGGTCGAGGCCTTGGAATTTAAAGGTAAGGCGTTCGTGATTGAGACCGAACTGATTGAGGATCGTCGCGTGAAGGTCGCGGATATGGATCGGGTTCTTTGTGATGTTGTAGGAGAAATCGTCGGTTTCGCCGTAGGAAATGCCGGGTTTTACGCCGCCGCCCGCCATCCACATGCTGAAGCAACGCGGGTGGTGGTCGCGGCCGTAGTTGGCGCCGCTGAGGGTGCCTTGGGAGTAAACGGTGCGGCCGAATTCCCCGCCCCAGATCACGAGCGTATCGTCGAGAAGGCCCCGCTGTTTGAGATCGGTAAGAAGCGCGGCGGTCGGTCGGTCGGAATCTTCGCACATGAGGCCGATGTTTCTCGGCAGATTGCTGTGCTGGTCCCAACTGCGGAGGAAGATCTGGCTGAAGAGCACGCCGCGCTCGGCGAGGCGGCGGGCCATGAGACAGTTGTAGGCGAAGGTGCCGGGCTCCTTGGCTTTCTCCCCGTAAAGGTCCCAGGTGGACTGCGGTTCCTTCGAGAAATCGGCGAGCTCGGGCACCGAAGTCTGCATCTTGAACGCCATCTCATATTGGGAAATACGGGCGTTAATCTCGGGATCGCCGACGCTCTCAAACAGGTGGCGGTTTAGGTCGTTGACGCCGTCGATCATAGTCCGGCGGACATCGCTTTGGATGCCTTTCGGGTTGTTGATGTAGAGGACGGGATCGGCGCCGGCGCGGAGGGTGACGGCGGTGTGTTCGGGGGAGAGAAAACCGGAGGACCAGAGCCGGTTGGAGAGCGCCTGCACGTTGGTGCGTTGGGGCATCTTCGAAGTCATCACGACGAAGGTCGGCAGTTCTTCGTTGGCGGCGCCGAGGCCGTAGGAAAGCCATGAGCCGAGCGAAGGGCGGCCGGGAAACATGTTGCCGGTGGTGAGTTGGAGGATGGCGGGCTCGTGGTTGATCGCATCGGTGTGGAGCGACTTGATCAGGCAGATGTCGTCCACGAGTTTGGCGGTATGCGGCAAGAGATCGGAGACCCAGGTGCCGGATTTTCCGTGTTGGCTGAATTTGGCAAAACTCGGCGCGATCGGAAAACGGGTTTGGCTGGCGGTCATGCCGGTGAGCGTCTGGCCGCCGCGCACCGACTCGGGCAGGTCGCTGTTGAAGAGACCGGGCAAGGCGGGCTTGTAGTCCCAGGTCTCGAATTGGGAGGGCGCGCCGGCCATGAAGAGATAGATCGCGCGTTTCGCCTTTGGGGCGAAGTGGGTGCGGACGCCTTGGAGGGCGGCCTTGGCGGTGAGATCGGGCGTGGCTTTGGCGAGCAGAGTGGCGAGGCCGGCCCAGCCGAGGGCTTTGACGCCCTTGCCGAGGAAATGGCGGCGGGTTTCCAATTCGAGCCACTCGCGTTTTAGGCCGAGGGGCACGTGGGGCAAATCGAGCACAGTTGGGTGTTCGCCGCCGTGGTCGGAGCAGAGATCGTGGTCGGCGGCGGAGTGATGGGCGTGAGGATTCATGGATAGCGCGTCACTTGGTGAGGAACTCGTCGAGGTTGAGAAACTGGCTGGCGACCATCGTCCACTGGGCGAGTTCGAGGGGCGGGAGGGTCGGATCGGCCGGGGAATCGCCGATGATGAGGAGGGCGGCGACTTCCTCGCCCCGATCGGCAAAGCGGGTGCGGAAGGTCTCTGCGCTGCGGAGGAGGATCGCGGTTTCACGGGCGGCGAGCGGGCGGGCGAGGGTGCGGCGCGCCATGTAGTCGATGCGCGCTTCGGCGGTGGGCGCGGCCTTGACGGCGCGCTCGGCGAGCTTGCGCGCGGCTTCGAGCCATTGCGGGTCGTTCATCGTGACGAAGGCCTGAAGCGGGGTGTTGGTGCGGGCGCGTCGGGTGCACGCGACCTCGCGCGAGGTTGCATCAAAGGTCTCCAAGCTGGCGGGGGCCGAGGCCCGTTTCCAAAAGGTATATACGCTGCGACGGTAGAGGTCTTCGCCTTTGCTTTGGGCGTAGGTTTTGGTGTTGGACTCGGGCATGGCGACCTCTTCCCAAATACCGGGCGGCTGATAGGGCTTCACGGGTGGGCCGCCGATTTTATCGACGAGCAGGCCGGAGGCGGCGAGGGCGCTGTCGCGCAGCATCTCGGCGTCCATGCGGAAGCGCGGGCCGCGGGCGAGGAATTTGTTGCCGAGGTCTTGCGCGAGGCCCTCGGGTGTGGCCACGGCGGACTGGCGGTAGGTGGCGGAGGTGACCAGTAGACGGTAGAGTTTTTTCACGTCCCAACCGCTCTCGCGGAATTCGACGGCGAGCCAGTCGAGCAACTCGGGGTGCGACGGGCGGTCGCCGGTGATACCGAAGTCGCCGGCGCTCTCGACGATGCCGTGGCCGAAGACTTCCTGCCACATGCGGTTGACGGTGACGCGGGCCATGAGCGGCTGGTCGGGTGCGAGCAACCACTCGGCGAGGCCGAGGCGATTGTTGGGCGCGTCTTTGGGCAAGGGCGCGAGGAAGTGGGGCGGGGCGGGCTCGACGCGTTCGCCGCGGGCAAAGTAATCGCCCCGTTTCAGGATATCGGAGAATGCCGGGGTGTCTTTCTCGAGGGCGATCAAGGTCGGCGTACCGTCTTTGGTGAGCGTGGCAAAAGCCTTGTCGTGAGAGGCAACGGCCGAGGCCAGTGCGATCGCATCGGCGTCCTTTTCGCCGAGATAGAAACGATCGGCGACGACGAAGCGTTCGTCGGTGGTCCACTTTTTCGGATCGGGTTGGCGTGCGAAGATCTCGGCGGCGACGTCCTCGAAGGGGAGACGGGCGACCTCGGGCGCCGTTAATAGCCGACGGTAAAACCGCAGGTCTTGGAAGCGGGTTTCGCGCATCGGATTGTAATCGTCGCGGCGCCCAACGTGCATTTCGGCGTCGGTCTCGATGCAGTCGCTCGAGCTGAGGGCGTCGACGTTGATTTCGGTGTCGGCGCGTTTGCCGTTGAGATAGACGGTGAGGCCGGAGGCCTTGCGGGAACCGTCGTAGGTGACAAAGACGTGGATCCATTCATCGCGGTTGATCAGGCCGGGGAGCGTGGCGACGCGCAGGCCGCGACCCGGTGGAGTGGCGACGGTCTGCGCCACCACGATGGGCGGCGCAGCTGGGGTGGGAGGAGTGGCGTTGGCCGCGGCGGCGGCGGCGGGTGCTGCGGGCGGGGTGGCGGGTTTCGGCGCAGCGGCGGCGATCGCGGCGAGCTCGGCCTCGGTCAGTTCCGGCATGAGGCTGACGACGATCCGCCGACCGTCTTGGGCAATGTCCCAGCCGGCGCCGCCGCGGCGGTTCGAATCGCCCATGCGGGCGATGAGGGTGCCGTTGCCTGTGCCGCCCCGGTTGATCGCGTTGCCGCCGGGTCTATCCCGGAGCATGATCCAACTGCCGGCGGAAAACGCCTGATCGGCTCCGACGTCGCCTTGGTCGCCGAGGGAAATGCGGGTGTTGATGTCCATGCGCATCGCCGGCCAGAGCCAGTTGGTCTCGGTCCACAGCAGGGGATTGGTGTCAGCCTTGAAGTGCTCGACCTTTGCGAGCGGGGCGGAGTTTTTGACCACGTCGCCTTTGCCCTCGTCGAATTTTAGGCGAACCTCCAAGCCGTCGGTGGGGACGGGTTTTGGCGCGTTACCCTCGGCTAGCCATGAGGCGGTGAGATCAACGGCGCGGGTGCGGCGGGCGTCGAGCTGGGCGATGAGCGCGGTGCGTTGGGCGAAGAGCAGTTCGGCGGTGGCGGCGTTTTCGGGTTTAGGCAGGCGCAAGACCGGCGCGGGGTCGGCGATGTTAAAGTCCCAGGGTTTTTCAGAGGTGTTCCCCAAGTAGGCGGCAAGGGCGTAGAAGTCGTGTTGGGAGGTGGGATCGAATTTGTGGTCGTGGCAGGCGGCGCAACCCGTGGTGAGACCGAGGAAAGTCGCGCCGAAGGACTCGACGCGATCACGGGTCTGGTTGACGAACACCTCTTCGGTCACGGTGCCGCCCTCGTTGGTGGTGGGGTTGGAGCGAACGAAGCCGGTGGCGGTGAGCGAGTCGAACGTGCGGTCGGGGAGCAGGTCGCCGGCGAGCTGCTCGCGCACGAAACGGTCGAAGGGTTTGTTGGCGTTGAAGGCGCGGATGACGTAGTCGCGGTAGGGCCAGATCGAGCGGAAATTGTCGAAGTGGATGCCGTGGGTGTCGGCGTAGCGCATGTAGTCGAGCCAGTAGCGGGCGCGGTGCTCGCCGTAGCGTGGGCTGGTGAGGAGGCGGTCGACCACACGCTCGTAAGCGCCGGGCTTCAGATCGGCGATAAACGCGGCGACCTCGGCGGGTGCAGGCGGGAGCCCGGTGAGATCATAGGTGACGCGGCGGATGAGCGTGGTGCGGTCCGCCTCGGGCGAGGGGGTTAGGCCGGTGCCGGCGAGTTTTGCGGCGACGAAGGCGTCGACGGGATTCGGGGCGGGTTGAGCGTTGAGCGTTGAGCGTTGAGCGACCGGAATGGCCGGCACGGTGGGGCGGGTGGGGACGGCGAAGGCCCAGTGGCTTTCGTAAACGGCGCCCTCACTGATCCACTGGCGGAGTTTCGCGATCTCGCCGGGCGAGAGGCGTTTGTGGGCCTCGGGCGGCGGCATCATTTCTTCCGCGTCGGTGGAGACGATCCGGGCGATGATTTCGCTCTCCTCTGGCTTGAAGGGTTTGATGGCGGAGTAGCCGCCGCGGTCGAGCGTAGCACTGGCAACTTGGTCGAGGCGCAGATCAGCTTTGCGGGCGCCGGCATCAGGACCGTGGCACTGATAACAGTGCTCGGAGATGATCGGTTGGATGTGGGTGCCGAAAGAGAGTTTCGCCGCGGGGTTGGTGGTGGCGACGGTTTGAAACTGGGCGCGGGCTTCCGCTTTGGCGGCGGGTGGGTTCGGTGCGGCGCCGGTGCGGCCGCCGGCCTGAAAAATCAACAAGGTCGCGCTGACCGCAAATAGTCCGCGGACAGACCAGAATCTGGGACGAGGAAATAACATTTTTCGGGAGTGGGGCAGCGTTAGAATCAAGGCAGCGTGACAACGACTGCAAGCGCCGAGGCAGGGAATTGAGTCGGTTAGATTCCGAGCTGAACGTTCAGCCCGCGCCCGGGCGTTGGATGGAGTCCGATCTCCAGGGTCGGAACGGGTGAAACCGGTTGGGCGGGCTACTCGGCCTTGATCCAGTCGATCTCGAGCGCGAAGGCGCCGGGATTGCCGTCGGCGAGTGACACGCCGACCTCTTCGATCCGAGAGCGGTCCAGCTTCGGGCCGGAAAGGGTTTGCCCGCGAAACATCGGAACGAGCGTGGCGAGCGGCACGCGGACTTCGAGCCATGTTCCGACTTGGGTGGGGAACTCGGCCTGGTAGGAAATGCGGGAGCGGCGGTATTGGGCGTCGGTCGCGAGTTGGAGGCGATAGCGGCGACCGTCGCCCTTGACGCGGAGCACGATCACCTGCGCCGCGCTCAAGTCGCGGCTAGGGCCGCCCGAGCGGATCGAGGAAAAGCCGCCGTTGTTGTCGAGGGAGAGAATGCCGCGAAAGTGGAGTGAGCCATCGACGAGTTTCGCTCCTCCGCGGGAGACGCCGCCCATGACGCCGTCGTTGACGGCAGTCCAGCCCGGCTCGGCGGCGGAGCCGGAAAAATCGAAGAGGGTTACAAACTTTGCGGGTGTCGGCGGTGAGCTCGGCGGACTTTTGGTTGTTTCGGCGGCGGCGAGAACGGGCAACGCGGCGGTTAGAACAAGGAGTGGGACGATGGGACGGAAGGGGCGCATGGGTGACGGTCGGTCAACTGCGCGGCGCGTCAAGCGGCCGCACGCACGAGGGGGGCCACGCGTTCGCCAAGAAGGGTGATGGCTTGCATGAGTTTTGCCTGCGGGAGCGCGGCGACATCCATTTGGAAACTGAGCCGCGAGATGCCGCCGAGAGCGGCGCTGTGTTCAAGCCCTAC
>Ga0209617_10000116_pt1 | contig 30454 bp, 39 predicted proteins | sample LakEriepJuly2011_2_FD_187459 | JGI IMG/M metagenome (GOLD analysis project Ga0209617, IMG submission 187459) | Freshwater microbial communities from dead zone in Lake Erie, Canada - CCB epilimnion July 2011 (SPAdes) (version 2) | ecosystem: Environmental > Aquatic > Freshwater > Lentic >...
CTGACTAACTCCATAAGAGGATGAACCTGCCAACGCCCAGAGTCTGAGGCAAATTAAAAGAGCAGGGTATTTCCTTTACGAATCTAGAGCGTAAAGGGTCGAAGAACTAATTTTTATTACGCCATTTTTCTCTGTGGTTGAAAACCCAACTTAACAGAGCTTTTTCAAAACCAATATCTTTGCCAGCTTTTTCGCTTTCGATCCATTTGTGTTTTAATATCTCCTCGCGTTCTTCCATAAACTTTTTATACAGCGCAGAAGATTCAAGTAAACCAGATACCCTCATAACTTATATTACACCATATTGGTTTTAAATCAATATTTTTATCTGATTGATAGTTAAGTATTTACAACGGCAATCCCCTTTTATCCTAAGTCATTGATAGTCAATGAAATTTAAATGTAGACAAAAAACAAAATTCTGATATATTTAAGCTATGAAAGTAAACGAAATTATCACAGAAAAGTTCATCGAAGCCCTCAACAAAGGAGTCATCCCTTGGCAGAAGCCTTGGAAAGTTTTTGACCTCTGCAACGGAGTTTCCAAAAAGGGTTATAGGGGCATCAATCAATTCTTACTTCGCATGGTAGCCTCTGATGATTTCTTTTTTACTTTTAATCAGATTAAAGAACTTGGCGGAAGAATCAAAAAGGGCGCTAAGTCTCACATGGTAGTTTATTACAAACTATTAAAGAAGAAAGATGATGAGTCTGGTGGCTTTCCTCTTATGAGATTCTATAAAGTTTTTGGTTTGAGTGATATTGAGGGCATGAAGTGGAAACAGCCCGAAGTGAAGAAGCTGGATTTCTCACCAGTAGAAGAAGCAGAAAAGTTGATCAACAAGTGTGTGATTCAGATTAAGCATGGTGGCAGTCGTGCTTGCTACTATCCAGAAGATCACAAGATTGATTTGCCCCCAAAGGAAAATTTCAACAGCGTTGAGGAGTATTACTCGACAGCGTTTCATGAGATTGGCCACGCTATGCATAAAAGCACAGGTGATAATGTTAAGAATGGTTTTGGCACTCAGAATTATAGCAAAGAAGAATTGACCGCAGAGATTTTTGCGAGCCTTTGCCTTAACTTCTGCGGAATTGATTCTGAAAAATGTTTTAACAATTCTGCTAGTTATCTTTCTAATTGGTTAGAAGTATTAAAAAAAGATATGAACTTTATTATTTCAGCTTCTAGCAAAGCACAAAAAAGATTTGACGCTTTCGTTGAGAGAAAAGAAAACGAAGAGATTCCAGATGAAGAAACTGTAACCGCTTAAGTATCAACAACTTAGGCAAGCGGGACCCCTGCCGTCGTAAGTCATTGATAGTCAACGAGATTTAACTATAAAAAAAACTTGCACGAAAACAAAAACGTGGTAACCTATTTTTATGTTCAAAAACAAAAAACAAGCTGAAGAGATTGTTGGCACACTCTCAAAACCCTCGAAGATGCCCGGATATGCTTACTCAACGCCAGCGAAGCGTTGTCTTATTGGGCAGAAAATGCGTAACGTTGTGGGAAGCATTTGTGCTTTTTGCTATGCTCTTAAAGGGCGTTATGTTTTCCCCAACGTTCAGAAAGCGATGGAGAAACGTTTCGCTTCTCTTACTAATGACTTGTGGGTGGATGCTATGACATATTTAATCGGCAAGGTTAAAAATCCACATTTCAGGTGGCACGATTCAGGAGACTTGCAAGGTGTGTGGCATATTGAAAAGATTGTGAAGATTGCAAAGAATCTCCCGCATATTTCTTTTTGGTTGCCCACAAGAGAGTATGCTTTTGTCTCAACCTATATTGAAAAAGGCGGTGAAGTGCCTAGTAATCTTACCATTCGTTTGTCTGCTCTTATGATGGATGGCCCCGCACCCGTTGGTATCGCTCAACGTTTAGGTTTGTGCGTTAGCGGTGCGAGCAAGCTAGGAAACTTTAACTGCCCATCTTCTAAGCAAGGCAACAAGTGCGGTGATTGTCGGAAGTGTTGGGATAAGAATGAGTTTGCAATTGATTATAAAAAGCATTAAGATGTTCTCTTATGTATATCATCTTAATCTTTGCGTTAGTATGTATTTTTTTAATTAAAGGAAAAACAAAATGAACATAGAAAAACTCTTAAACGAAAACTTAGAATCTTTTTATCCGTGGGGCGATAACGAAAATCCTCCACTAGATACAAACAAAAGTTTTGTGCAAAAGCAAAAAGAGATAGACGAATTATTTGAAGGATGGCGAGCGAGTATGTAAAAACTCAACCGCTGTAAGTCTTTGATTATCAAGGATTTACAACGGCGGGAGCCCTGCGGCCCTAAGTCGTTGATAACCAACAACTTAGCTATTCAACATCATCGAACTCGAGCCCCTCTTGTAAAGATCGCTCCATAGCTTGATCATCCAACATTTTTTTTGCCCAGATTTTTAATGTTTTTTCGTCATCGAATATATCAATCATATTTTATTCTCCACAGAGGTTTTCGTCACCAGCCCAACCGAAGTCTTCCATCTGGAAGCATCCGCCATTGTAATCCTCATCAGTGCCGTGGCCAGCAGAAGCCATAGCAGAGTCGAAGTCGCCATCCATAGAATCGTTTGGCTCGTTCGAGGTTTCGGATTTGATAGCGCGATCATCTTCGCGCATCTGGTTAAGGATGTCACGCACATCCAGCGGAGACAGCATGTGCTGGCTCATCCATTCCTTGAGGGACGCTTTGTAGTCCATATTATTTGACCTCCACGATAGTTTCGCTGGAGTCGTAAACTCCAGAGAGCGCATCCAGCATTGCATTAACTACATCATTGGAATTGATGTAGTCAAAGAACGCATTCGCGTCCACATAGGCTTCCTCGCAGGTTTCCGTCGCTAGGGATGTGATTTCGTTTGTCATAGATTAAATGTATCACAGATTTGATTTAGCACAAGTTTTATTTTCAAAAAAAGCAAATAGAAGAACTGCTAATAGCAAATAGGAAATAGCCTAATAGCAAATAGCCTCGATCTTTTCGCTTCATTCAGTTTTTGTTATAAGATCTATTTTTGTAAGTCGTTGATTATCAAGGGTTTGCGCGCGGGGCGGGAGGCGCGTTGTAAGTCGTTGATACTCAGTATCTTACAACAAGTCTCGAAGATTCAAACAACTCGCAGAGATGTAGTAAAAAAATCTCTCTCGCAGAAAGTTTTTTTCCTCACCATTTTTCACAGCGAGTCTATAAGTTTTTTTATTTATTTTGAAAAGTATTTTTTTCATTTAGTCTCCTTTGTAACTTCCAGCTTCGTTATAGCTTTGAAAGATTCGGTTTGAAACTTTCATCGCTTCTTCAACTTCTTGTAGAAGTGCGATACTTCCTTTTACTTTTTTAACTTCCACAACATCTAGGAGACAAGTCATCCCAACGATGCTAGCACCATTCATTCCCCTGAACGAGAGGAAAAGAATGTTTTTGAGGAAAGGCAGAGTGTCGTAAGTGTTCGCAGAATCTTCCACGAACAAAACTCGACTGCCTTTCGAGGTTGTTATTTCGATGAAGTCTCCAATTTGGATGTTGAGACTTTTGAAAAGTTCAGCCTTTTCTGCTGTGAGTTTAGCCTTTTGAGCCAAGTGAGCTTTTTGAGCTTCGATTTCTTTTTGTTTTCTTTTTTCGTATGTCATATCTTTAATCTATCACACTTTCCTATTTTGTCAAGCTATTAAATTTCGTTGATTTAGAACGACTTGCAGCTTTTTCTGGATTATTCTTTTTCCATTCTGACCAACGCTTGCGGTTTAATTCCCACTTGCGTTGATTACTTTCAATTCTTTTAATGTCATCTTGATTCATTTTTATACTCCAAACTTGTTACGATATTGTTTATAAAGCTTTTGATATTCTTCGCCACCTTGGGCGATAGCTTCATCTATCTCTTTGAGTTGATTTTGACCCCTACGATAGTAGTATGAGTCTTCACTCATTTGGTAAGTCCAATCGTGATTCTTTAAGAGTTCTTCAAATTGTTGAATGTTCATTTATTTATTTTCCTTTACTAGTTTAGCATTGTTAAGGTTGATAGTTCCAACCTTATCTTTATCTTTACCTTCTAGGAAGGTTACAACTGCGGTATTTGCAGAAGTTTTATAAGAAACTTTTACTAGAGTTCCTTCGTAAAGGTAGATTTGACCAAAGTAAGTTGGTGTGTTATCAGAGTTAGTGATTATGGATTCAGAGGAATCCATATTCTTTCGCATATTTTCACGCATTTGTTTTCGTTGAAAATTCCAGTTTATCATTCTATGAGTCATTTTATTTTTTTCTTTCTTTGTTATTTGTTATCTTTTATCTTATGTATATAGTTTACCACAATTCGTCCAAAAGTCAAATTATTTCTTCAATTTGTTTTTCGTTGATTATCATAGAGTTATGATGAGCAACTTCAACTTTGTGTTCATATTTCGAGAAACTTTCATCGAGTCTCTTTTGTGATTCTTCAACGGCTTTTTTGAGGTCAGCCGAAGCTTTGTCTAAATTTCCGAGGAGGATTTCTAATTTTGTTTTTCTTTTCATACTCTTAATTTATCACATTTTGGAAATTTTGCAAGATATTTCTTCATTTAAATCTCATTGACCATCAACGAGTTACAACCGCACTGCTCCCGCCGCCGTAAGTCGTTGGTATTCAACTACTTACAGAAATTAGCTTTTAGAATGGCATGATCTTTATTTCTAGAGATTCTTCTAGAGTTTCTTTCGAGGGTTTAAAGAAAATGACTCTGTCATTTATCTTATCGACTGAAACTTTTTCTGGCAACGATGCAAAGTCTCCTTCGTTATCTGTTGCAACGATCAAAGCTTTTCCTGCAAAAGGTTGCGAGCCAATACCAAACTTAAAGTATGCTTGGTTCTCACTATCTTTTAGCAAGCCTTCGTCATCTAGCACCATATCAATTCCGTTAGCAAGACTAGTGATCGTTATGATGTTGCACCCGAGGAGTGCGTAGATGGTTTGGAGTTTAGTATCTACCATCTTAACTTCGGTAATGGTTTCATTGAATGGATCGATGAGGATCGCTCGTTTGATTGGGTTATTATTTGTCATATGTTTAGCTTATCATACCTTTCTTTGTTGTCAAGTCTTACAGTCTGTAAAACTTATGATTGCGGATAGTTGCTACTAGCTTTGTATTCTTTGCCCACTTAGGCGAGACGCTGATAGCGTGGTAATGGTTTGCACCTCTTACGATATCGGGCATCTGCTGATGGATAACTAGGTCAGCAAGGTATAGAGCGTTCTTACCTTGTGCTGTTGCTAGTAGCTTCTTCTTGGTAGCTTCAGTCACTCCACCATTCCAGAAGCTAAATTGTTTAGGCGATAGGCAAACCTGTGAGGCTGTCTGCTTACGCTCTACCATCCTTGTTTGAATGACGCTAGCAACGCCAGCCATACCTTCAAAGGTTTCACCCCTCGCTTCGCCTAGTATTGTTAGTGCTACGATGAATAGTTCTGCTGTCATAGGATTAGTCCCTTCCATTGCTGACTGCACCGCAGTAGTCAGAGGGTTTCTCTGCACTGATAGTACCAAGGCTATATCCTTCTGAGCTAGTCGCACCCCAAAGGAAACAGGTCTGGTGCATCTCATCGATGACGCTCTGTGCCTTAGCCTTGGCAAGGTCAAGCAGTCCACCCTTGCGTCCCTTAGCGTTGATCTTATTGACCAAGCTATGCAACGCAACCTTAGTAAGGGCTTTCATCACATCATCTGGATGAGCGTAGAAGTAGAACGCTTTGCCGTTGCCCATGTCGTGCAACTTGCCGTTAGTTCCTTCCCAATTATAGATAGAATTGAAGAAGTGATTGATTTGTTTGATGCTTCCTTCGAGAAGGTAAGCATTGTTTTCGCCGAATGTTTGGTAACTGATTTTGAGGTTTTGTTTCATGGTCTTAGTATGCCTTTCTGGTTATGTTTCGTCAACTATTATTTTTGCATCGCTTGTTGGTGGATACTCTCCACCTTCTCTGCGTGAGCGTCAAGGGTTGCGATGGCCTTTGTAGAGGCATCCTTTAGGTCTTGGCTAGCTTTGTTGAGGTTTGCGATCAGTTGTTCGTATTTACTTAATTTCTTCATATAGGTAATCTATCACAGATTAGGAATAGTGCAAGGGATTTTTACCATTTAAATTTCGTTGATAATCAACAACTTACGACTTGTGCCTAATATTTTTTATAGAATATATCCCCCCCATTTTTGAAAACTTTAACCAACCTCTATCGTCAAAAGAGCCATGGGGGTGTTTATATCATTCTCCCCTATTATAATAATTGTTATTGTATATATCCCTATGTATACCCCCCTTTTCTAAAAACCAATATAAACTAATTAAAATACAATATTCTTCAAGGTAAAAAAATCCGGGGGGCTATTTTTCTCTAAAACCCTTTCTAATATACTTCTTTTTGATTTGGCCGCTAATCTTACTTATAATCTATGTATACATGAAGTTTAATTATAATTCACTTATATTGGTTACCTTATTAGGAATGGGTTATCTCTTCTTAGTTCAATACAAAAAAATAAAAAATGAAGTCATAAATAAACAAACACAGGTAATAAATTCTATTGTTAATAAAAATTCATCAAAATCCACATCGCCCAAGCTTTTATATGTGGTCGGTGTCTCTTATGACAGGAAAACTCAAAAGACTTCTCCTTATAGTTGCTATCTTGAAGTAGGATCAAATACACCTACTAAAAAATAACCAAGTTGTTGGTGTAAGTAATAAGTGAGCTTATTTACAGCATTATTAGGACTTAGCGCGATTTTTGTAGCCTCTTGTGGCGCATTTTTCTCTGTTAAAGGTATAGGTTTATTATTCTCTGGTAGCTTTTGGGCTACTATATTAATGGCAAGTAGTCTTGAGTTTGGTAAATTAATGGCTACTAGCTTCTTATATCGCTATTGGAATAAAATTAATAAATTATTAAAAATATATTTAACTTGTGCAGTTTTAGTATTAATGGGCATAACTAGTCTTGGAGTCTTTGGTTTTCTTAGTCAAGCTTTTTATTCAACTAAAAGTGATCTAGATTCAATACAATCAGAACTTACCTTATTAGAGAACAAGAAGAACTCCTTAAATTCTCAAATAGCTTCTAATAACGAAAGAGTTCAAACCTTAACAGATACCCGTAAAAATCAAGAGAATAACCTTACTAAAGTACTAGATCAATCAACTACCACAACAGTAAACAAATCTGGTGGTCTATTTGGTAAAGATAGCCAAGAAAAGGTAATAGATAAGAAATCAGTAGAATTAAAATCCAAATCATTAGAAGGTATGCAATCTAGTATATCTTCATTAGAATCCAATATAGAAAAAATTAATAATATTAACAATTCATTATTAAATGATATTAACTCTATAGATAATTCTATTATAGCTTTAAATAAACAAATAACAAAATCAGATATTGGCACATATAAATTTATCGCCAAAGCTTTTAATGTGGATGTAGAAACAATAGTTAAATGGTTTATTTTATTTATTGTAGTAGTATTTGATCCATTAGCAGTATCTCTTGTATTAGCTTACAACATAGCTTCTAATAGAAAACCAAACGAAACAATAGTAGAAAAAATAATAGAAGTAGAAAAACCTGTAGAAAAAATTGTGGAAAAAATAGTTGAAAAACCTGTTCAAATAATAAAAAATATATATACCAACTATAAAAGAGGTACCAAAAAAGTACACAATCCGCATCTAGCAGATCCGAATTTAAAATCTAATTTAGACTAGCGCAAAATCTTTTTTGAATTTTAAATCTAATTGAAAAGCATTTACAGCTTGTCCACGATCAAATCTTTTAATAAAATTTGCGCCAGCTTTTGGCATTTTGGCAACAAATATTTTTTTGTCTATTCTTAAGGTCACATGACTTGGTAATACTGATACGTCAGTTATCTTTTTTTTCATTTTACCTTTGATTGCTCTGGCAATAGCGCAATTTTGAGGATTAGCTTTTTCTCCTTCGAGAATATTTCTATTGGTTATATTAATGCTATGTTTCATTTTGTCTCCTGTATTTTATAATCATAATTATCACTATCTTCAGTAACCCATTTTGGGCTATTTTCAGAAGTATAAATATGAGAGTTTATTTTTCTTTGCAACAATAATTCATTTGTTTTTGTTGCGAAGCTTGGATCGAATACTTTAATTCTGTTGTTAGGTTGTATTGCGAAATTCCCATTATCAAGTTTTATAACATGCCCAGCTTTATGTTGATCTGGTTTTTGACTAAATCCAAAATTCAATTCATTATAATCACTATGCGCCCAGTCAAGAGTAAATAAATAACGACCCATATATTCTTTACCACTCCTACCAGTATATTTTACTACCTTATTTTCTAATAGATAAAAAGTTGTTACAGAAATATGATAACTAAAACTATCCCAAAGTTCTAATTCAGTAAGCTCCATATCTGGCGCATTTTCTTCTGAACAAAAAGCACTAATAGGTGCATGCCACCAAATTCCACCATCTTCCATAAGAAAATTAAAAAGTGGAACTTGACTAGGCAAACTCGTAACCCCAAAAATTAAACATCTATATTTCTTATCAAAACTATCTTCTTGATTCCTTAAGTAGTTACCACGGACGTAACATTCAATTGGAGGTATGTTTGCGTTGAGATATGCCACAGCTATTTTATTTACACTAAATTTAAAATATGGTGTAAACTTAGATGTAAGTCGCATGTCTAAAAAGAACAAACAAAAAGAAGATAAGTCAGTCCCTGTTCCTCAAAGAGATAAAATTGAAGGTTTCTTAACTATTCGCGAATTACAATGGACAGATAATCAAAAAAAATTCATTCAATTGCTTCAAGATAAGAATACTAAAATGGTATTCTGCAAAGGTCCAGCAGGAACAGCCAAGAGTCTTCTTAGCGTATACGCAGCTTTAAATGCAATTAATAACAAAAAAATAGGCGAAATATTCTATGTTCGTAATCCTGTAGAGAGTTCCTCTCATAATCTAGGTTTTCTTAAAGGTGATCTTCATAGTAAGCTAGATCCCTATTTACAACCATTAATGGATAAACTATATGAATTATTGCCAAAGAATCAAGTAGAAATGCTATTAAAACAAGAACGAGTAAAAGGATTGCCAGTTGGCTTTTTAAGAGGTTTAAGTATTAATGCCAGTTATATTATCTGCGACGAAGCGCAAAATTTAAGCATACATGATTTATTATTAATTACTACCAGAATGGGTAGATTTAGTAAATTAATATTAATAGGAGATATTAGACAAGCAGATATCAAAAATAGTGGATTTGAAAGAATATATAATCTTTTCGATGATAAAAAGAGTGCTGATAAAGGTATTCATACTTTTAAATTTGGCAGAGAAGATATTATGCGAAACGATATTTTAGCTTATATTATTGAAAAATTTGAAGAACTACACTAATTAAATATTGAAATTTTAATTAATTTTAAGTATAATTAGTATTATGTTAAAATTATATTGTACAGAATGTGGTAGTCCAACTAGCTATTCCGCTTCCAAACCAAAATTTTGCAGTTCATGCGGAACATCTTTTGATAAACTAGTTGTTAATAAAGTTTTGCTTCAAAAACCAACAGCAGATAAGCCAGCTGCACCTAAGAAGATTTCTCCAAGATTACAAAAAGCAACAAATACACAAGATGAAGATACAGATCCTGATTTTGATGATCCTGAAGATGATATTAATGATGTCAATAGCGTCCCACCAATTCGTAGATTAGACGTTGAAATTGATCAAGGATATCCATCGACTAAAACTAAAATTGGAGATATCATTGGAAGTTCAAGAGGCGGAGCAAAAAGAGAAAAAACACAAGGAAAACCAACTACAAAAGCAGATCGTAAGAAATTTTTAGAAGATTTCAAAAAAGAAGCTGGATCTGTACGGTCCTCACGAGGACGCAAAGATGGCTAAAAAGCCTACCTTTGAAAGCCTAATTGATTCAATAAATTCTGAAATTATCAAAAGAAAAAATAAGTGGAATTTAACAGCAATTAATTGGATGGATTTTAACGATGTATCGCAGATCTTGCGAATACATATTTATAAAAAATGGCATCTATACGATTCCGCAAAACCTCTTGCGCCTTGGGTCAATAGAATTATCAGCAATCAAATTAAAAATTTAATTAGAAATAATTATAGTAATTTTACGCGCCCTTGCCTTAAATGTGCAGCTGCCGAAGGTGAAGATGGTTGCGCAATTTATTCTAGCCAATGTTCAAATTGCCCGCTATATGCTAATTGGGAAAAGAGCAAAAAGAATGCGCATGACACAAAATTAACTCTTAGTATAGAAAATCATCATCAAGAAATTAACGACAAGCCAACAGATAATTTTAATATGGAAAGAACAGCAGAAAATATTCATAATAAAATGCAAAAAGTTTTAAAACCAATCGAATGGAAAGTATATCAGCATTTATATATCGAAGGCAAGGACGAAGAGCAAACAGCAAAATTAATGGGATATAGAACAAGCGAAAAGAATAGAATTGCAGGATATAAACAAATTAAAAATATTAAAAAAGTCATTATAGTAAAAGTTAAAAAGCATCTTTATAACGGAGATATAGATATTCACTAATATGAGCGAAAATTTACCAGAGCTAACAGAAGAACAACAATTAAAACTATTAAATGAATGGAATAATCGTCCAGATAATCCACCATCATTAGTAGAGTTAGTTAAATTAGCTTTTGATAGAGACGATCTTGATGGCAGAAGCAAAGAGGGCAAAGCTGTTAAAGAATTTTTAGCATCCAGATCTATTAAGCCAAGAAAAAGTCATGAATACCAAGCTAAAGGTCTTAAAGAATTAGACAATGATCAAAAAGAATATATTAGCAATAATTGCCATACAATGACTGGACTAGAAATGGCAAAGATTTTATTTAAAAATGAAACATTAACAAATCTATGTCAAGAAACAAGAAGCGTTCTTGAATACATGAAGATTATACCAAGTAATATAAAATTTAATAATAATGAAAATGAAGAAGTTGTAAATGGAGTTTATAAACCACCTCGTAGCGAAGAAAGAACTATAGCAAAAATTAATAAATATGTTATGGATGGAATTGATAAAACGAAAATAACTCATGCTCAAAAAAGAGAAACTAATGCGCTTATTGGTTATATGAATACTCATCGTTTCATTCATCAAATCAATCTTTATGATAATGAACCAGATCGCGAATTATTCGAAAGTAGTTTTATAAGATATACATATAATAAAGGAGATTTAACTCAAGAAGAAGTTGATCAATATATTGTACTTTGCACAGAAGTATTAATATCTTCTAATATTCAACAAACAATTACTGTATTACAAGATCAAATTGATTTAGCTATTCAAGAAGATGGTAAAATTCCAATGGCTCTAGTAGAAGCAAGTAATACTGCTCGCAAAGAATACAATGACTGCGTTAATCGCCAACAAAAATTAAACAACGATCTTAAAGTAAAGCGCAGCGAAAGACTTAGCAAACAAGTTAAAGAAACAGCCTCAGTTATTAATCTTGTACAAATGTGGAAAGAAGAAGAGAGTAGAGCAAAACTATTAAAAATGGCAGAAATGAGAAAGCAAGTTGTAGAAAAAGAAATCGATAGACTATCTACAATGGACGAAGTTAAATGTAAAATTTTGGGAATTTCTAGAGACGAAATATTGAACGGATAATTTATGTCAGTTATATGCAAAGTTGATGGTAAAGAATTTAAAGACGATAAAGCTCTTCATATGGCTTTAAAAGGATATGGTCTTAATAAAGTTAAATACTATCAAAAGTATTTTGAGCGCAGAGACTTATTAACTAATGAATTAATAAATTTTAAAACTAAGGAGCAATACTTAAATAGTGATTTTAATGATAAGAACAATATGAAGAAGTGGCTAAAATCTCAAACTCCAGAGAAAGCTCAAGAGTATTGCAAAGAATTATTAATTAAAAGAAAAGAAGTTAAAAATCTTATATATTCACCAACTCAAGTTGAGCTTAGAACAATCATGGCGCCATCTATTTTATTTTATAATACTATATTTAAAGATTACTATGATGCTTGTTCGTCTATTGGTCTAGAGAATAAATTCATTCATCCTAATCTTGTAGGAGATCATTTCAAAAATAAATTAACAAACAAAGATACAATCTATGTTGATACTCGCGAGCAAAGCTGGCTTAAATTCAATACGCCTTTTGAAATTAAGACTCTTGGATTTGGAGATTATGCTTGCTCAAATGACAATTGTGGATGTTTTATAGAAAGAAAAAGTCTTAGCGATTTTATTAGTACTCTTAGCGTCAAGAACTTTGACAGATTTAAAAATGAAATAGAGAAGGCTAAAAAGAATAACTCTTATATCATAGTTATGGTAGAAGAAAAATTGACAAGCGCTTTAAGCTTCCAATATCTTCCTCATATTAGTAAAAAAATAAAAGCAACACCAGAATATATATTTCATAATGTGCGAGAACTTCTTCAAAGCTATGATAATTTACAATTTCTATTTGTTGATGGACGAGCAGAGATGACTAGAATAATTGAATCTATTTTTGCAAGTAATTGTTTTTATAAGAAGATAGATCTTCAATTAGCCTATGACATGAAAATTTTATGATATATTGTCCAGATAAATATCTAAGAGAAGTTAAGGACGTAAACGCAGAGCTTTCACAACTAAAAGGTTTCCTTAATGATAAAGAAGCTAAAATTAGTCTTGCGAAATTCTTAAGAGCTAATCTTGGATTTTCTACCGAACTTATCAGCGGAGTAAAGCTCGCCCCTTACCAAGAAATTCATCTTAAAGCTATGATGAACAGAAATTTTAATATGTGCGTGTTTGGTCGTGGTTGCGGTAAGTCTTTTATGGGTGCAGTATTTTGTTTTCTTCAATGCGTATTTGAACCTAATACAAAGATTCTTATAGCTGGTCCAACATTCAGAACAGCAAGATTTATTTTTAATAATCTTGAAAAGATCGTAGAAAGTCCCGGAGCAGAATTATTATCTCAATGCTTTGGAGTTAAAGCTAAAAGAAATGATCAATTTGAGTGGCAGATAAATGGTGGAAGTATTGTAGCTATTCCTCTTAACGGAGAAAAGATTCGAGGTTTCCGCGCCAATATTCTTGTTCTTGATGAGTTTCTTTTGCTTCCAGAAGAAATTATTAAAAACGTTTTGATGCCATTCTTGGTAGCTCCACAAAACATGAAAGAGAGAATGGAGATTCGTGAGTTTGAAGATAAGTTAATATCAGAAGGACTCATGCAAGAAAAAGATAGAATGGTATTCGAAAATACAAGCAAGATGATTGCTCTTTCATCTGCAAGCTATACATTTGAAAATCTTTATAAAACTTATAATGAATGGTGCGAGAAAATTAATAGTCCAGAAAGAGGTGAAGCCACATACTTTGTAAGTCAATTAAGTTACGAAGCTCTTCCAGAAGAAATGATTGACAAAACAATTATTGAAGAAGCTCAAGCTGGTGGATCAAGTCATAGTGGATTTCTTCGAGAATATTGTGCGCAGTTTACAGATGGTAGTGATAGTTATTTTAATGCAAAAAAGATGGAAGAATGTACATTAAAAACTGGAGAAGCACCTCATACTTTAATGAAGGGCGATCCTAAGAAAAAATATATTTTAGGGATTGATCCTAATATGAGCGATAGTCCTAATGCAGATTATTTTGCTATGGCAGTTATGGAATTAGATGAAGAAAAAGGCCAAGGTATTTTAGTTCATACTTATGCAGGGCTTGGTAATTTAAAAAATCATGTTAATTATCTTTATTATATTTTAACTAATTTTAATATTGTATTTATGGTTCTTGATAATGCTGGTGCTGATACATTTTTATCTGCATGCAATCAATCTACTTTATTTAAAAATAGTAAATTAGAAATTAAAACATTAGATATAGATTCAGAATTAGAAGGCATAGATTATGATATAATGATTAAAAATGCTAAAAATAAATATAATTTAGATGACAAAAGAATAGCCTTTAATCAAGTATTCACAAGTAATTTTATTCGTAAAGCAAATGAATATCTACAAGCTTGTATTGATTATAAAAGAGTATGGTTTGCGAGTAGAACAGCATCTGATGAAGCCTCATTTAATCAAACAGTAAGTTTAAATCTACCATTAGATTTAATGAAAGTAGACGATAAGAAGGATTGGACCGTTTTAGACTTTATTGAAAATCAAGATGACTTTATCTATCAGACGAAAAAACAATGCGTATTAATTGAACATTCAGCTACTAGTCGTGGTACTCAAAGTTTTGATTTACCACAGCATTTAAAAAGAAGTGCATCTGCAAATAAGGCCAGAAAAGACAATTATTCAGCATTTATGTTAGCAAATTGGGCCGTAAAGTGCTATAATGATATGATGAGCGTACAGATCATACAGGCAGAAGTGACTTTTTCGCCTATTATGATCAGATAATGTGTAATATTTAATAATAAAAATGGCCAAAAAACCTAAAAAAGAAGAAAAAATCGTAAAAAGCGAAGAAATCCAACCTCTAATGGTATCAGATGCTTCTACTTACGAAACAAAAGCTGCATCTTACGGATCAGACTCTGCAGATTCTTCTCATACTCAAACTAGAAGAAATGTATCAGCAGATATTACTAGAACAGATAGATATAGAAATATTGATACTGGCTTAATTCCTTTTAGATATTCAACTGGCATATCTAATAGCTCTAATATGAATGTCCGTGACGCGGTCATTCTCTGTCAAAAATGCTATTATAACTTTGCAGTATTTAGAAACACTATTGATTTAATGACAGAATTTTCTTGTAGCAATATTTATTTCAAAGGTGGAAGTCAAAAGAGTAGGGACTTTTTTAGTGCATGGTTAAAGAAAATAAATATATTTGATTTGCTTGATCAATTTTTCCGTGAATATTATCGAAGTGGTAACGTATTTATTTATCGTTTTGATACAAAAATTAAACCAGAAGATGTTAATAAAATTACTCAAACCTTTGGATTATCTGCAAAAGCTGCGGATGTTATGTTACCAGCAAGATATAATATTATTAATCCTGCTGACGTTCAACTAGGCGGAACAATCAATTTCTCAGTAGGAAGATATTATAAAATTTTGACAGATTATGAATTGGAAAGATTAAAAGCTCCAAAGACTCCAGAAGATAAAGAAGTATTAGAAAGTTTACCAATAGAAACACAAAGACTTATTACAAAAACTAGAGTTGGTATTCTAACTCTGCCATTAGATCGAGATAGACTTTCCGCTGTATTTTATAAGAAACAAGATTACGAGCCATTTGCAGTTCCAATGGGATTCCCAGTTCTTGAAGATATTAACTGGAAAGCAGAAATGAAAAAGATGGACATGTCTATTGCTCGCACAATGCAACAAATAGTTCTACTAGTAACAATGGGAACAGATCCAGATAAAGGTGGAGTTAATCAAAAGAATCTTGAAGCGATGCAAAACTTATTTACAAATCAAAGTGTTGGTCGTGTTCTTATTGCAGATTATACAACAAAAGCTCAATTTGTTATTCCAGAAATCGGTAACTTAATGGGACCAGAAAAATATGAAGTTGTAGATAGAGATATTTTAGTTGGTTTAAATAATATTCTAATTGGAAATGATAAGTTTGCTAATGGAAGCATGAAGGTACAAGTATTTATTGAAAGGCTCAAACAATCTAGAGAATCTTTCTTAAATAATTTCTTGTATCCAGAAATTAGAAGAATTAGTAGGGATCTCGGATTCAAAAATTATCCAACTCCATTCTTCGAAGATATTGATCTTAAAGATGACGTTCAATATTCTAGAATTTTTACAAGATTAATGGAACTTGGTATCTTAACTCCAGAAGAGGGTCTCGCTGCAATTGAATCTGGAAAACTTCCACAAACGGAAGAGTCAATTGCGTCTCAAGAAAAATTTAGAGAATTAAAAGATCAAGGTCTTTATCAACCACTTATTGGAGGAGCTAAAATTGGATCAGAACCCGGCAGACCATCAGGATCAACTGGAATTCCTCAAAGCACAAAAAATATTAATCCAAAAGGTCAAGGTAAACAATCTAAAGCTTCACTATTTAATATAGAAAAAATTAAAGATAATTTCGTTCTTGCTTCAAGATTACAAGAAAAAGTAGAAGCATCCTTAAGAGAAAGACATTCTCTTCGCAAACTATCTAAACAACAAAAAGAAGTCGCATTTGAAATAGTAAAAATTATTGCTTCAAATGAAAATCCAGAAGTCTGGGATTCTGTTGTAAATGAATATGTAAAAAATCCTAAAGATAAAAATCTCGATAAAATTTCTGATATTGAGAGTATAGCTGTAGAGCATGGATTAGACACTTATGTTGCTAGTATTCTTTATCATAGCAAAAAATCCGAGGATATAACAAATGGCTGATAATTTAATTCGCGGTAAACAACTTAATCAAGCAGATTTATCTGGAACAATTCAAAATTTTATTACTTCTGCATATTTAGGATCATTAACAGGAAGTTTCGATCAAATTTATGCAACAAATATTGTTTATAATACTGGAGATCAACCAGTTAGTGGGATAAAAATTTTTGGTGCAAATAATAATTATAGTGGAGCTCATATTGTTATGGGCGGAGGTAGTGGTAATTTAGCTTCTGGACTTTATGCAATTGTTGGCGGAGGATATAGAAATTCCGCAATAAACACTCTTGCAACTGTTGGCGGAGGAGCTTATAATTGTGCAAGAGGAATTTCTTCAACTGTTGGTGGAGGATACTGTAATTTTGCATCAGGAAATTACTCAACTATTGGCGGAGGAAGTTGTAATTGTACATTAGGAAATACTTCAACTATTGGTGGAGGACACTGTAATTTTGCATCAGGAAATTATTCAACTATTGGCGGAGGATTTGATAATAGCGCACTACGAGATTATTCAACTGTTGGTGGAGGAGTTCAAAATTGTGCAACAGCAGCCTATGCAAATATTGGAGGAGGAAGAAATAATTGTGCAACAGCATGCGCTGCAACTGTTGGTGGAGGATGTGGAAATTGTGCAACAGCATGCGCTGCAAATGTTGGTGGAGGATATAAAAATTGTGCATTAGGAAATTGTTCAACCGTTGGCGGAGGATGCTATAATTGTGCAACAGGATTCATTTCAACTGTTGGTGGAGGAGGTAATAATAGAGCATGCGCACTCGCTTCAACTATTGGTGGAGGATTTTTAAATTGTGCAACAGGAATTTTTTCAACTGTTGGTGGAGGAGCTCAAAATCGTGCAACAGCAGCCTATGCAAATATTGGAGGAGGAAGATGTAATTGTGCAACAGCAATCTATGCAAATGTTGGTGGAGGCTATAGAAATTGTGCAACAGGATTCATTTCAACTGTTGGCGGAGGATTTAGAAATTGTGCGATAGCATATGGTGCAACTATTGGCGGAGGATTTGATAATAGCGCAGGATACCACTCAACTGTTGGCGGAGGACTTTTGAATTTTGCAACAGAACTCTATGCAAATGTTGCTGGAGGATATAATAATTGTGCACTAGGAAACTCCACAAGTATTGGTGGGGGATCTTGTAATGTTGTAACAGGATCTTCTTCAATTATTGGTGGAGGATTTAGGAATCGAGCAGCAGGAATTAATACAACTGTTGGTGGGGGATGTTTGAATTTTGCAACAGGAAACGGTGCAACTCTTGGTGGAGGAACTTGCAATGTTGTATCGGGAACGAACTCAACTATTGGTGGAGGATTTAGGAATCGGGCAATAGGACTTGGTATAGTTGTTGGCGGAGGATGTTGTAATTTTGCAACAGGATTCCAAGGGATTATTGGTGGGGGATTTAGAAATAGTATCCAAACAGGATCCAACTCAACTATAGGTGGAGGAGACGGTAATTGCATAATAAATTCAGACCATGCAACCATTGGTGGAGGAAGACGTAGTTGCATACTAAGAGGATGCAGTCCAACTATTGCTGGAGGATATTGTAATATTGCAACAGGAGAATTTTCGACTATTGGCGGAGGATGTTGTAATATTGTTTCAAGTCGTCTTTCAACTATTGGCGGAGGAGCTTGTAATTCAGGCAACGCATGTTTTTCAACTATTGGCGGAGGAGCTAGTAATACTATATGTAGAGAGTCTAATTTTGCAAGTATTGGTGGAGGAAATCAAAATTGTGTAACAGCAAACGGCGCAACTATTGGCGGAGGAGGTAGTAATAAAGCACACGGAATTGTTTCAACTATTGGCGGAGGAAGTAATAATTTTGTATCAGGATACGGTGCAACTGTTGGCGGAGGATATTTTAATACTGCAACAGGAGACGCTGCAACTCTTGGTGGAGGGAGGTTTAATTGTGCGCTTGAGAATTATTCAACTATTGGCGGAGGGTGTTGTAATCTTACATCAGGAGTTAGTTCAACTGTTGCTGGAGGATCTTTTAATTGCGCGCGAGGAGCTTGTTCAACTATTGGCGGAGGAAGCAGTAATCTTGCATCAGGAGTATACTCAACTATTGGAGGAGGAACTCAAAATTGTGCAACAGGAATTATTTCAACTATTGGTGGAGGATTCTGTAATCGTGCAACAGCACACAGCGCAACTATCGGCGGAGGCTATAGAAATTGTGCAATAGGAAATTGTTCAACTGTTGGTGGAGGATATTATAATTGCGCAACAAGACCTTCTTCAACTGTTGGCGGAGGAGTAGGTAATTTTGCACTTGGGGATTATTCAAATGTTGCCGGAGGATTTTATAATTGTGCGCTAGAAGCTGCTTCAACTGTTGGTGGAGGATGTTATAATTGTGCGATAGCAAATTATTCGAATGTTGGTGGAGGAAAGTATAATATTGCATCAGGATCTTCTTCAACTGTTGGTGGAGGATTTCAAAATTATGCAACAGAAGCTTATGCAACTGTTGGCGGAGGAAGTCAAAATCGTGCAACATTCACTTATGCAAATGTTGGTGGAGGACTTGGAAATCGTGCAACAGCATTCTCTGCAATTGTTGGTGGAGGAAGAGAAAATTGCGCAACAGCATCTTATGCAAATGTTGGTGGAGGATATAGAAATTGTGCTTTAGGAGACTATAGTTACATTATTGGCGGCAGATGTTCTGTTGTAAATTCTCTTCATTCTGGATCAGCAGTTCTTGGAGACGGCCAGAATCGTGCTCATAATTCTTCTAGCGCCCACTCCTTAACGCTAGATTTTAATAGTGGCGTATATTTTGCAAAACCAGATATATATAACAGTGTTAACTTTAGAAATTCTGGAATATTTTCTCTTTCTGGCGCAGTAGCCGCAGGATTACCAAATAATCCTCTTTCAGTAGTTGGCAGTGGAAATACTTATCTTCAATTAAATATCCAAAATAGAGCAACTGGTTTACTTGCTAGCGCAGATTTGGTTATCACAGCAAACAATGGAACAGATTCTAGTAACTTTATTAATCTTGGTATAAATAATAGCGGATATAATGATCCTACCTATACCAATGGAACCGGATTAGATGGATACTTATTTATTAATGGTGGAAATTTAGACATTGGAACTCAAACACCTAATACCGCTATAGAATTCCACGCTGGAGGAACTACGCTTGGAAGTACAATAGCAAGAATAAGTCAGTCTGGATTAAATGTTGTTAGTGGTAATTTAACAGTAGGTAACACAGGAGTTCTTTTAAGTGGATCTACGCCATTTGTTATGAATTATGGTCATGTGCGAAATAATACAAGTGCTGGTACTCAATATTATTATTTTGGACCACAAATGGATATTGATCCAGTTGGTCTAGCTTCTAATGAAAGAAGACGAGTTCAAATTGCACAAGATTGTTATTTAAGAAAAGTTGTATGGACTAGTATTGCAAAAACTAATGCTCCAACTCCAAGTAATGCAATGACAGGGTATTTTAAAAATTTTGGAAACAATGCTCTTATTGATGATACAAGTGCAGGAGTCCAAGTTACGTCAGGAATAAATATCCCTGCAGTTAACACAATGTACGCTAATACTACTGGAAATTTAAATATACCAATAAAATCTGGAGATTTTGTATCTTTTTATTATCAAACTAATTTTAACGCCGGATCTAATAATGTCGCTTCGGGTTTAGCAGTTAATGTGGCTGCATATTTTTACGTTTAATTATTAGATTTTAAAATTAAATAATATTATAATAAATACCGCATAATTTTCTTGACTTTTCTAATATAATATCATATACTATATGAGATGACTCAAAAAGAAATCTTTTTTATTTCTGGTCTGCCAAGATCAGGATCAACACTACTTTGCAATATTTTAGCTCAAAATCCTGAGATTTTTGTAAGTAAAGCCACAAGCGGTTGTATTGAAATATTATTTTCAATAAGAAATCAATGGGATCGAATTGTAGAGCATCAAGCAGAAGGTATTAATAGAGATCAATTAAAAAACGTTTTAAAGTCAGTATTAAATTCTTATCATCTCACAGATAAAAATATAGTATTTGATAAAGGTCGTGGCTGGTTATCTATAATAGAAACCCTTGAATTTGCATTAGATAAAAAAGCCAAATTAGTCTGCACTGTAAGAAATGTCAATGAAATACTTGCTTCTTTTGAAATGCTTTGGAGAAAAACCACAGGACAAAGCCAATGGAATATAGAACAAAATAATTATAATAAATCTCTTACAATAAAAGGCAGAGCAGAACTTTGGGCAGAAGCAGGACAACCTCTTGGAGATGCATTTAATAGACTCAAAGATGCAGTAGAAAGAGGACACAAAGATAGATTATTTTTTATGGAATTTGATGATCTAACAAATAATCCAGAGCAAACAATTAGAAATATTTATGATTTTATTGGATTAGAATATTATAATCATGATTTTAATAATGTAGTACAAATGACAAAAGAAGATGACGACAATATTCATAGGATCAAAGACCTTCATACAATACGATCTGTGGTAAAACCAGTACCACACAAAGCTTATGAAATACTTGGAGATGTTGCAAATCAATACTCTAATCTTGAATTTTGGCGCAATTTAAAATGAAAAATGTAGTATTCTTTCTTCAAGGTGGAATAGGTAAACATATTGCATCAACAGCTGTTGCAGAATGTATAAAAAATAATTATCCAGATAGAGATTTAATTGTAGTATGTCCTTATCCAGAAGTTTTTCTTAATAATCCTTTTGTTCATAGAGTATATAGATCTAATACAGTTCAATACTTTTATAATGATTTTATTAAAGATAAAGATGTTATTTATTTAGGTAATGAAGTTTATCAAAGCGACGAATATGTTGCAAAAAATAAACATTTAATTAATGCTTGGTGTCAAATGTTTAATTTAAAATACAATAATGAACAGCCAAAATTATATATTAATCAAGCAGAAATTTATGATGCTCAAACTAAATTTGCAAAAGAAAAGCCTATTTTAGTTATTCAACCTAATGGTGGAGTAGAAGGACAACCTAATAATCACTACAGTTGGTCAAGAGATATACCACCTTTTCTCACAGAAAAATTAGTAAAAAAATTAAGTAACAAATATTACATTTATCATCTTTGTAGACCAAATCAATTAAAATTCGAAGGTGCAGAGCAAGTATCTTTGCCTTGGAGAGAAAGTTTTGCGTTATTAGCATTATCCACAGCTAGATTATTAATTGATTCTTATTCACAACACGCTGCTGCTGCTTTAGGATTGTCATCTGTAGTTTGTTGGATTGGTACGAAACCAGATAAATTAGGTTATAATTTACATAAAAATATCTTAGCAAAAGATAGCGCGAAAGCATTTTATCATCCAATAGATGGCATTGTATCAGAACAAGAGTTTATTGGATTATCTCATCAATGTAATATAGATTTAACTAAAGCTTTTGATGAAAGTAAGATATTAAGTTATTTTTGATAATACCCTTAAATTTAGATATAATATAGTGTAATATCTTATGAGAATTATGCTATCTAAAATATTTGGCCCAAATTGGAGATCTAGCTCATCTGGAATAGCCACAGTTGTAGCAGTTTGTACTGCAATAGCAATTCATTCTGATCCTTCGCTAGTAGCATTTCTTCCAGATCATGCAGAAGCTTATATCACAGGAATTTCAAAATTAGTAGCAGTTGTATCTGGTATTATTTTTGCATTAACAGTAAAAGATGCAGCAGTTACTGGTGGAACAGTAGCCCAAACAACTGAAGCAAAAGATAGAACACATGGAGAAAATATATGAATAAATTACAATTAGCCGCAGTTGCTCTTTTGAGCGTATTTTTTGGTGCTTGTGCTACAACCAATACTGGAAAAGTTGATGTTGCAACAAGTGTTGAAAATACTCTTCCTTATGTTAAGCCAGCAGTTGTATTAGCTTGTACAGTTGTTCTTGATCAAGCAGTTTCTGGTAACGATAGAATTGAAAAGGCTAAGATGATTAATCATGTTGCAGCAATTGTAGAAGCACTAACAGTTGGAAATACTCCAACTCCAGAGCAACTTCAAAAAGCTCTTAATGATTATCTTCCAGCAGAAAAAACTCATTGGGCAAATTATGTTACCGTAATCAAAGATCTTTATGCTCAACAATTTGCTAGACTAGATGGAAATGGCGCTCTTGCAATAAAGGTACTTAACGCTATTGCATCTGGATGCAAAGATGCAACAGCAAGTTACGTAGAGTAATCATGCCAACTGGAATATTAACAGCATTACTTTCAGCAGTATCTGGAATATTCGCAGCAATTAATAACGTATTCGGCGCTAAGAATACAAAAGAAATGAAAGAGCGCCAAGAAGCTCAAAAAGAAGTTGATCATCAAAGTGGAATTGAAAATGCAGTAAAGGAAAAAGACCTTGAACAAGCTCGCAAGCATATTAGTTCTTAATTTTCTTTTTGTTGGATGTGCTACTGTGACACCAAATAAAATACAAGATGACAAATCATCTTATGACGCAACTACTCCAAAGCAATATGATAAAGATAATGGTGGATTAATTTCTTTTGTTGGTGATGATGCGCTTATTACTCGCCAAGCGCGCGAACGATATAATAATCTAATTAAAATGTATAGAATCAAATTCAAAAAAGAAAAAGCAATTGATCTAACCGAAGACTCTGGAATAACTCCTTACAAGGATAATTTTGGCAATGAATTATTTCTTATTAGTAGTGAGCATCTTGTTTATTTTGGAGTTTTGAACTCTTGGTTAAAAGAAAAAGTACCAGCAGATAACATCTTAGATAAAACAATAGATAAAATAAATAATTAAAAATGCTCTCAAAAAAATCCTTAGATCTTATTCTTGAATTTGAAGTTGGCGGTGGCGAAAACTATTATAATAAATTTTTAAAAAATCCAGCTTGGCCAGAAGGTCAAAGTGGAGTAACAATTGGTGTTGGTTATGATTTGGGTTATGTAAACAAATCAGAATTTAGCGAAGACTGGAAAGATCTTCCTAAAGAAATTTTTGATAGATTATATAAAGTAGTTGGTATCAAAGGATACAATGCGAAGAATCTTATTAGAGGATTAAAAGATATAACTATTCCTTGGGATCTTGCACTAAAAGTATTTAATAATAAAACAGTAACTAAATTTTATAATTTAACAAAACAAACTTTTCCTAATTTCGATAACCTTCCAGAAGATGCAAAAGGTGGATTAGTTAGTCTTGTATTTAACAGAGGAGCAGCTTTAGAAGGTGATCGTCGCCGCGAAATGAAATTAATACGAGATGGCATGAAATTAGTATCTAATTATGATCAAAAAGCATTAACCTTTATAGCTAATCAAATAAGAAATATGAAAAGAATATGGATTGGAGGAAGCATAGAAAAGGGCATGAGTAGACGAAGAGACGCAGAAGCTAAATTAATAGAAGATTCATTAAAAGTGTAATAGTATTTGTGAAAAAACTAATATTAATATTACCTTTATTTCTATTAATTAGTTGTTCAGAACCAAATTACGAGAGCAGAGAACTACCTACTAAATATCCAGAAACTCCAACTATGGGCTCTGCAGATGATGTAACTAAAGAATTATATAAGAAATAATTAAAATTAATTAAAAATGTCCTTTCTATAAGTGTATAATATATATAGCATGAATTATAATTCTGAACAATATGGCTTTGAATTAAACGCCAAAAGAAAAGGACCAAAATCCGCTGCTCAAACACCATCAAAACCATCTGAAAGACGTAAGGGATCAAGTCGCAATAAACCCGGTAGCGCAGGAACAAAAAGTGATAAAGCCATTGAATTTTCTAAAAAAGTAATTGAAGCTCTTAAAAATAAAGTTAAAGAACACAATAGTAAAAATAAAAAGAAAGTAACTTTAGGTCAATTAAAAAAAGTATATCGTCGTGGTGCAGGTGCATTTTCTTCTTCTCATAGACCGGGAATGACTCGTGGTGGATGGGCTATGGCACGCGTAAATATGTTTTTAAAAATGGTGCGTGGTGGCAAAGTAAAAGATTCTTATAGAAAAGCTGATAGTGATATTACAAGAGCTTCAGCTTCTGACTATGAAATAGAAGTTAATTTTGAACCAGACGATGAAGATTTTGCTCAAGCAGAAATAGATATTAAAAATTATAAATTAGAAGATTTTGATTTTAGTTCTGCAGACGAATTATATCTCGATGATGAAGAAGATGGTGTAATATATGGTTTAGATAATATTTAATACTATGAAGAAACAAAAACTTAAATTTGAATCAATCTTTGCGAATATTAAAATTCGCCCAGTAGTTAGTGAAGAGAAAGATAAATACTTATCAGTTGCTTCACTCGACAAATTAAGAAAATTCTTACCAGATATTAACACAGAAGATAATGTTGATCTTCTTCCTGTAGCTTTTGACGCTTGCGTTGTTAATAGAGTAAATAAAAACGGCGATGTTATTGATGGCGAAACTGCCGCTAAGATTGCTAAAAATTTCGTTAACAAACCAATTAATATTGAGCATAATCGCAAACAAGTTATTGGTTGTATATTATCTGCTAGTTTTAGTAAGTTTGGAAGTAATGAGAGTCTAGCAGAAGCTGATATTAAATCCATGAAAACTCCATTTAATATTACTCTTGGTGGAGTTATCTGGAAAGTAGTTGATAAAGATTTAGCAGATCAAATTGAAGAATCTAACGACCCAACAAGTGATAATTACATGAGTATAAGTGCTAGTTGGGAATTAGGATTTAATGATTATAATGTTGTAGTATTAGATAATGGTGAAAAAAATATTGAAAATGGCACCATTGTATCTGACGCTAATCAAATAGAAAAGATTAAAGATCATCTAAGAGGATTTGGTGGAAATGGTAGATTAGGTGATGACAAATCAGTATATAGACAAGTTTTCGGTAAAGTTGTTCCTCTAGGAGTTGGATTTACGTTAAATCCAGCTGCTGATGTTCAAGGTGTAGCAACACCTCCAGAAGAGCCAATTAAAATTGAATTAAAAACCAATAAAAGCTCTGAAGAAATTGAATTAAAAGAGGAAGAAAAGGTTGAAATTGTTGAAGAACCAATTTTAGCTTCAAAAAATAATATTTCCCAAGAGGAAAGTTTAGATGTAAAAAAAGAGAGGATATATATGAAAATAACCAAAATCGAAGATATTACAGACAGTCTCCTTAAAGAAGTAACAGCCAGCTCTATTGTTGACTTTGTTGCCGAGGAGCTCAAAAAAGCTAATGAAACTTTCTTGGCAGAGAAATCAGCCCAAGAAAATGAACTCAAAGCTGCTAACGAAAAAATTGCTACAGTAACTGCTGAACATGATGCAGTTAAGAAACAAGTCGAAGAACTTGGTCAAAAGCTAGCAACTATCGAAGCTGAAAAAGAAGCAAAAGCAAAAGAAGAAGCCTTCAATCTAAGAATGGCATCTTTTGATGAAGAATTTGATCTCAGTGATGAAGATCGTAAAGTTCTTGCTTCTGACCTCAAAGATTTAACTGAAGATGCTTTCTCTGCTTACAAGGGTAAGATGGCAGTTCTTATGAAAGAAAAGAATAAAGCTGCTAAAAAAGTAAAAATGGATAAAGAGATGAAAAATCATTCAGACGCAGAAGAAGCTAAAGCTTCTGAAGAAGTCGCACAACCAGTTGCGCAAGAAATTTCTACAACTCAAGAGGTTGTCGAACAAGCTGTTGATAATGGATCAAAAGCTTCAATTGAAATTCCAAATTCCGCCCCAGCCAGTCAGCCAAGCGTAAAAGAAAAGTATGCAGCAGCTTTCGGGTTAGACGGATTTGAATTAACTAAATAAATAAGGAGATAATCATATGGCACATACACTAAGACCATTCAGAGATTACAGCGAGCACGAAGTGCTTAACCTTTTTGCATTCAGCGGAACCGCTGAAAGCGCTGCCGTTATGGCAACAAGAGGATTAGCTGTTAAACTATCTGCTGAAGGATTCACAACTGGACCAACAAGTTCCAGTGCAAATCAACCAACTGACTTTTTAGGCAATGTTGGTGCTGCATTCCCACTATCTAATTCACAAAGATTCGGCGTAAGACCAAAAGTAACTATTGCTACTTCTGGTGACGTTCTTGGACTAACCCTCCTAGATGTTCGCGAACTTGATGAAAATGGTGAGAAACTAATTTTTAACCCACGTAAAGCTGCTGAAATGAACGTAGTTATTTCTGGACAAGCCGTTCCAGTTCTAACTCGTGGCGTAGTACTTTATAGCGGTTCTGCAATCGCAAATGCAACAGCCGGTCAGTTTGCAGTAGTAAGTGGAACAATTGGCGATCTAGCTAATACATCTACTCTAAGAACAAACGAAGTTGCAGTTGGCAAATTCCTTGGTAACGCAGTAAATGGTACTGCCTTGCTAAAGATCATGCTCTAATTTCGTAAAGGAGAAAACTTAACATGAAATTAAAACTCAAAAACACAGCAGAGCAAATCGAACTTGTAAAAGCTATGGGCAGTCGTGATACCACAGTTGCCGTAGAAGCTAACCAAGCCTTCGCCGCTTTCCTAGGACCAGTCGTAGCAAAGGTTCTAATGCAAGCCGCAACCGCATCTGCAATCTATACTGATCTTCCTTACGACGAAGATGATCGTCCTTCTATCCCACTCGACCTATGGTTTGATGGTGGAGAAGGTTATGTAACCACATGGTCACAAAACGTAGCTGGTGGTCTTCCAACTTCAACAGTTGAAGGATTCTCAGAAATGAAAGTTGCAACCTATCGTTTGGATAGTGCTGTCAGCTTCCTAAAGCGTTATGCTCGTCGTGGTCGTCTCGATGTAGTTAGTAAAGCTGTAGAGCGTATGGCCAACGAAGTTCTCGTAAAACAAGAACGTAATGCTTGGGCAGTAGCTCTAAAAACACTTGCTGAAAGTGGCAACGTACTAAATACTGACGAAACAACCGTCACATTTACATTAGACATTCTAAATCGTTTAATGACCCAAGTTAAAAGAATAAACAGATCTTATGCTGGTGGCACAACCACAGATGCATATGGTTTAACAGATCTTTTCGTTAGCCCAGAGGTTAAAGAAGATATCCGTTCTTTTGCTTACCAACCAGTTAGTGTAACAACTACCGCTAATGCATTGCCAACAAATAACGTACTAACAAATCTACCAGATTCAGTACGCGAAGATATTTATCGCAATGCTGGAACTCAAGAGATTTATGGAGTTGCTATCCATGATCTAATTGAATTGGGCCCAGATCAAAAGTATAATTCACTCTTCAAGGAGTTCTATACTGGAACATTCACAGCCTCTTCAGACGAACTCATTGTAGGCTTGGATCTAACCAAGGATGCATTTGTTCGCCCAGTAGCACGTCAAGCAGAATCCGGTGGAACATTCACCGCTCTTCCAGATGATCAATTCGCAGCTAGAGCCGAGAAAATTGGCTTCTACGGATTCCTAGAAGAAGGACGCGTTTGCGTTGATTCTCGTGCAGTTCATGGTGTAGTAATTCGCTAATAGACGATAATACTACCTAATTTGAAAACCCACGGATTAATATCCGTGGGTTTTCTTTTTTTAGACATCTTCATATTTTATTAATATAATCTATTAAATAGGAGAATAATATATTATGCCACGTAAAAAATCAGCATTAGATAATCTTAGCCAAACTCATGGCAAAGTAGAAAACCGTAAAGTTACATTGGATCAAATTTGGGGCGATGATGGGAAAAGAAAGTATGGAACTCTTGATCCAGTTGAATATGATTCTTATCTTAAAGGATTAATTAAGAGCGATCTTCAAGCTCATGCAATTAAAATTGGATTAATTCCAGTCGATGATCGTCAAACTCTTGTAAAAAGATTAAGGCAAGAATTTCTCAAATACGCTGCTCAGTATCAAGTAAGACCAGATACCAAGAATAACAAACCAGTTTCAAAAACTGCTAAAGATATTCTTTCAGAAGGACGATAAAATTTAAAAATTAATTCGCTATAAAAGTGTAGCCGTGTAATATTTTACATGGCTACACGTTATAACATTAGTGGAATTCAAGGCGACTTCATACAATTAACTCTTAATATCAAAGATGCTACTGGTTCAGCAATTAATTTAAGTGGTTATGAAGTTCGCGGTCAAGTAAGAGCAAGCTATGGCTCTGATATAGTTATTTTAGATTTACAACCAAATATAACAAGTGATATTTCTGGTTCAATAAATATTAATATTCCTTCAACAGGAAGCGCCGCTACACCAGTTAATGAATATGTTTATGATATAGAAAGATATCCTTCTGGAAATGTATCAGGAAACAGCATTAAACTATTATTGGGAAAATTTTCAATCCTACCAGAAGTAACGAGATAATTTTATGGCAGACATAATCGTTGATGTAAGTTTGCCTAATCCGATTACTACAAATGTAACATCTCCAACTCAAGCGTTAGGATCAAATGTTTATATACCCGGACCTCAAGGACCAGCTGGACCAAAAGGTAATCCAACAACAATAAATTCACTTGGCGCAGAAAATATTATTATAACTGGCGCAGATGGTAATATAGTTTATACTACTGGACTTAATACAATTTTTATATCTGGTAATAGTGGATATTTTCAATCAGCAGTAAACTCTTTAACAACTAATTTAGATAATACTGGTTCATCTTTAATAAATTCAATAAATTCTTTAAGCGGTTTATTTACTGGACATACGGGTAGTTTAGATAATAATTATGCCACAGACGCTCAACTACAAAGCACAGGAAGTAATCTATATACTTTATTAATTAACTTTAGTGGTAATTTAGATGCGACTTACGCAAGTGATCTTCAATTATTTAATACTGGCAGCACATTAGACAATAAAATAAATTCACTTAGTGGTTATTCAGCTTCTGATGTAAATCTTGTTAGTACAGGTTCAAATTTAGATATTAAAATTAATAATTTAAGTGGTAATTTAACTTCTAATTATGCAACTATCACTAATCTAGCTTCGACTGGAAGCGTATTAGATAGTAAGATAAATTCTTTAAGTGGCTCGAGCGCATCTGCAATTAACCTAGCAAATACTGGATCAAGTCTTGATAATAAAATTAACTCACTTAGCGGAAATTTAACTGCTAATTATTCAACGATTACAAATCTTGCGACTACCGGTAGTACATTAGATTCTAAAATCAATTCATTAAGCGGTTATTCTGCATCAATAATTAATTTACAATCTACTGGATCTAATCTATATTCAATGTTAACAGGATTTAGCGGAAATCTTGATGCAATATATGCTACAGATTCTCAATTATATACTACAGGTTCTACTCTTGATAATAAGATTAATTCTCTTAGCGGATGGAGCGCATCAGAAGTTAATTTGACATCTACTGGCGTTACGTTAATTAATAATTTATTTAATACGGGCTCTAATTTAAATACAAAGATTAATGACTTGAGCGGGTATGTAAATACTCAAGATAATAATATATCTACTAATCTTTATAACACAGGAAATACTTTAAATAATAAAATTAATAGTTTAAGTGGCTATACTGATTCTCAAGATACAAATATTTCTAGTAATCTAAGAACTACTGGAAGCACTTTAGACACTAAAATAAATAATCTTAGTGGATACGTTAATACTCAAGATACTACAATATCAAATAATTTAACAACCACAGGAATCACTTTAGATAACAAGATAAATTCACTTAGCGGCAGTTCAGTTTTACTTTATGGAGATCAAAGCGTTGGTGGAATTAAAACTTTTAGAGATAATGTTTATATTAATAATCTTTTTGTTACTGGAACTGAAACAATTGTTAATACTCCACAGATTAATATTGCAAGTAATTATTTGCTTTTGAATCTTACTGGAGGAGCAGTTGATGGAGGAATTTTCTTTGTTACTGGCGTA
>Ga0209617_10000118_pt1 | contig 30153 bp, 24 predicted proteins | sample LakEriepJuly2011_2_FD_187459 | JGI IMG/M metagenome (GOLD analysis project Ga0209617, IMG submission 187459) | Freshwater microbial communities from dead zone in Lake Erie, Canada - CCB epilimnion July 2011 (SPAdes) (version 2) | ecosystem: Environmental > Aquatic > Freshwater > Lentic >...
AGCTGGGCTGGACGCCCAAGACGACGCTGGCAGAGCTGGTCAAGGAAATGGTCATCAGCGACTACACCTCGGCCAAGCGCGACAACCTGGTCAAGCAAGCAGGGTTCCAAGCCTATGACTACCACGAGTGACACTCGCCCTCTGAGCTCGGGCGGCTTGCCGCCCATCTCGACGAACGTTTTGGTGCTGTGCCTGGGTTTGCTGGGCATGTTCGCCCTCACGCTCAATGACTTGCTCTTCAGCGCTCAGGCCAACATCTGGATGATGGACGAGCACAGCCACGGCCCGATCATGCTCGCGCTGGCGCTGTGGCTCATGCACCAGCGCTGGTCCGAGTTCGAGGGCAGCACCGACGGCACCGCACCAGGCACCTGGGTGGCTTGGGTCATGTTCGCCATTGCAGTTGCCTTTTACGCACCAGGCCGCGCCCTCAACATCATCTACTTCGAGGTGTTTGCCTTCATTCCGATGATGGTCGGGGTGGTGGCCATGGTCGGCGGCTTCCCGCTGCTCAACAAACTGAAGTTCCCGCTGTTTTTCCTGGTGTTCATGGTGCCCATTCCGGGCTTCGTGGTCGAACCCATCAGCCAGTTCGTCAAGCTGCACATCTCCATCGTCACGGCTGAAATCCTCTGGTACTTCGGCTACCCCATCGGCCACACCGGTGTGGTGCTGAGCATCGGTCCGTACCAACTGCTGGTGGCTGACGCCTGCGCCGGCATGCGCACCCTGTTCATGCTGGAAGCCATGGGCATCTTCTATCTCAACGTGGTGCGCCACACCTCGCTGCTGCGCAATGTGATGCTGGGCATCCTGATCGTGCCCATCTCCTTCGTGGCCAACATGACGCGGGTGCTCTTCCTGGCGCTCTTGACCTACCACTTCGGCGATGAGGTGGGCCAGGGCTTCCTGCATGGGTTCGCTGGCATCGTGTTGTTCATCATCGCCCTGGTGCTGACCATTGCCATCGATGGCCTGCTGAGGCTCGTTGCCACGCGCGTCTCGGGCCGCAACGAAGAAGGAGTGTCGGCATGATCTTGCGCCCCCTCACCCTCAAGCCATGGCTCGTGGCGATGGCCCTGGCCATCATGGCCGGCAGCGTGGTGCTGGCCGAGTACCTCCGCCCCGATCGGTACTGGGCCGACAAGATTGGCACCCCTGAGTTTGAGTCCATCATGCCGGCCAATTTCGGTGACTGGGTGGCATTGCCCAACAGCAACCAGCGCGTGATCAACCCGGTGGTGGAAGAAAGTCTCAAGCGCATCTACAGCCAGACCTTCTCGCGCGCCTACATCCACAAGCCCACGGGCCGGGTCATCATGTTGTCGATCGCTTATGGCCGCGACCAAACCAACGACACCCAACTTCACACCCCGGACCAGTGCTACCCCTCACAAGGCTTCAAGGTGCACTCGTTCGCCAACACCGACATTCCAACCACACTGGGCACCATCCACGCCGTTCGCCTGCAAACCAGCATGGGTGAGCGGACAGAGCCGCTCACTTACTTCCTGCGCGTCGGTGAGGGCATCGCGCGCGGCTCCAAAGAGCGCAACCTGGAGCGCATCCGCCTGGCCCTGCAAGGCTACTTGACCGACGGCATGCTGTTCCGCGTGTCCGAGGTCACCCGAAACCCAGACGCGTTCGACTTGCAGCAGCGCTTCATCAACGAAGTACTTCTGGCCGTCGAGCCGAACAATCGGCGCTTCTTGACAGGCAAGCTGGGCACATGAGAGTTGTGCTGTCGGCAGTTGGCAAGTTTCACACCTTCGAGTTGGCCCGCGAAATGGCCAACCGAGATGTGCTGGCCGCCATCTTCACCGGCTACCCCCACTTCAAGCTTCGGCAAGAGCACGAAGTGCAAGCGCAGCTGCACACCTTCCCTTGGCTGTATGCACCCTACATGGCCCTGCGGGGTCGCAACCTGCTCAAAGGCCGTTTGCTCAAGCAATGGGACTTGGCCAACTGCCTGAGCTTCGATGCCTACACCGCGTGGCGCATGCCGCCATGCGACGTGTACGTTGGCCTCTCGTCTGCGGCCCTGTGGTCAGGGCAACGGGCCAAGCAGCGCGGCGCCCGGTTCGTCTGTGACCGCGGCTCGGCGCACATCCGCGTGCAAGACCGCATCCTCAGGGAAGAGCACGCCCTCTGGGACATGCCTTACGTGGGCGTGGACCCCCGCTTCATCGAACGGGAAGAAGCCGAGTACGCAGAGGCCGACTGCATCACCGTGCCGTCGGGCTTCGCGGTGCAGTCGTTCATCGACCAGGGCGTGGCGCCGCACAAACTGCGCAGGCTGCCCTATGGCGTCAACCTGGGCAGCTTCGCGCGCAATGGACAGGCCGCCAGCGACCGCTTTGACGTGCTGTTCACCGGCAGCTTGAGCTTGCAAAAGGGCATCCCCTACCTGCTTCAGGCCTACAAGCTGTTGCGGCACCCGCACAAGTCACTGAGTTTTGCCGGTTCCTTTGACCCGGCCTTCATCGAAGCCATGAAACACCGCGGCCTGTGGAGCGACGACATCGTGCTGCTGGGCCACTTGCCCTGGGAAGCGCTCAGCCAGCGCATGAGCCAAAGCCATGCCCTGGTGCTGCCAAGCGTGCAAGAAGGTTTCGGCATGGTGCTGGCCCAGGCCCTGGCCTGCGGCTGCCCCATCATCGGCACCGAGCACACGGGTGCGCCAGACCTCATCCAGGACGGCGTGGCAGGCCACATTGTGCCCATCCGCAACGCCGAGGCCATCGCCGCGAAGCTGCAAGGCCTGGCCGACAACCCCGCACTGCAGCAGCGCCTTTCGCATGAGGCGCTGGCCACGGTGCAGCACATCGGTGGTTGGCGCAACTACGGCGACCAGGCTCTGGGCATCTACCGGGAATTGCTGTGAGCCAGCCACTGAACATCCTTTACTTCGGGCCCATCTCGGGCACCTGCCTGGACCGGGCCAACGCCTTCCGTCGGCTCGGGCACACGGTGCACCACATCGACCCCCGCACCCTGCTGCCCCGTACCGTCTGGGTGGACCGCATCATGTGGCGTGCGGGCGGCCACTGGTTCACACCGTGGGTGCTGGCAGGCCTGCGCCAAAGCCTGCAAGGCCAGCATTTCGACCTCTGCCATGTGGACAGCGGCGAGTGGTTCACAGAGAGCGCCATTGAGCTGCTGCGCGCGCATGCGCCCATCGTCATCAATTACAACGTCGACGACCCCACCGGCCCGCGCGACCAACAACGGTTTGCGGCCTACTGGCGCGGCGCCAAGGCCTACGACCTGCTCGCGGTGGTGCGCGAGGACAACCTGCCCGAGCTGGCGGCGCTGGGCGCCCAGCGTTGTGTGCGCGTTTACCGGTCGGCCGATGAAGTCACCCACGCGCCCCGCGCCTTGACCCCCGCCGACCATGCGCGGTGGGATTGCGACGTGCTGTTCCTGGGCACCTGGATGCCCGAGCGGGGCCCCTTCCTGCTGGCGCTGATCCGCCTGGGCGTGCCCTTGACCATCCAGGGCAGCAACTGGCAGAAGGCCCCAGAGTGGCCCGAGCTACGCACCCATTGGCGGGGCGATGCCATCGGTGGCGACGACTACGCCAAAGCCATCCAGTGCGCCCGCGTCAACCTGGGTTTGCTCTCCAAGGGCAACCGCGACCTGCACACCACCCGCTCGCTGGAGATCCCATCTCTCGGCGCGCTGTTCTGTGCCGAGCGCACTGTCGAGCACTCGGCCATGTACGAAGATGGCCGCGAAGCGGTGTTCTGGCGCGATGCTTCCGAGTGCGCCCATTGGTGCCACACCTTGCTGGCCGACGAACCCCGCCGCAACGCCATCGCGCAAAGCGGACATGCCCGCTACCTGCGTGACGGCAACCAGAACCAGGTCGTGCTGCAGTCTTTGCTGCGCGAAGTGGGACTGGCCTGAGGGTCTGAACATGAACGCTACCGTGGCCACGCAGCGCGCGAGCGCCAGCCTCACCGTCAAGGACCTGCTGTTTTGCGGGCTGTGGGTGCTGTGCGTCGCCTCCGGCATGGCGCAACTGGTCATCGACGGCTCACCTGACAACGTCGAGAGCGTGGGCTGGCTGCTGTACTCCTGCACCTTGGTGCTGACCTACCTGTGGCGCAGCCAGGCCACGACCACGCACCCGCTGTCGTCGCTGTCCCTCTTGGGGCTGCTCAACAGCACGCAAATGGCAGCGTTGATCGCGCAAACGGCCGATGGCCAGTCGCTGTCTGCGATGCTGCGTGTACCGACCTTCACCTTCTTCATGCTGGCTGTGGTGTCCACCGTGGCCACGGGCCTGCACCTGGCTTACCGCTACCTTCTGCCCCTGCAGGCCCCCAGCCAGTGGCTGGCCAACCGCGTGTGGGGGCCACTGGGGGCCTTGAGCCCACCGCCGCCCATCATCATCTGGTGCCTCTGCGCCATCGGGGTGGTGGCCCAGCTGGTTGGCGGCGGCGGCATCGGTGATGTGGGCGGCAAGTTCCTGGCGGGCCTGGCCTTCATGATGTGGATGCCCTTCCTCATCCCGATTTACCAGCGCATGTCGGGCGGCACGTACTGCAACATCAAAAAGCAGCTGCCCTTCGTGGTGGCGCTGGGCCTGTTCATTGTGGCCGAGTCACTGGCACGCAACGGGCGGGGCGGCATCTTCGCCATCCCCATGCAGCTCACACTGGTCTTCTTGCTGTACTTCCTGCACACCCCTCACCCCGTCACACGCCGCTTCATGAAGGGGCTCGCGGTGCTCGGCGTGACGGCGGCCGTGGGCATGGCCGTGATGACCGACCTGGCCACCGCCATGGTGGTGGCCCGAGACAAACGCGACATTCTGCCCACCACCGAGCTGATGAAGTACACCTGGGAGGTCTACCTCGACAAGCCCCTGCTGGAGGCCCGGCGCGAGAGCAGCAACCTGGCCTCCGTGCTGTCGCAGTACGACGAGAACTACCTGAGCAACCCGCTGCTGGCACGGTTTGCCGAGACCAAGTTCCACGACAACATGTTCTTCATGGTGTCAGACCTGAGGCCCGATGAACGCTGGGAAGCGGCCACCCTGTCGGTGTTCCGGGTGGTGCTGCTCTTTCCCCAAACGGTGCATGACTTTTTCGAAACCAAAGTCGACAAGGACCAGCACCTCTACTCGATGGGTGACTACTACATCAACCTCCATCATGGTGCCGGTTTTGCTTACGTGACCGGCTCGATCTGGGCCGATGCCTACGCATTGGCCGGGCTCTGGTTCCCCTTTGCCTGCGCCTTGCTGCTGCTGCCCTGCTTCTGGATCTTCGATGGCATGACCCAATCTGGCAAGGCCTTCGTGGTGTCCCCGGTGGCCATGTGCATGGCCTGGCAGATTTTTCACTTTGGCTTGGGCGGCGAATCCATCGGCACCAAGATGGGCTTCCTGCTGCGCGACACCCCCCAGAAGCTGGTGCTTTACCTGCTGGCGATGGCTGTGCTCACCTTTGTGTTGCGCCTGTTCAAGCTCATGCCCCCAAAGCTGTCACAGAAAACTGGCAAGCTTGCCTGATTGCCTACACGCTGCCATGTCGAAGATTTCCGTCATCATCCTGACCAAGAATGAGCAACAGGACCTGCCAGGTTGCCTGCGCAGCGTTGCTTGGTCGGACGACATCCATGTCTACGACTCTCTGAGCACAGACCGCACGGTCCAGATCGCCACGGAGTTCGGCGCCAAGGTGACCCAGCGCCCCTTCGACAACTGGGCGGCTCACCAGAACTGGGGGCTGCAGCACCTGCCTTTCAAGCACCCCTGGGTGTTCTACATCGATGCAGATGAGCGCATGACACCCGAGCTGGTGAGGGCCGTCCAGGAGGCGGTCAGCGCGCCAGGCGAGCACGTGGCGTTCCGGGTGCGGCGTCGCGATTTCTTCATGGGCGCCTGGCTCAAGCACGTGCAGACCTCGCCGTACTACCTCCGCCTGTTCCGCCCTGAGAAGATGCGCTATGAGCGTTTGGTGAACCCGATCTCCGTTCCCGATGGCCCGGCAGGCGAGGTGCCCGGCTTCCTCGACCACCACCCGTTCAGCAAGGGCATGGGTCACTGGCTGGACCGCCACAACGGCTACAGCCGGCTGGAGGCCGAGCAAATCATGCGCAACCGGGCCGACCACGCCGGTTTTTCGGTGCTGAAGGCCTTCACCGCCAGCGACTTCCACGAGCGGCGCTTCCACCAGAAGGAGCTGTTCTACCGCCTGCCCTTGAGGCCCTTCATCAAGTTCCTGCTGCTCTACATCGGCAAGCGCGGCTTCCTGGACGGCAAGGCGGGCCTGCGCTACGCCATGCTGCAGGCGATCTACGAGTACATGATCGTGCTCAAGGTGGACGAGCTGAACCGCACGGACACCGCAGGGGTGTGACGCCATGAAGATCCTGATCTACAGCGCCAACTTCGCGCCCGAGCCCACCGGCATCGGCAAGTACTCGGGTGAGATGGCCGAGTGGCTGGCTGCTCAGGGTCACGATGTTCGCGTGGTGGCAGCGCCCCCTTACTACCCTGCATGGCGATTGGGCGAGGGCTACGCTTGGCCACCGTACCGCAAGGAGGCATGGCAGGGATGCACCGTCTGGCGGGCACCGCTGTGGGTGCCCTCGCAGCCGGGCGGCTTCACGCGCGTTGTGCACCTGCTCACGTTCGCGCTCAGCTCAGCCCCCGTGATGTTGCGCCAACTGGCCTGGCGGCCCGAGGTGGTTTTGGTGGTGGCGCCTGCCATGGTGTGCGCCCCCATGGCCTGGTTGACGGCCCGATTGTCAGGCGCCCAGGCGTGGTTGCACGTGCAGGACTTCGAGGTCGATGTGGCTTTCCGCATGGGCTTGGTGAACGTGGGCCTGGCCCGTCACCTGGTGTGGCGCATGGAGCGCTGGCTGCTGCGCAGCTTCGACGTGGTCTCCACCATCTCGGGGCGCATGATCGACCACCTCAAGAAAAAGGGCGTGAGCCCCGAACGCTGCCACCTCTTCCCGAACTGGGTGGACATCGACAAGATCCGCCCATTGGGCCAAGCCAGCAGCTACCGCGCGAAGCTGGGCATCCCGGCCCAGGCCGTGGTGGCTTTGTTCTCCGGCACCATGGGCAGCAAGCAGGGCTTGGAGGTGGTGCCTGCGGCGGCGCGGCTGCTGCAACACCGCCAAGACATCCACTTCGTGATTTGTGGCGATGGCGTCATGAAGCCCCAAATCGAAGCCGACACCCAAGGGCTGGCGCGCGTGCATTTGCTGCCCTTGCAAGACGTCGCCATGCTCCCCGAGTTGCTCGGCCTGGCTGACATCCACCTGCTGCCCCAAAGCCCCGACGCCGAAGACCTGGTGTTGCCCTCGAAACTGACCGGCATGCTCTCCAGTGGGCGGCCCATCGTGGCCACTTGCAACCCCGACACCGAGATTGCCATGGTGGTGGCCGGTTGCGGCAAGGTGGTGCCACCGCTACAACCCGAGGCTCTGGCCCAGGCCATCGAATCGCTGGCCGATGACCCGCACGCGCGGGCCCAACTGGGCCAGGCCGCCCGCCGGTATGCGGAAGAAGAAATCGGCCGTGATGCCGTGCTCTCGGCCGTGGTGCAGCACATGCAGTCACTGGACAGCCCCGCAGACGACCACCGCCGCAAGGCTGCATGATGAGCATCACCTCCGCCATGGCAACGCAATCAGGCCATTCTCCAGCCTCGGGCAGCTTGCGCCTGAGCCCCACCGGATTGGGCTTGATGGGCCTGGTGCTCCTGGCCTGCCTCTACTGGTTCCAGCACGCCCTGGGCTATTGGGAAGACGACTCCTTCATCCACCTGGAGTACGCACGCAGCGTGTTTGAAGGCCAGGGCTTTGTGTTCAACGGGGTGCTGAGCAATGGCGACACTGCGCCCGTTTGGGTGCTGCTGCTTGCCGGTGCCAAGCACCTGGTGCCCGACTGGATGCTGGCTGGCAAGGCTTTGGCTGCGCTGGGCACCGTGTTCGCCTTGCTGGTCCAGTTCGCTTACTGCCGAAGGTTGCAGGCCGACCTGGGCTCGGATGCGCAAGACCAACCCGCCTGGGTGCTGGCGCTGTTCGTGCTCAACCCCTACTTCGTGTACTGGGCCTATTCGGGCATGGAGGCCCTGGCTGCCAGCGGCCTGTTGATGCTGCTGTGCTTGCTGGTCACCCGGCCCACGGCCACGCCCCTCAGCTTCCTGGGCAGCGCATTCCTGCTCGGCATCAGCCCACTGGTTCGGCCCGAGATGGTGCTGCTGATCGGCATTTGCGGCCCCTTCCTGCTTTGGCAGTGGTGGCAACTGGTCAAGGGCAAGACAGTGCCGCAGCGCCTGGCGTGGTTCCTGGGTGCTGCCGTGCTGCTGGCCTTGCCTCTGGCCTGCTGGACGGTTTATGCACTCGATGCCTTCGGCTACGTGATGCCCAACACGAATGCGGCCAAACGCGCACCACCCGGCACCTCGGCTGCTTGGCGCATGGTGCTGGTGTACGGCATGGGGTTTCCAGGCGTGATGCTCAGCCTCGCTGCCATGGTGGCGCTGGCCTTGCGAACGCGCTTTGTTGCGGGCTTGCCCCGGCCCTCCCTGCCCATGGCGGCCTGGCCTTTGCTGGCCTACGTGGTGGTCACCAGCCTGTTCTACGTCGTCAACCACACCTACGTCCAAACCCGCTACATCATGGTGGTGGCGCCCGGCCTGTCGGTGCTGTGCTATGTGCTGCTGCGTCACTGGGGCGGCAAAACACTGCACGCCATTGTTCTGGGTGTGGCTGCTGCGGCCGCGCTGTTCATCACGGTGCAGCAAGCCCACCCGCTGGTGCGCAACAAGGCCGAGCGGGCCGAGCAGATCGAACGCATGTCGGCCTTCATCAATGCCAACCTGCCAGCCGATGCCAAGATCGCGGTGTATGCCATTGGCCAGTACGGCTACCTGGTTCGCAATGAACTGGTGGACGTGGGCGGCATCACGCAGCCCGAAGCGGCCCAGTACCTGTGGGAACCGCCTGAGCACATGCTCGCCTGGGCCAAACGACAAGGCGCCACCTACTACCTCGAAGGCGGAACACCCGAGCCAGGCGCCGAGCTGGTTCACGAGATCGACGCCAGCAGCATCGGTTGGTCGATGGAACCTGGCTACTACGATCGCAAGGGCAAGTTGCGGCTGTGGAAACTGGCCCCTCCCTGATCCGGGTCGCTGATGGACACCCTTGCATTGACCGCCAAGGTCATCACGTTCCAGCAGGGCGCCGGGCTGGCCTGCATCGCAGGTAGCGTCTTCGCATTGCAGTCAGCCTGGCGGCAGCCTCCCCTGGGCCAGGCCCTGGCGCCACTGGCCCGCGTGGTGGCGTGGCTGGTTCTGTGCACTGTCACACTGCATGCGCTGGCCTATGTGCTCTACCCCACCTTCCAGGACCATGTGGAGGCCACGGTCGCGAGCTTGGGCTTGCAGTGGCTTCAGGGTGGCGACATCTACCCCCCACTGGACACCCACCACGTCAATGGCCTGCTCTACGGCCCTGCGCTGGCCGAGGTCAACGCACTGAGCATGCGCATTTGGCCCTCACCCATTGAAGGCGCCAAGCTGCCCGGCGTAATGGGGTTTCTGGTTGCGCTGGCACTGAGCTTGCGTCTGTTGACACACCCCAGCGCCCGCTTGATGCTGCTGTGGGCCGCGCCCTTCGGCCTGTTCCTGTTCTTCAACCGCGCCGAACCCTTCCTGCTGCTGTGCACTGTGCTGGCGTTGTGGGCGGCTGAGCGCATCCGCATGCCCTGGCTGCAATGGGGCGTGTTGGGTTGCCTGATGGGCCTTGCCTCGGGGTTCAAGCTTCATGGGGCGGCTTATGTGGCCATGGCCTGGCTGGCCGTGGCGGGCGTGCGCGCACTGCACGTCAAAGCCTTGGTCACCATGGCCTTTGCAGCGGCCCTCACGTTCCTGCTGCTTTTCGCCCCCGCGGGTGTGAGCCTCGGAGGCTTCTTCCACTACCTGCAACTGGCCGGCAAGCACGGCCTGGTGGCACGCATGTTGGGTGAGAACCTGCTGTTCCTTCTGGCCCTGTGGCTGCCTTTGCTGGGGTGGCGTTTCGGCCGTGCCACCACGGCACCGCGCCCTGAGGGGCACACCACAACCTGGCTTGCCGTGCTGACGCTGCAGGTGCTGCTGGCCTTGGTGGCCGCGAAGCGAGGCGCTGGTTTGCACCACCTGATCCCGTTGGTGCCCGTCAATGCCTGGTTGCTGCAAGCCTCGTTGCGCCAGGAAAACGCCCCACGCGGTGGCGCCTGGCTGCTGCACGCCATGGCCCTCAGCTTCGCGCTCACCACGGGGTGGAAATCGGCCCATGAAGCCCAACTGATGGCAGGAACGTGGCAGGCCCGCGCAGACGCACGCGCAGAGCTGGAGCAACTCGGCAAGGCCTACCCCGGGCTGGTGCTGGCCTCGGGCTCGACCACAGCAGGCGATGTGCTCACCCACTTGCGCCCGTTGCTTCAGGCGCAAGGCGTGCCCCAAATCGACTACCCCTCCTGGCTGGACCTGCAGTTGTCTGGCATCTCCACCCGCCCTGTGCTGGAGGCACTGAGCAGTTGCCGCATCCCGCACCTGGCCGTGGCACGCGGCGAGTTGCCCTTCCGCATGGTCAGCTCCTACACGCAAGGCGCACTGTTCGGTGACGACATCCAGCGCGCGGCGGACGCACGCTACGTCCTGGTGAAGCGGTACGCATGGTTCGACGTGCTTCGTTGTTCACACCCATGAAGCTGAAACAAACCCTGCGCCAATGGCTCGTCGATGTCCTCGGGCAACGCGACGACCGGTTCTACTGGCGCCAGCCCCTGGGCGCCATCACCCTGCCTGCCAATGCCAAGCTGTGCCTGTGGCAGCCCGACGGCAAACTGGGCGACGCCATCGTCACCAGCATGTTGCTGTGCGATCTGGCAGCACAGCGGCCCGATGTGAAGGTCACGGTGGTGGTCGAGCCCGGCCTACAGGGCTTCTGGCGTGGCCTGCCACAGGTTCAGGAGGCCCTCTCGTGCCGACAAGGCCGCGCTGCCTTGCTGCATGCCATCAGCACATGCGATGCCTTCGTCTCATTCGAGACCTTCCTCAGCCTGGAAACGCTGCGGCTGCTGCGCGCCCTGCGCCCCACGGTGGCCATTGGCTACAACGTGGGCCGATATCGCCTCTTTGACCGTTCGGTGGTGTGCACCAGCTACGAGTGGCCGCGCAAACACATCACAGCCCGGCTGCACAACCTGTGCGAGCTGCTGTCCCTGAAACACCTCGGCCGCAACCCCTTGCCCGAGGTTCTGCCAGCCCATCGAACCGAGCGAAGCACGCTGCCGCCGCATCAAGGCCCCACGGTGTTCCTCAACACCCACGCGGCCGGGGCTGACCGCACATTCAGTGCCTCGACGGTGACGTGGCTGATCGAGCAATTGCACAGCGCTGGGCAGCAGGCACGCATCCTGGTGAGCGTGCCGGGCGCCGAACGCACCGACTGGCTGGCGCGCATCCAAGCGCTGCCGCAGTCGGCCGGGAACGCGGTGGCGCTGACACCCGACAACACCTCGCTGTGGGAAATGATGTGGCTGGTGCAGCAATGCGACATGGTGGTCAGCCCCGACACGGCTGTGGTCCATGTGGCGGCCGCACTGAACAAACCGGTGGTGGCCTTCTATCGCGACCGGGCCTACAACCCTTTGGTGTGGGCTCCCCTGTGCCCGCACCACCACCAGGTGCTGCCCAACGGCACGGAGCCCTGCAGCGTCAATGATTTCGACCGCGACGCTGCGGCGAAGGCACTGCACGGCATGCTGCATGCACCGGCCACCTGGCGCCCTGCCCAACCTACCCGCCATGCCGACCTGCCAGATTGAACTGCGCTCACCCGCCCGATGCGGGGTCACCCTTGAACTCTCCGACCAGAACCGGATGCGGTGGACGGTGGCCGCCGTGCGCAGCCACGCCCGGTTGCGAGACTCCCTCGTGCGACATGCCCGGGCCAGCACGGCCCACATCACCGACAACATCCGTTTGATGGAACGAGGCCCTGCCCTGTCAGCACAAGACGCGCCTGAGGGCGTGCATGTGGTGCTATGGGACGGATACAACAGCCTGCTGGAGTTGCAGGCCAGGCAGCCGAGCATCGCGGCCCGCACCGACATCGTCTATCTGTGCATCGGGATGGTGCCCGAGGTGGTGGCTGTGCTGCCCGCAGGCACCCTGCCGCTGTATGACCCCGAGCCCTCGTCTGCGGGCGACATGGCTTCCAGCGAGCATGCACGCATGCCTGCAGGCTATGACCTCCAGCGGCAGCTGCGCACCCGCCTGCGCATGCTGCGCAACTGGCAAATCTCGCGTGAACGCCACAAGCAACTGAGCCAAGGCGGCATGGTTGTTTTTTGTGGCTTGATCCGCCCATCCGAAAGCGTGCTGCAGGGCTTCCTGCGTGGCACACACATCAACCCAGCCTGGGTGCAAAGCTCAGGGCTGGTCAACCTGGCGTGGCAAGGGCAGGTGAGCCCCGTCAAAGCGACCCTCCTGTCGGCTTGCGCGCAACTCTTGAACGAGCTGCGCGCCCTGTCGGCACCCAGCCCTGCAGACTGGGCAGCCGTGTATTCGCTGATGAACGTGATGCACCGGCTTGGCACCCTTTGCCAGATTCAGGCTGAGTCGGATCGCCTGTTTGTCAACGAGTACGCGCAGCAACAGCACTTCGACCCCTACGACGCCGCGGGCTACGGGCGCAACCTGTTCATTGACTTCGGCAGTGTCCGTGGGCCTGACGCGCTCTACCCACGCAGGGTGGACATGGAACTGAACGGCAAACCTTCCCTGTCGCTGCGCTGGCTGCCTGAGGGCCACACCGTGGCCGATTGTCTGCAAGAAGACCGCACAGACTGGCTGTGGCAGAGGTGCAGCGCCGATGCCGCGCGCAGCCTGGCCAAACTGAAAACGCTGAGCTGAAGCCCATGTCGGTTCGCCAACGCATCGTCGCAGCCCTTGCCGCCAACGCCTTCGGTCAGGTCGTGACCGTGGGCACACAGCTGCTGCTCACGCCTTTGTTCTTCGCCAAGTGGGGCGCAGCTCTGTATGGCGAATGGTTGCTTTTGAGCGCGCTGCCGGCCTACCTCACCATGGCCGACCTGGGCATTGGCTCGGCCGCAGGCAACGACATGACCATGCGCGCGGGTGCGGGCGACCGCCGGGGTGCCCAAGCCACCTACCGGGCCGCCTTCCGCGTGGCCGCCGCAGTGGGCCTGCTGACGTTGCTGCTGGGGCTGGCACTGGCCTTTGGCAAGTTCACCCTGAACACACCGCCAACACCGCACATTCAGCCCATGGAGGCCGCACTCGTGGTGCTGGCGCTGGCGGCCAACGTCGCCTTGAGCTTTTCTGCCGGGGTGTTTGGTGCCGGCTACCGGTGCGCCGGGCTCAATGCCACAGGCATCGTCATTGGCAACTCGGGGCGCTTGCTGGAAGCGGCGGCTTTTGCCGCATTGCTGTGGCTGGGGCATGGCCCGCTGGCGCTTTGCGCCGCCATGCTGGTGCTCAAACTCGGGCTCATTGGCTTGCAGATGCTGCACCTTCGCCGTGTTTGTGCGTGGCTGCACGAAGGCGATGTGCGCGCAGAACAAGGCATGGTGCGTCGCCTGCTCAAGCCCTCGCTGGCCTTCATGGCCATGCCGCTGGCCGGCGCCTTGTCGTTGCAAGGCCCCATCGTGGTGCTGGGCTCGGTACTGGGTGGCGAGGCGGTGGCCCTGTTCTCGGCCATGCGCACGCTGTCGCGCATCCCCATGCAGCTGATGAACGTGCTCAATGCATCGGTGTGGCCTGAAATGTCCCGTGCCTTTGGCGCGGGTGACATGGCCCTGCTGCGCCAATTGCACAGGCGGTCTGCGGGCATCACGGCGGCATTGGTGCTGGCGTCATGCGTGGGCCTGGGCCTGCTGGGGGAAACCGTCACGCGCTTGTGGCTGGGCGCGACCCAAACCTACGATGCGTCGCTGCTGCTGTCATTGCTGGCCATCGCGGGCGTGGGCGCCATCTGGAACGCCAGCTCCATCGTGCTGGCCGCCACCAACCAGCATGGGCGCATGGGCCTGGCGCTGGTGGTCAGCGCCGCCACCGCCGTCGGCCTGGGCAGCGTCCTCATTGGACACATTGGCCAGCAAGGCTTCCTTGTCATCTTGCTGACAGCAGAGGTGGCCATGCTGTTCGTGGTTCTGCCCCAGGCCTTGCGTGCCAGTGGCGATTCACTGGCCCGGTTTCTGCAGGGTCCCTCCGCACCACCCTGACCGCTCCGCCATGCCGCGCCGCCAAGCCCTCCAAGCCACCACAGTCGTTTTTCTCCTTGGGCTGGCGCTTTTGTACCCACTGCTGCTTCAGCCCATCGTGCCCTATGACGAGGGCTTTGTTCTTGAGCGGGCCCGCCGTGTGCTTCACGGTGAGGTGCCGCATCTCGACTTCTGGAGCATCTACCCCGCGGGCCAATACCATCTGGTGGCCCTGGCCTACGCTTGGCTGGGCGAATCAATCACCAGTTCGAGGCTCGTAGACGCCCTGGTTCGGCTGCTCACGGCTTGTGTGGTGACCTGGGGCGTGGCCTATGTGGTGCGCAGCAAACTGGTCGCGCTGGCAACTGGCCTGCTCATGCTCGCTTGCTTGGCGGGCGCCGGATTCCCAGGGTATCCAGGTTTCACGGCGATGCTGTTGATTCTGGCGGCAACCAGCCTGTGGGCGGCCTCTGCCGCCCAAAGCCGTCCGCGGAACTGGACACTGACTGCCGGGGCATTGCTCGGTGTGGCTGCCTGGTTCAGGCACGACATGGCGGGCTACGCACTGATGGCCTGCATCACTGCAGAGCTGTGCCTTGGCCGGTTCACAGACAAACGAGCTTGGTCGGCACTGGCCATTGGTCTGCTGGGAGCAGTTGGGATGGGGGCAGTCGGGCTGGCGCACCAGTTGACCGAGGTCCCGCTTGAGACACTGGTTCAACAGCTTGTGCAGCAACCGGCTGAAGTGATGCCTGCCTACCGCAGGACACCGTGGCCGGACTGGCGGAACCCCCGCACCCTCAGTGTTTGGCTGGTGCCTCTTTCTGCATTGGTCGCACTTGCAACGGCCCGCATGCCCGCGCTTCGTCAGGCCCCCGTGCAAGTTCGACGGTTGCATCTGATGCATGCGCTTGTTGCGACCGCCTTGTTGGCACAACTGAGTGTTCGGAAAGATCCCATACATGCTGTCCCCGCCTTGATGGCATTGATTCCGGCCCTGTGCGTGACTGCGGCGCTGACGTGGCCCAAGCGCGCGACAGCAGCAGGGGCGTGGGTGCTGCCCCTTGTGGCTTGCGCACTGCTGTTGACCCTCACCGCCAGGCCAGCGGGCAAGACGCTTCTGAGCACCATGCACGCGATGAAGCGCAGCACCGCACCCACCCCCTTCACGCGACAAGGTCTGGTCGAACTCACTGCCGAGCAGCAAACCTTGCTCCACTGGCTGCAAGCGAGGCCTCACGGTGCAGGGCTGTATGTCGGGGTGACCAATCACGATCAGTTCGGTGGCAATGAGCCCATCTGGTACTTCCTGAGTGGCATGGGCAGCCCGGTTTTCCTGGATGAACTGCACCCAGGGGTGGCGAACTTGCAGCACATGCAAGCCCGCACCATCGAGGAACTCCGAAGCCGTTCCGTTCGGTACGTGCTGCTGGTTGACAGCCCCTGCGAGCAAGGCAATGAAAGCTGCCGCACGCCGAACCTAGACCTGCTTGACGACTATGTGAGGAAGAACTATCGAGTGCTTCTGCGCCTGCAGAAATACACAGCTCTTGAACGTCTGACCGCGGGTGGCGGCATGTCAGCTGCCTTGACGCATACCCAACGCTGAACACCATGAAAAACACGACGTCATCATTCCTGGACGCGCTGCGCGTTGCCAGCGCGCTCGTCGTCTTTGCCAGCCATTGCGCTCAACACTGGGACGACAGCGTCTCTGCGGTCTTGAGGCCTTATACCCACCACGCCGTGGTCGCGTTCTTCGTCATCTCAGGCTACGTGATTGCATTTGCGACCATGGGCAGACCGCACGCCACCGGGAGGCAATACGCGGTCGCCAGAATTTCCAGGCTTTACTCTGTCGTCATCCCTGCGATTGGCTTGACGGTGCTCCTGCAAGTCATCGGCACTGCAATGAACGCTGACGCGTACGACAAGGTATCGCGCGGGTTTGACGGTCTCAGGTACATCCTTTGCGCAGTTTTTATGCAGAGCTCGTGGTTCCTTTCTGCCTCCCCACCAACCAATGGACCGTTCTGGTCACTCTCGTACGAGGCGTGGTACTACGCGGCCTTTGGGGTGTGGTTCTTCACGCCGAGCAGAGCCCTCAAGATCGCTCTGCTTTGCGTGGTGCTCCTGATCGCAGCGCCCAACATCATGCTGCTGGCCCCAGCATGGCTCCTGGGGGTGTTCGTGTATGCCTGTTCAACCAAGACAAGCAAGGTCAACCCCAAGGCGCTGGTTGTGATGGGGCTCTTGCAGATCGCCATCGTCGACGCATTCTTTTTAGACCGGCCTTTTATTGTGGGTGCGCAGCCGCTGTTTTTCTCTGCCGCATTCCTCACCGACTGGTTCGCGGCAATTGGCTTTGCGGCCATCATTGCAGGCGTGGGGCGACTGGACCTGAAGGTCAGCGATGAGCACGCCAGAAAGCTACGGAAGCTCGGTGACCTCACGTTTCCGGTCTATTTGGTTCACTTTCCCATCCTCTTCTTCACCACGAACGCACTTGGCATCAAGCCAAGCGGTGCAGCGTCAGCCACCGCGACTGCCTTCGGCGTCCTTCTTGTCACGACAATCGCGAGCCTCGGCATCGAGAGGTATCGGCACAGCTGGAGGACCCTGCTTGACGGTGCTTTCAGCATGGCTGGGCGCATGACCAAGGCCTGAGCCATGAACACACGCACACCAATCACCCACGCATCAACCCGTCGTAGCGCCTTGGCTTTCGTGCTCCTGGCCGGCCTTGTCTGGCTGGGCTTGTTCTGGGCCAACAAACAGCTGCACTACGTGCATGCGGGCTCAGACCTGATCCACCACCAGAAAAGCCAGGTGCTGCCAGCCAAGCCACTGTTTCCACCTTCGGCCACCTACCGCGTTCTGGCGTTTGGCAACAGCAAGACCTTGAGCGCCTTCAGGCCCGATGTGTTCGATGCGCACTTCAAAGGGCGGGTGGCTTCCTTCAACATGGGCCTGCCAGGCGACAGCGCGTTTGTGGGCTTGCTGGAGTACGCCATTCGCCACGGGAATCGGCCCACGCACATCCTCTTGCAAGAGCCGTGGCGAGGCTCGGTAGCTGAAGTGGAGCGCCCTTGGTTGATCAAGGACGACCGGCGCATCCTCGACACATTGGTTCCATTTCGGCGCCTGCCCAGAGACCTGACACTGTTCGTGTTCCAGGCCCGCAAGAGCGGCCTTCAGGCCGAATGGCGTCGGGTCGAGGCCGAGGTCAATGGGGTGGCAAGCACCAGGGGCTGGTACTTCATCAGCGCGCAAAGCCACTACCCCAACGACGCCTTGCCCGATGACTTCCGTTTGCCCACCGACACGCCTCAACAAACTGCGCCGCGCAAGGTGGAGTTTGCTGGCGCGGAGTACGAACGCCTGCTGGCGCTGGCCAAGGACCATGGCATCGAGGTGCTGTTCGTGCCCTATGCCATCCGCGACGGGCAAGCTGCGCCGCAAGCCGACCCAGGCACCCAAGTGCATGTCACCCAACCCAAGGTGGCCACCCTGGGCCCCACGTACTGGACGCTCCCGCCGTCCAGCTTCTCCGACCCTGTTCACCTGAACCGCGTCGGGTCACAACGCTACACCCAGCGCCTGGCGCAGTACCTGGACCAACTCGGGGAGTTCCACTGATGCTGTTCAACTCCTTTGAGTTCATCGCCTTCTTCGTCCTGTTTCTGCTCATCTACTTCAATGTGGCAGACAGGGTCAGGCCATGGGTGCTGCTGGTGGCCAGCTACGTGTTCTACATGAGCTGGGAGCCTGTGTTCGTGCTGTTGTTGCTGTTCACCACCGTCGTGGACTTTGCGACCGGCTTGGTGATGGGCAACAGCGATCGGCGGGCCGTCCGGCTGAGTGCCATGTGGACCGCGCTGGGGCTGAACCTGGGCATCCTGGTCGTCTTGAAGTACGGCAACTTCCTGACCACGAACCTGACAGATCTGACGCAGTCGCTGGGCGGCAGCACCGACTGGCGCATCGTGCAGTTCGCGCTGCCCGTCGGCATCTCGTTCTACACCTTCCAATCCATCGGCTACACGCTGGATGTCTACCATCGACGCACTCCGGCCGAGCGCAGCTTTCTGACCTACGCGCAGTACGTGGCGTTTTTCCCGCAACTGGTGGCCGGGCCCATCGAGCGGGCCAGCCACATGATCCCGCAGTTCCTCAAGCAGCACCGCTTTCGCCCTGAGAACATCGCGCCGGGCATGTGGTTGATCGGCTGGGGCCTGTTCAAGAAGATGTGCGTGGCCGACCAGATTGCCCCGTTCGTCAACACGATCTACGCCAGCCCTGACAAGTACCAGGGCAGCTACGCGATGCTGGCCACTGCGTTGTTCGCCATCCAGATCTATTGCGACTTCTCAGGCTATTCATCGATCGCCAGGGGCGTGGCCAGGCTCTTCGATTTCGACCTGATGGTCAACTTCAGGCAGCCCTACTTCGCACGCTCCTTGTCTGACTTTTGGTCAAAGTGGCACATCTCTTTGTCCACCTGGTTCCGTGACTACCTGTACGTGCCTCTGGGCGGGAACCGGTCAGGTCGCGTGGCCATGCTGCGCAATGTGTTGATCGTGTTCGTGGTGAGCGGCATCTGGCACGGCGCCTCATGGTGCTTTGCCGTGTGGGGGCTGGTGCATGGGCTCGGCCTGGTCATCGAGCGGCTGCTGCGCTGGCAGTTCGAGGACGCCGTGAAGGCCGCACATCCGGCCATTCAGTGGGTCGTCTCCTGGGCAGGCAGGCTGGCAACGCTGGGCCTGGTGCTGGCGGCTTGGGTGTTCTTCAGGGCGCGCACGCTCGACGACGCCTGGCTGATTCTGGGCAGCTTCGGCCAGTTCACCCCAATCGACTACGCCGTTTTCAAGATGTCAGGCTTTGCCAGTTTCGAGATCCTGTTGTCTTGCTTGTTCATCCCGTTCATGTTTGGGGTGGAAGCTTTGGTGGCCAGGTCACAGCGCCAACACCCCGGAGAGGTGCTTGGCGCGCCGATGTCCATCCTGCTGGGGGTGCTGCTGATGTTCACCATCCTCCTGTTCGGGGTGTTTGGTCAGCACGAGTTCATTTACTTCCAGTTCTGATGGGCTCATGCGCCTGCGCCAGGGCGCTGGGCAAACGCCACCACCATGTCGGTGAAGTGCTGGCGGTACATGCGCAAGGCCACCTGCTGGAACTTCGCCGGCAGGCCATTGGGCGGGCCCAGCGGCGTCTTGTTGACGTCGAGGATGTAGATGCGACCGCTGGTGTGGTCACGCACGACATCGATCTCGCCATAGTCCAGGCCCATGTCATGGCAGAAGGCCGTGATCTGCGCCACCTCACGGGGGTCAAAGAGGTCCGCCACTTGCGCCAAGCGCACCTCGTCGTTCGTGTTGGAGAAGCGGCTCGCCTTGGCCCTCAACTTGAGGTAAGCGAAAGTGGGCCGCCCTTGAAAGATGCAAGTGCGCAGGTCGCACACCCGATCGGTGCCGCCCTCCGGGGGGCGGTTGTCGACCACACGCTGGTACACGCTCAGCGGATTCTTGTCTGGCAGGGGTGCCACCAGAACCTGACCGTCATGCGCACCATTGGCATCGGACTTGACCACCACCGGGCCTTGATGGGTCAGCGGGTCCACCTCCAGGCCGTAGCCGAACACCCGTTGATGGACGCGCTCCACATGGTTCTTGGAGATGTCAATGCATTGCCCATTGATCCAACCCAGTCGAGCACCTTGGCGCACATGGGTGTCGTCCAGCCACAGGAAGGTGGGCGTTCCGTGCTGCGTGGTGTCGTTGGCAGGCACCAGGCGGATGCCAAGCTGGTGGCTCACGCGGTACACCACCGAGTAGGGGTGAGGCATGCCAGGCCAGCACGCCAAATGGGCCACAGGCGCACGGCCTTGTCGCACCAAGCGCGCCAGCTTGTGATAAGCGATGTGCTTGACTTGCTTGACAGCAGCGCGGATGAAGCGCCCAGGTTCGCTGAAACTGTGTTGCGCTCGTCTCATGTCTTTTTCCCCGTGGTTGCTTGGCCGGCGCAACCCTATGCGAACCGTGCTGCGTGCCTGTGACAACAGCCGCCAGCATGACCGGCACCACCCAGTTGCGGGCTGCTTTGAGCTCTCGTCATCGGCTGGACACCTGCGGGCGCAAAATGTCATGTTTTCACACTGACAGGAACCATGGCTGTGGCCACAGAAGATCTCTTGTCTGACAAGAAAGGCTTTGTTGGGCCGACCTTCAGCTTCGCAAACAGGGTGCGCCGAATGGTGTGGCAGCTGTGCTGGTTGCTGCTGGCACGCTGGACCCCGCCCCCAATGCACCGTTGGCGCATTGCTGTGCTCAACGCCTTCGGCGCCGATGTGAGCTCGAACGCCTACGTTTACCCCGACGTGAAGGTGTGGGCCCCCTGGCATTTGCGCATGGAATGCCATGCGACCTTGGGCCCAGGCGTCACCGTCTACAACATCGCCCCCGTCAGCCTGGGTGCCAAAGCCGTGGTGTCGCAACAGGCCAACCTGTGCACCGGCACGCACGACCACCGAGACCCGGCATTCCCGCTGTACGCCCTTCCCATCCATGTGGGCGCCCGCGCCTGGGTCTGTGCCCATGCCTTTGTGGGCCCCGGCGTGACGGTGGGTGATGGCGCTGTGCTGGCAGCGTGCGGGGTCGCCTTCAGCCCCCTGGAGCCGTGGACGGTCTACCGTGGCAACCCGGCCCAGGTTCACAGCCAGCGGACGCCCATCCATGACTGAGCGAGCCGTGTCGGTGGATGTCTGTGTGGTCGGGGCTGGGCCTGTGGGCCTGGCTGCTGCGTTGACCTTGGCAGATGCGGGGCGCTCGGTGCTGTTGGTCGACAGCGGCCATGAACACCTGGATGCGCAAGCGCAGTCTTTGTCTACAGCGCACATCCTGGACCCCAAGGCCCATGCCCCCATGGCCCACGCGGTGCAACGTGGTTTGGGTGGTACGTCTGCCTTGTGGGGCGGGCGTTGTGTGCCCCTCGACCCGATCGACTTCCTGGCCCGTGAGCATGTGCCGCATTCGGGTTGGCCTGTGTCGCAAGCGGAGGCGGAGGCTCATCTGGACGACGCATGCCGGTTCCTGGGCGCAGGGCCATCAAGGTTTCAAGTGCGTGCCTGCGACGGCATGCGCACCGCCACGAGCCCGCTGGCCGAGGGTCTGACCGACACCGATGAGCTGTGCGCCTCCACCCTGGAACGCTGGAGCGGCCTGCCCAACGCGTGGCATGCGCACCGCACTCGGGCCACGGGCCACCCTCGCCTGCAGGTGCTGGCCGGACACACGTGCACAGGCTGGCTGCAAGGCGACGGCGGCGGCGTGCAGACCGCGCAACTGCTTCGCCTGGCCGATGGGCAACGCGTCACGGTCACGGCCCGACACCATGTGCTGGCGGCGGGCGGCGTTGAGAGCGCAAGGCTGGTGCTGCACAGCATGCGCCAGCCCCTCGGGCTGCGCCCCGCTGGCGCCTCGTGGGTGGGGCGGTGCTACATGGGCCACCCCTCCGGCAAGCTGGCCGAAGTCCAGTGGCACGGCCAACCGTCGGCCACCATCCACGGCTTCGAGCAGCACGCCGGCACCTATGTTCGACGGCGCCTCACCTTGCCCGCATCGGTCCAGCTGACGCACCGCTTGAACAACATCGCGTTCTGGCTTGACAACCCGCCCATTGCGAATGCAGCGCACGGCAACGGCCTGCTTTCAGCGGCCTATCTGGCCTTGAGCATGCCGTTTTTGGGTGAACGGCTGGCGCCTGCTGCCATCCGCGAGCGCATGTTGCAGGGGCAGACGCCGCAAACACTGCGTCATGTTCTCAACTGCCTGCGCACGCCAGTGGCCACCACCCTCTTCGCTGCAAACTTTGCCTACAGGCGGTACGTGGCCCAGCCCAGGTTGCCCGGCTTTTTCACGGCCAGCCGCAACAACCGCTATGCGCTGCACTTTCACGCCGAGCATGCGCCCAACCCGGACAGCCGCATCACCCTTGGCGATGACCAGGACGCGGCGGGCATCCCACGTGCCGTGATCGACCTGCGTTGGCAGGAGGGCGACATCACCGCCATCATCCAGGCCCATGACCTGCTGGACCGGGCGCTTCGCAAGCAAAACGCGGGTGAACTGCACTACCTCCATGAGCCCAGCGAACGCGCACAGGCGGTGCGCGATCAGTCCATCGATGGCTTTCACCAGATCGGTACGCTGCGGATGGGCCATGGGCCCGACAACGGGGTCACCGATGCCATGGGCACGGTCTTCGGTTGCCACAACTTCCATGTGGCCGGAAGCGCCTTGTTCCCCACCTCCGGCCAAGCCAACCCGACGCTGCTGGCCGTGGCGCTCGCCATCCAGCAGGCACATCACATTGCCCGCAGCATTGCGCCATGACCATGTCACACCCCACCTCCGACTTCGTTCACTCACGCCTGGGTTTTGGGTGCGCCTCCGTGATGGGAAAGGTCAGCAAGCAAGAAGGCTTGCGGGCGATGCACATGGCGCATGAGCAGGGCATCCGGCATTTCGACATTGCACGGTCGTATGGCTTCGGGCGTGCAGAGTCTGTCCTGGGCGAGTTCATGCGGGGTCGACGCGACCAGGTGTCTGTCACCACGAAGTTTGGTGTGGTGCCCCCCAACCTGAGTTGGAAGACGAAGGCCCTCATGCCCGTCGCCAGGTTCGTCGCCGAGCAAGTGCCCGCAGTGGCCAACCGGCTTCGCAAGCGCTCGGGGGAGGTGCTTGCTCAGAAGCGCTTTGACATCCCGTATGCGCAGGCCTGCCTTGAACACAGCTTGCGCGAACTGGGCACAGACCACATCGACGTCTACCTGTTGCACGAACCCCCTGAGTTGCCTGCGGCCCAGCTGCATGACCTGGCTGGCTTCATGCGCGGCCTGGTCCAGGCAGGCAAAGTCAGGCACTGGGGGGTGGCGTGCCAGCATCTGGATGACTTGAAGTGGGCGCGCACCGTGCAAGCTGAGGTGCTTCAGGTCGAGGGACACCTCATGAACGCCCACGCCTTGATGGCCCATGAGCCCGGCATCGAGGTGCCTTGGCTGCTGACCCGGCCCTTCTGTGGCGGCCTCACGCCAGCGGTTCAGGCCCACACCGAAGCCGTCTTGCCAGGCACGCTGCATGCAGTGCAGCAGCAGGGGCTGACGCTGGGTGATTTCGCCTTGGCAGTGGCACTGCGCCTCGCTGGTGCTCACGGAGCCGTCATTGGCGCCATGTACACACCAAGGCACATCCAGCAAAACGCGCGGGCCATGCAACACGCACAAACGAACCTTGATTTGCAGAAACTGGTTGATCAGTGGTTAGCAACCTCCCGGACACCCAACGATGAACAACGACTTTGAGCCCGCCACCCAGCAACGCTTTCTGGATGCGGTTGACGCCTTCCGACATTGGTTTCTGACCCAGGCCATGCCGCTGTGGGCACGCCAGGGTGTGGACCATGAGCGGGGCGGCTTCTTCGAGAAGCTCGACACGAACGGCCGCCCGCTGGACGAACCTCGGCGCACCCGGGTGGTGGCGCGGCAAATCTATGTTTTCTGTGTCGCCATCAAACTGGGCTGGCAAGGCGACGCACAGCCGCTGGTGCTGCATGGGCTGGACTTCCTGCTGAACCGGCTGCGCGCCCCAGACCACACGTTTCACTCGGCGATCACCCCCGAGGGCGCGGTGGTGAACCCCAAGTTCGACCTCTACGAACAGGCCTTTGCCTTGTTTGCCTTGGCCACAGTGCACAAGACCTTGCCCTCGCACGACGTCAGGTTGATCGACCAAGCCAACGCCACACTGGCAGCCCTGCGCAGCGGCTGGGGACACCCTGAGCGAGGCTTCGAAGAAAGCCGGCCGCGCTCACTGCCATTGCGCGCCAACCCGCACATGCACATGATGGAAGCGGCGCTGCAATGGGCCGAGACCCTGGGGCCGGCCTCAGATGCGTGGTGGACCCTGGCCGACGAGTTGGCAGAGCTCGCCCTGGACCGCATGGTGCAGCCGGGCTCCGGCCTGTTGACCGAGCTGTTCGACGGTGAGTGGCGCCCCGCGCCCGGGCAAGATGGCTCACTGGTTGAGCCAGGCCACCTGTGCGAATGGGGTTGGCTGCTGCTGCGTTGGGGACAGCACCGCAACCGGCCAGATGCCATCGCCAAATCGCGGCACATGATCGTGCAAGCTGACGCACTGGGCCTGAACAAACAGCGTGGCACCCTGGTCAATGAGATGGGCACCGACGGGCAATGGCGCGACGCCAACGCCAAGCTTTGGCCCCAGACCGAACGCATCAAGGCATGGACACAAATGGCATTGCTGCCCGACGCCTCAGGGCCACGCTCCCAGGCGCTGGAGCGCGCCACGCAGGCCATGGAGGCCCTCGCCCTGTACCTGAAGCACCCGCATGCGGGACTCTGGCATGAGGTCATGAACGAGGATGGCTCTTGGTCCAGTGAGGCAACTCGGGCCAGCAGTCTTTATCACATCGTTTGTGCGCTCGAAACCGTCCATGACGCGGCCATTGCCTGCGAGTCGAAGTGAACACATCTCAAGAACCTCGTCACCCTGAGGCTGTGGTGATCTATCGCCTTGGCAGTCTGGGCGACACCATCGTCGCCCTGCCCTGTTTCCATGCCATCGCGCGTGCCACCCGTGGCCAACGCCGCATCGTCCTGACCAACTTTCCAGTCAGCAGCAAGGCTGCGCCGCTGGAAGGCATCTTGGGGGGCAGTGGGCTGATCGATGAAGCCGTTGCCTACCCATTGGGCATGCGATCGTTGGGCGCGCTGCTGAGCCTGCGCCAGCGTCTCAGGGCCACTGGGGCGACCACGCTGTACTACCTGACCGCACAACGTGGCCTGAAAGTGGCTTGGCGAGACCTGATCTACTTCAAGCTTTGCGGCTTCAAGCACATCGTGGGCTTGCCCCTCAGTCAGTCACTGCAAACGTACAAGGTCATGGATGCGCAGGGCACGCTGGAGCATGAAGCCTCCAGACTGGCGCGGTGCATGGCCGAGCTGGGCCCGATCGACCTCGATGACCCCGGCATGTGGGACCTGAGGGTCACGCCAAGCGAAGTGGATCAAGCGGCTTCAGTGATGCACCCCATGGGAAGCCAAAGCTTCATGGCGCTGAACATGGGTGGGAAGATCGCTGCGAAAGACTGGGGCGAGCCGAACTGGAAGACCGTGCTCGCCGAGCTGGCCTCACAGCATGGGCACATGGGCTTGCTGGTGGTGGGGGCGCAAGAAGACAGCGAACGTGCTCAACGTGTCACCCAGGGCTGGCCGGGGACCGTGGTCGATGCCTGCGGGCGCCTCAGCCCGCGTGCCAGTGCGGCCGCCATGCGGGGCGCCCGTCTGTTCATGGGACATGACTCGGGGCCCATGCACCTGGCTGCAGCCACTGGCGTGCCATGCGTTGGCCTGTTCGGCGACTACAGCCAGCCAGCGGTTTGGCACCCTTACGGCAAACAACACCGCGCCATCCATTGCCCCGATGGGGTCCAGGCCATCACCCCGAGTGAGGTCATCGAGGCGGCGAAGTCGATCCTTTGATCAAGGTGTCGTGCCCTTGATCAAGACACCGCGGGTAGAGTTGGACTTGATGCGGGCAATGCGCACATCGGTGGCATCAGACGGTGCCGCAAGGGCTTGCTGTTCCCAAACCATGGATCGCCACTGGCCCAGCATCTGCTCGATGAAGCCCGTGCCTTGGTTCGCCCCAACATCGGCAACGGGGCTCACCCCCTGGGCGCGCCAGTCCTTGGCCATGGTGAGCTTGATTTGCCCACCGCTGCCACTGCGCTTGAAGAAATCGGTCTGGAACGCCATGACGCCCATGAACAGCGCGGAGGTTTCCGGCAGCTCGTTGTCGATGACGACGCCGGCATTGCCCGCAATGGACCCCACGTTGAATTGAGCCCCCAAGAAGGCAACCTTCCCCGCAGAACGGTTGAGGTGCACCGTGGGTTTGGATTTGTCACCCGTGCCGGCGTGCGTGCCAGGGCCGATGTGCCCCCCCACATACGTCAAGTCACCCGAAGGCACGCGGAACAGCTCGGTCAACCCCCCCTCGTACCAGCTGTCGGTGATGACCGCGCGCGAACCGCCGTTGAGCTCCACCGGCCCCAAACCACCGTTGGCGACGGCCGTCACGGATTGGACCTTGTTCAGTGTCAACCCACCGACGATCGGGTTCGCCTGCAGTTGGATGCGCGTGGATGAAAGGTCAGATGCGGTGACCACACCAAGGTCATTGCCCGACATCGCAATCCGCCCGCCGGGCTGATCGGCCAGGCCAATCACGGCCAAGAGTGCATCGCCTGAGACTTGAAACTCACGCAAGCTGGCACGGCTGGGCCCTTCAAGACGGAACACGCTACCGCCTGCCGGACCATTCCACAGGAAGTGCGTGGTCAGGGCATCACCCACGAGCTGCATCCTGGTGCGAGCGGGCACAACCAAGGGGGCTGACAAGGTGTACTTGCCGGGCGGGAAGTGCACCACCGGGTTGGCATCACCACTGGCCGCGGCCAGGTTGATGATGGCCTGAATCATGTTGCCGGGCGCTCCGGCAGGCACCTCATAGACCTTGACCGCAGCCCGCGAAGGTGTAGCGGGCAAAGACGGGATGCTGGCATCGATGGTGCCCCGAGCCACGACCGTGTCGCCGGTGGTGATGAACCGGTCGGTGGGTGACACCTGGATGATGGGATTGCTGACGGTGTACTTGTTGCCGATCGACACGAGTTCGCGCTGCGAGGCAAAGCTGTTGATCACGACCGTGTGACCTGTGACGCCCTCCCTGGCCCGAAACTGGTTGTCCACCAGGATGAGCGGCCCCACGTTGCCATTCGAGACTGCCGCTGCGTCGGTGGTGTCAATCACGCGGTTACCCTTGAGCACGATCTGGGCGGAGTTGTTGCCCGTGACCATGCCGTTCCAGAACCTGCGTGAGCCGATCGACACGTTGTGGTACATCGAGAAGAAGCCTGTGTTGGCGATCTCGAAGTCGGCCACCGTCGAGCGCTGGAACAGGCTGCGGTAAACAAACAAGCCGCCGGCGCCGGGCTCATCCCGATCGGACACCGTGAAGATGTTGGACAACCCACGGGCGCAGTCCACGAACCGAGAGTCCCAGACCCACCAGTTCACGGCATTCCAGCTACCAGTGTTCACGCCGGCCTTGCTGTTGCGGATGAAGGTGACGCGGCGAACCTGCCCCTCGGAGTTCAATTGTCCAAACCCGGCACCCAGGCGCCCGGCCATGATGCCGATGCCCATGTCCATGAAGACTTCGTCCTGGTGCTCTGGCCCACCATCGTGGATGGTGCCAGTGCGGGTGTCCCACCAATGGGCCACGCCGTAGCCGGCCGTTCCCTTGCCGTCCCAGGTGATGCGTGCGTAGCGTGTGCGTACTCCGCCGTTTTGAACCAGCATGGGTTCACCGGTCGGCCCGGTCCAAACGATTCGCGTGAGTTCAGGAGACTCGCCCACAATGCCCACGCCACCCCAGCCGATGTTTGTGGAAGAGGTGCTGCCAGTGAGTCGCAGGGTGGACGCAATCCGGTAGGTGCCTGCGGGCAGGTACACAACGGACGGCTTGCCGGTTTGGCCAAGTTCATTCAGTGCCCGCTGAAGCGCGGCAGTGTCGTCGGCCACGCCATCGCCCTTGGCGCCGTAGTCACGCTTGGCATCGCCCCAACTGGCAAAGGGCCCCACCGTCTCCAAGTCGTCCATGGCCACCGTGAGGCTGGGCGCAAGCTCCGGGGAAGTAGCACTGACCCGGAACGTCTTGGATTTTGCGCTTGGCGAACTGAACAGGGCTCCCGGCGTTTCAGCGACGCCTTGCGGTTGGACCGGGCTCGTGGTGGCGGCTGCATCGCCACTGCCACCGCCACCGCCGCACGCGCTTTGCACCATGGCAAGCATCACGACAAGTGACATCGCGCCGCGGCGCAAACGCTGCTGCTGCCGACAGCCGCCGCTCACACCAAACATCCAAGCACGCATGAGAAACCTTCAAAAACGACCTTGGATTGCAGTATCAGACACGGTAGCGCCCGCCAAGTGCTAGCAATGCACACGGCACAAGATCCTTTCCAATCGTTACAACGATGCCCCCGCTAGGTGCAGCGAGCAAGTGGGCTGGCTTGCCCTGTCGCCAGCGTGCGGGTTAGCCCTCAGGCCTTCACTGCATCACGTGGATGAGTGACTCGGCTGCACGGTCGATGTGGAAACGCGCGTTGAAGCAGGCCTGGGCCTGCGCGCGCATTGCCTCCCACTCGGCACCAGGCGTGGCCAGCCACTGCAGCAGCAGGGCTTCGGTGGCGGCCTGGGTGTCGTCACCGACCAGGCCTGCGCGGTCGGCCTCGATCTCGCGCCAGATGTTGACTTGGTTGCTGATGAGCACGGGCACGCCGCAGGCCAGGGACTCGGCCACCGAGATGCCGAAGTTCTCCTGGTGCGAGGGCAAGGCGAAGGCCTCGGCGCAGCGGAAGGCGCCCCACTTCTCAGGACCAGAGATCATGCCCGTCCACACCGTGATGTCGTTGAGGCCCAACTGCTGCGCGAGTTGGTTCATGCGTTGGCCGTAGCCGTCGTTGGCCGGACCGGCCATGACCAGGCGCACACCCGCCAGACGCGCAGGCTCGCTCTGGCGCACGGCGGCCACAGCCTGCAGCAGCAGGTCGACGCCTTTCTTCTCGTGCAGGCGCCCCAGGAACAGCAAGTTGCGCGTGTGGGCCAACTCGGGGAAGCGTGCCAAGAAGGCTGCTCGTTGGCCAGCAGCGTCATCGGGCGGCACGCTGGTGCCGTAGTTGACCACCACCTCTTTACAACGGTAGAGCCAGAAGGACTCACGCGCCAGGCGGCGTTCGTCTTCAGAGGTGAAGAGCACGGCGGCGGCATCGCGCAGCACACGGTACTCGGCCCAGGGCCAGAACAGCCACTTCTTGAGGTGCTTGAGCGGGTAGCGGCGCTTGAACCAGGGATCGAGCATGCCGTGGATGTAGGTGAAGTATGGCGTCGTGGTGCCATTGAGCGCGCGCCAGGTGGCGAAGGCGTGGTACTGCCAGATGCCGTTGACAACGACCGCATCGAAGCGGTGACGGTTCTCGCGCAACCAGGGCACCAGGCGCGGGCTGTAGCGGTACTTGCCGATGTGAGTCGGCCCCATCGCGTGGCATGGCACCGGACAGCGCTTCACCCACTCGGCGTTCGGGTCATCGAGGCTGGCCACTTCGATGTGGTGGCCGTGCTGCCCATTCACGCGCGCCAGCTGTACCAAGCCCTCGATCGGGCCACCGCCTTTGGGGTTCACCGACGAAATGACATGGAGGATCCGAAGCGACATGGAACTGGCCGATTTGCACATTTGTGTTGGACTATAGCGTCGGAACGTACGCTGTGGTGGAGGGTGTGCCGTGGCTTGTAAGCAAAGCTCTCAGGCTTGCCACAAGCATGACATTTGCGAGGCGCCCAATCTCGGCTGTTCGTCAGTTCGCACCATCCATCATGACCAAAGCCATGATCCTGGCCGCCGGCCAGGGCACCCGCATCCGTCCACTCACCAAGGGCATGCCCAAGCCCATGATCCCCATCCTGGGCAAGCCTGTGCTCGAGTTCATCATCGAGCAACTGGCCCGCCACGATGTGCGCGAAATCATGGTCAACGTGGCTTACCACCACTGGAAGATCGAGAACTACTTCGGCGACGGCCACCGCTGGGGCGTCGAGATGGGCTACAGCTACGAAGGCCGCCGCGAGCACGGCGAGATCGTGCACAAGCCGCTGGGCTCGGCCGGTGGCATGCGCCGCATCCAGGATTTCTCCGGCTTCTTCGACGACACCACCATCGTGTTGTGCGGTGACGCCATCATCGACCTCGACATCACCGCCGCGCTGGCCG
>Ga0209617_10000119_pt1 | contig 30140 bp, 41 predicted proteins | sample LakEriepJuly2011_2_FD_187459 | JGI IMG/M metagenome (GOLD analysis project Ga0209617, IMG submission 187459) | Freshwater microbial communities from dead zone in Lake Erie, Canada - CCB epilimnion July 2011 (SPAdes) (version 2) | ecosystem: Environmental > Aquatic > Freshwater > Lentic >...
AATATACCGTAATAAAATTGAGCCCAACCTCCAGGCGAATTATTCGGTCCGCCATTTTTATAAATTTGAATTAACTCCGTGTAAAATGGATCAAAACTCATATATAATATATTATAATTATAATATTTTTACTCTTTTAACGAATATTATGTTTGTAAAAACGATAAAAATTTTTAAATATATATAATAAAATGATAAATAATTCCTTGTTTTATTGTCCAAACAAAGATAATTATCCACCATTTAAAAATGGATTCTATTTAGAAGAATATTTTTTAAATAAGATACGAAACGAAGAACCTATTTTGAAGAGAAAATATATTCCAGCATTATGGACAAATTTTCAAATAGAAGGTTGGTTTCAAGATAAAAAACATGAAATGCAGCAAAGTTTGAATGAATGGTTACAAAATAATCCTAGTGAAAACGGGTATTTTACTATTGCGCAATATGACGACGGACCGTTATTACAATTACCACATAATACAATTGTATACGGAGCTTGTTCAGGTGATATTCCAATTCCTCTTATTTATCAAGATATTACAAATACATTAGAAAGTTTTCCTAAAAAATCTTTTCAAGAAAAATCAATATTATGTTCTTTTATTGGAAATATAACTTCAAATCATATCCAACCAAATGTAAGACAAATTATGTTTGATACATTTTCAAATAATTCAAAATTCAAGATGATAAATTCTGGAGGTTGGACCCCATCCGTAAATCAAGATCTACAGCAAATATTTATTAATAATACCATTGATTCTAAGTTTGCTCTTGCGCCAAGAGGTTATGGCCGTGGTTCCTTTCGATTTTTTGAATGTTTTCAATTAGGAACTATACCCATTTATATTTGGAATGATATAGAGTGGCTCCCTTTTACAAATGGTATTGATTACAATAAATTGTGTATTAGTATTCATATATCAGAAATTAATAATCTGGAAACCATTCTACAATCTGTTACAGAGGAAGATTATAATAATAAAATGGAATATTATCATACTATTAAACATTTATTTCAATTAGAAGGTATGTCTAACCAAATTATTCAAGAAAATGTTTGATTTTTCTAAATAACATAATTATTCATAAAAATTATAAATTAAAAGCTTCTTGACAATTGATTGTATCCTATAAATGAAACTATCGCAAGAATTTATTCTTCTTATTATGAATTGTCAAAACTATCGACATAAAGCCAATCATCAAAAGAATACTTGGTTGAAATCACTTACATCAAAGTTAATTTATTATCATGTCATCGGAGATCCTCTACTTGAAGAAACCTTTGTTTTTGATAATGAAGAGAGAATATTATGGGTAAAAACGGATGACGATTACAACTCACTTCCCAAAAAAGTTATAACATCTTATTACGCTATTAACAAAACATATGATTATAACTATATTTTCAAAACAGACGATGACCAAAATCTGATAAATCCCAAGTTCTTTGATACGATTATTAATATTTTGAATGTAAAAACCCCACAAATACATTACGGTGGTCATATTGTAGATGTACCATTTGCGTATTTATCACAATATTACCGTATTCACCCTGAATTACCAAAGCATCTTCCTGTTTATCAAACACGTTATTGTAACGGACGATTTTATTTTCTCTCCAAAACCGCCGTTTTGGAATTATTGTCAAAGAAAGAAAAGATAATAGATGAATTTTTAGAAGATTATGCTATTGGTTTCAATTTAGATCCGCTAATTAAAAACAATATGCTGGATTTGAAAACGGAGAATTATTTTCAAGATTTTTCAGAATATTCTTTGTAAATAAATACCTGGAAAGTAATATTCAATTAACGCATTTGACGCCTGATCATCCACTCCTTATCCAAATCAATCATTACTCGCGTGTAATTTGTTTGACGTTTTTCTATGTCACTGTAATCTTCTCTCTGAGTAACGCTCAAAGGAGTAATTAAATACCAACTGTCTTTCTCTTGTAATTTAAACCAATATTTATCTACAGCATACAAAACATGATGCGCAGGGTTTGACACCAAAAGTTTGATTCCCTCTCTCATATTTGCGATTAAAGTTTCGTAATAATGTTTTCTAACAATATATCCAGTAGTGGTTTGACATCGAAATACTTTAATACAAGAATCATCAATTTTTTGATAAGGTGGTAGATTATTACCAGCAATTAATAAAACATCAAACTCTTTGTGTTTTTGTAAGAATTTGTTGAGTTGGTTTTTAAACAAACCTGGATTTAAAAAAAGAATGTCATCTTCTACAATCATTACGTGGTCCCAATCATTTTTCTTTGCTATTTCAAGGCACTTTAAATGGCTCATACTACAACCAACCGCACCATTTTCTAATTGAATAGCATTAAACCGTTGAGCATTAACACCAATGTTTTTCATTTGTTGTTCGACATGTTCTTTTCTATCAGGTCTAGATTTCAAATTAATATATACTGCGTGTTTTACATCTTCAATTGAATCCATATAATATTTATATTATATTTAAGTATACTTTTATATAATATTCAATAAAATTATATTTATCCAATAAAATTACACAAATTGTCTAGAAAACACCACCTAGCCTAATTCTAGCACTAGAAGTAGCTCTTGGTTTTGCTCCAATAGCTTTTGCGTATTCAGGTGAATATTTGTTGATTTGTTGTACTCTTTGTTGTACCTTTTGTTGTAACTGTTGATGTATATTTTGTTGTCTCTGATGATGTTGTATATGATTTATCATATTATTTTGTGAATAATGGTGTGAATGAGGTTTATGAAGTGTATAATTATTTATAATTGGTATTTTTGAAATACTATCATTTGTATAATTTGTATATTCATCATCATGGTTTAAAGGTTCTTCGACACCATATTCGTCACATTCATGTTTTAAATTTTCTTCTTTATCTTTTTGAATTTGTTTTAATAAATTAATAGGGACTTGTTTACCAGTCTTGATTAAAAAGTTTAATGTTTGTTCCCTTCTCTCTTTAGATGTTGGATAATAAGGTATATTTGACCAGTCATCTGTAGAAACCACCGCTTGTTTTGCTTGTTTAAGATTATTTGGATGAATTATTTTTCTTTTCGGTTCTCTCAAATCATAATTAAAATAATCGTCATTTTCGTAAGGTATATATGTTAAAAAAGTTTTAATATTAATATAAAAAAATCTAGAGTCTTCATAATTATATATATTATCATTTGGATTATCTGAAATCGTATCGATCGAATAATTCAATTTCGAAATTGTTTGTAATCCGTCAATACCGTCGTCTTTTTCACTACGCCACGGATCTTTTTTACTTATTATTCTGGATATTCCGTCAAATAATTGAAGTATCTGCGGTTTTCCTATTTCATAAAAATTGCTTCTGTCTATAATCAAACCGTTTCTTTCGCATCTTTTTTGTAATGTATTGTCTTCCATTCCCCATCCCCAATAACATGGAAATCCGTTAATTCGTTCAAAATCTGCTCCTTTCATCACTACTATTCCTCCTAACGCGTATTTAAAACCATAATAATGTTTAACGACACCATGTTTTGTTTCATAGTCAAAAATTTTATGAAACGGCATCGTATCTACATCGTTGAATATAAAAGTAATATTTTTATAATGATCTGGATATTTATTTTTAATAGCAATAAAACCAATATTTTTTACAGCTCCTCTATTAAAAGTTCTAGCATCGCATTGATGAGAGAAGTAAATCTCATAATCCTTTTTATCTTCCAGTAAAAAACTCATATATTTACTGAAAAAAAATTTATGCTGAATACGATTTCTATAAGGTACAATAAAAATACGTTTTGGAATTGATTGTTCACTTTTATTTATTGTTAAATTCATTTTATACATTCCTATGGTTTTTATTTTACAAAAATAGACGGATTACTAAATAAATAAAAAAATGAATATAAAATAATGAAATTAAAATAATGAATATAAACAACTATTATTATTATTAATATGGTAATAACACAAATAACACAGATAATCTTTTATATATATATTTATTGTCAGGTCTCTATTCATGGAGAAAATAAATTATGTAAAAATTGTAAAAATTTTATTCCTTACAAAAACAATTTACTGGATAATTTTGGATTGTGTAAAATGTTCGGTACTAAAATTTCCGATAACTCGTCGGGAAATAAAAAAATAGTTTATGAATTCGCAGACCATTGTAGAAGAAATGAAGACTTATGTAGTGATACAGGTCTGTTTTATGAAGTGAAAAGTATAAATGATGACACTTCAAATGCTATTTTACAACATGATAAAAATTTTACGGATTTTCTAGAAAACAATACTACACAACTTTCTAAAAAATATCTTGAAAAAGAATTAGATCCTGACATAAAAAAAATGATCAACGAGTATTATAACTATATTAGAAATGATAATCATTGATAATATATATAATATTTACGAGTACTTTTTCAATATAACTTCAGGAATAAGAATGTCCTTCATATTTTCTAATTTTTTAAAACATTTGTTTATTGTAACTTCACTGATTTCACTAATAATTTTAACATCATGTTTACTAATATTCAAATTACAAAATTGAGAAATAAAATATACAATTCCAGCAGCAATTGAATGAGGAGTATTTTCTGACATCAAATTGGATTTTTCAATTTTCATGGATATGAATTGACATAGTTTTGTGAGTTCGTTATTAATATTTAATTTACTACAAAAACGTTCAATAAATGCTTCTGGTTTTGTTTTTCCAAAATTAGTTTTTTCTTTATTATCCATATCTTTTTCAATATTATTAATAATAGATAAAGCATTTTTACAACCTTTTGTAGCGCTTGTTACATCTAAATGAAATATATTGGCTATTTCTTTCGCTGTTCTCGGGAAGTTATTTATTCTACAAGAAATATAAATAGAAGCTGCTAATATACCGTCTCTATTATCTCCGCGAAATGTTAAATCAAATTCTGATATTTTTTTGTGATATCGTATAGCATCATCAATAATCATTTTTGGAATTCCAGCATTGTGTGCCATAATAGTAATTAGTTGGAATTCGTCGTATTGAGATTTTTCTTTATAAGGCATAGATTGCCATTCTGTATATCGTCGTATTTTTCTCATTTCATAACTCATACCTCCGTTACATAGTACTTTACATCCATAGGATGATTCTTCTAATAAAGGATTTATTGGCATTCCACAACGCGTAGGATCAGAATTTTGATTATCGTCAGCGCCATAATATCTCCATTCTGCTGAATGATCAACAATATCTTTGTATATAATTCCGCATGTTTTGTTGGTACAAGTGAGAAATCCTTCATCCGAAAATGCTAAATTTGATTCACAATAATCACAAAATTCTCTTGTACCACATTCTCTATAAATACATTCTAAATTATTATTGCTATTATTATTATTAATTTCAGAATCAAAAATGTTCCACAATTCTTTTTTATTGACATTTTTCTTCTTTCTTTTACTGATTCCTTTCATCTTTAGTTTCTTATTCTTTTTATTATATAAAAAATTTTTAATTCAATTTTATTTTATTTATTTATGATATAATGGGAAATACCCCTTCATCAAATAAAAAAGTAAATGAAAAAGAATTTTCAAATTTTTACCAAATTATTGATTATATAGCAACTTATTATATTTTAACAATGGATTTCAAAAGTTTAACTAATTTATCCGGTAAAGAATATTGTGATAAATTAGTAATTATTACAAGTGATATAATTCAAAATTATTTTAATGATTTAGACATTACTTACTTAGCACAAAGAATTAAAAATGGTGAAGAAGTTAATGAATTGGCTAAAGAAAATGTATTGTTTGTTAATAAAGATCAATTAGAAAGTTTAGATGTAAAAAATGACACTCAAAAAAATATAAAAAAAAAACGTATTTGTATTGGTATAGCTAAATTTTATGTTAAAATTGCGCATATTTTTGCTGCTATAGTAAAAACAATTAATCCTATTTATGTGTATAAAGATGAAAATGGGAATACTGTTAAAAATGGATTATTTGAAAAAGATAAAATTCCCAAAAATGTACAACGGAATTTATACAAATTAAATATTTGTGATGACAGAATTCGAAAATTAAGAAAGGTGGATGTAGATGATGGTAAAAACGAAGTCAATATACATCCTAATTTTTGTAGCTTTAATTTAGATAAAAATGGCATTGTTAAAAGTTTAAGAGACGAACCTGGAATTGTCGAGTTAAATCAATTGTATTTAGATGATAATTATGATTATTCCAATGGAACATTTACAGGTATGTCAGAATCAACCAAACAACAATTTGAGAAAGATTTACATATTTTTTATAGTGCTTTTACTGGGAACAACAATATGCCTTCGGATATTAAAACTTTTGGGGATATAAAATTAAGAGATTACAGGAAAAATAATGGTTGTCAAGGTGAAAATCCTCTTTTCAAGAAAAATTATATTTTATCTAAAAATGATAAGTTATACATTGAATATGCTAATAATATACGCGATATGATACAAACAGCTTCAAACAATCAACAGAAATTGCTGACTATTATAAATGAATTATTTATTTTTGTAGATGATCCGTATTCTGATAAAAAGAAAATAAGAGTGAATCCAAAATTAAACGAAACAATGCTACAAAAAATTGTAGAACAAACGAGGGAAATCATAATAGAATTATATGTTAAATGTGAATTGGATTTTGTTAATGGTATTAAAATATACGAAGCGATTGTTGAGTCCAAAATATTAGAGACAACAAAAAAACAAATTGAAAATTTGGAAAAAAAAGCGAATTCGATTATTACGGAAACAAAGAAGGATTTTACTGTGTAATTTCTATTTTAGTAAAGTAATTTTTTTATTATGTTTATCACTACTACAGCATTGAAATATAAATAGTACAATTATTTGATGAATACACGGCAAAACTGCTAAAAATAGTAATGACATACACGCAATTTCTAAGTTTGAAAATTCCATACTAGACATTTTTGTTTTTATAATACAATTTATTCGTATTATAAAAATGTATCAATTTTTTTAGAAACAGTTTTTATTATAATTCATCTATAACCACTAGTATATAATATTCATTTTTTCAACTTACGGTTGCTTCTTCGTCGTCCTTTATTTTTCATATTAGTTTTGTTTTTTTTTGTTTTATGATGTCGTATTTTTGTGTGTTTTCTGGTTTTTCTACGCGTTCTTTTACCGCCTTTGCTTGTAATAGTTTCTTTTTTTAAATTTTCCAGTTCAAATTGTTCATTATCCACAAAATCATACATTCCATCACTTCCATTTTCATACATTATTGAATCATCCATTTTTTCTTCTATTTCTCTAAACAAAGCATCAAATTTGTCCATTTCATTTTGTATATATTGATTAATTGTACCATTTTTTTGTTTATATTCTTCTGATTCTCTATGAAGTTCATTCAATCTATTATTAACAAAATTTTGTAATTGTTCTAAACATTTTCTGTCACTTAACGAAAAGTCATTATTATGAAATTTTGTCAAACATTCTGGATTTAAGTATTTTTCTATTCCGTTGAAATTCATATAATTTATTATAGTAAAATATGCGAATATTTAATTTTTATATAATTTTCAAATAAAGCATATTATTATTTTCTCTTGTATTTTTGTTATGCGTGTACTACCGATCCGAATAATTTACGAGCATTAATTAATGCTTGTTTATTAAGAGCTATTTTGGCTTTTTCTAATGATCCTGTTTGTTTTAATGTTTCACGAGCAGCTTGAATAGCAGTTTCCCATTTTTTATTTTTTGTATTTTTTGTATTTTTGTAATTTTTTTTTGTTCTGCTATTGGATCTATTTTTATACTTTTTATGTAATGTTGCTTTCATATAAATTAACTAAACATTTAATTATTTTATTTATAAAAATAATTAAACTATAATTATAGTAAACAATTTATATGTTAATAAAAGTTTAACTCAAATTAGTTTAAGCACGGGATCTTGAAGCAGCAGCAGCACGAGCGGCAGCAGCAGCAGCAGCACGGGAAGCAGCAGCAGCACGGGAAGCAGCTGCTGAAGCACCTCTAGCAGCAGATGCGGATCTTGAAGCAGACATTGATCTTGAAGCGGAAGCAGCACGGGAAGCTGATGCTGAAGCAGCACGAGCAGCTGAAGCAGCACGAGAAGCAGCAGCGGAAGCACCTCTAGCAGCAGCACGGGCGCGACCACGAGCCATTGAGCGAGAAGCGGCACGAGCACGCATCATTGAACGTTTACGGGATTGAGCCATTTATATATATATTCAACAAAAAAAAATAACGAAGAATAAAAATTTTGCTAAATGTTATTTTAATTTATAATTAATCAATTTATCCAAATTTTATTTGTTGAATGCCACCACATTTTATCTCCCTTTTCAACATTATATATTGTCCTAAACATAGACAATCGAGAAAGCGGAACATTACATCTATATTTATCTAAAGGATGTGGATTTGTTTTCAATTGTGCTGAAATAGCGCGTTTACTAATTTTCTGTTTTTGTTGAAAAGCAAAGAATACGAAAAACATTTTAAATGATAAATCTTTAATAGGGAGAATATCTTTATTCTTAATTTGAAAATCTCTTAAATATTCGCGACAAATAGTTAATCCAGAAATATCAGCTAAATCTTCCCCTATGCTAGGCCAAGCATCAAATTTAATACCATCGTATGAAGCGAATGTTTCATATTGTTTTACTACATCTTCTTGTATTTTTTTGAATATTTTTTGATCACTTGGAGTCCACCAATTTTTTAATTTACCATTTTCGTCATATTGACTCCCCCAATCATCTAAAGCATGAGACATTTCATGTGACAAAGTAAATCCTAAATGAGCTAAATTGTACTCAATACCTCTTTCATCTAAATCAATAAATGGTTTTTGTAAATAAGCTAAAGGTATATAAATAGAATTACTAGATGGTGTATAGGAAGCATTAACAACATAAGATTGTGTTGATATGAATTTAGGTGGTAATTGAGACCAATCTAAAACTGGGAAATTTTCTACGTGCTTACCTTCTAACGAAATTGCTTTATAATGTCGCCATTCTGAAATTAGTTTTAAATTTTCTAAAATATCATAATCCATATAATTCAATATAGGATCTGGTAATAATATATTTGGTGATCCTATTTGTAATTTCAATTTGTATAATTTTTGCAATGCTTTTTCTTTTGTTTTTGATTGTAACCAAGTATTTCTTTTAATAATTCTTATGAATACTTTTTTTAAATCTTCTGCCATAGTTTTTACATATTCTATAATTGCTTCATTTTTGTATGCTTGAATATATTCTTTTGATAAAAATGTATTAAAAGCATAACCTAATGAAAAAATTTTATAAATATCAAAAGGGGTTTTATTCAACATCCCTTTTTCATAATTACCGTGAAATTTGAAATAAATCCCATATCCATCTTTGTGAAATCGAATTATCATTCTCATATAAATATATATCCAATATGTTCTCCATTCTGATGTATTCCATTCTTTTAAAAGTAATTGAACTATACATAATAAATAATTTACGTCAGTTGTAATAAAAAAATCCGGTGTTTTTTTAAAACCTAATGCTTTCGAATATTCATCCCAATTAAAATGAAATCTTTCCAGGGCTTCTTTGGGTGTAATTTTATGATAAGTAGTTAGATCATTTTTTTTGTTCAACACATTACATGAAAAAGTTTTTGCTATTTTTGTTTCTACATTAAAAATATCTTCTGGATTCAATGAATGATTTTTACCATAGAAAAATTCAAAAATTTCATTTATATTTTTCAAAAATTTTGCTTTGTATTTTCTATTTTCAAGATTGGTTTGATCAAAATAAACATTCATATCAATTAATGATAAAGTAGGACCTCCGATATAAGATCTAAAAATAGATGGTTCTTTATCGTCTGGATTCAACGTCCAAATTAATGGAGACCCCCAATTTACAACTTCGTTTCTATTAATATATGCTAATAATTCCCACAAATTATTATTAGTGATTAAAGTGTCGATTATATTTTCGATTTTTTTTGTATGTTTGATAAAAAACTCTTTTTTATTGTATTTTTTTGTTGTTGATTTATAAAAATTATGAAAAGAAATATAAAAAGGAGATTTGCTATTTTTGTTAGTTGTAACATATTTATTAATAATTTGAAGTAAATCTCTATAAACTTTATCTTGTATCAATCGAAAATCATCAAATTGAACAATATAATTTTGATTTACTTCGGGTTTAAATGATTTTAACCATCGTTCATTAATATAAGAATAAAAATCGTCTTGCGGTTTTATGTTTGAAGGACTTATGGCTTTTTTCAAATCTTTTAACGTTTTTTTCTCTAAATTATATTTTTCTATGTCCGTGGTTTTTTCTAATTCTTTTTCAAAAGGTGTTAGATTTGATTGAAATATGGTACATTGTGATTTGCGCGTTTTATTATTATCATTTTTTTTATTCTGTTTTTTTGTTTTCATTATTTATTATGTTATTATATAATAAATATATAATATTTCATGAAATCTGCTATAATACACAAACACATAGACACACATTTTATTTCTAAAACAAATAACAATTGTAAAAATCAAGGTAATTGAGTATATTTATAAAATTAAAAAAAAAAATGAAATAAAAAATAAACCTTAATAAATGAGTAAAATACGATTATGACAACACAAGAAAATACTAATACTGATTGTTTGGTTCTTAAGATTGAAGAATTATCTGATGGTGAATTAGACACCACTCTATTTATTTTATATGATGTACTTGAAGACAACTATATTATACGAGGTAAAAGAAGCAATGATTTTAGCAAACCTCAATCTGTTCCTTATTCTTTTCAATGTAAGCACCCTGAACATTTAGCTGATTTTATTAGTTTTATAGTTTGTACAAAAAATAAATGGTCTTATTCACTTTATAATTACAATGATCTTCCTAATCACTCGGACGAAATTACATATGAATATTTGAAAGATCTTGATAATGATCCATGTTACGAGATTGCTGCTTATGATAATAAAAACTATTGTAGAGAATATTTAGTTAAATCTTTAGAAATGTTAAAAAATGTGTTTAATCATTATTAAATAAATAAAAATTATAATTATAATTATGAATGATATAAAAAAATTACTAGTAACTAGTTTTTTTTTAGTAGCAGGCGGAGGGTTACTTTTTTTTCTAAAAAATAGAAATGAAGATGAAAATTGTGATGAAACTATGATAGAAAATGACAAAGATTACATTAGTAGAGAAGATCGTTTTTCTATAAAAAAAAGAATAAATAAATCAACAAAATATGATGAAGAAACTGATGACAATGTAGACAATGTAGACAATAAAGATAATGTAAAAAACAACGACAATTATTTTACTAGAAATGCTTATGATAGTGAAGAACTTGTAAAACCTAAAACGAAAACTATTTTACAAACAAAAACAAAAAAAAATAAAACAAAACAAAGTTTAAGTAAAAAAAGATATTATTAGCAAATATTTATTGTATATTATATTTATTATTTATAGTTATATAAACATAAAAATATTGTTTTTGATATGAAAAGAGTACCATTTGATATTATTATAAATCATATTATTCCATATACTTATAATGTTCAATCAAGAATATTACTAGAAGATATCAAAAATTATTATACAATAAAAGAAATACTAATGAATAAAAAATATGATACAAATATGATAAAACACGAAATAGTAGCAGTATTTTATCATGATAAGTATAAACTTTCTACTATTTTATATAGAAATTTTCAAATGAAATCTAAAAAAAAAGATTACAATATTATTTATAACTTCTCAAATAATAAAAGATTTACTATATTATTTGGTTTATTTACCAAAGAAGAGAGAGTATTATTTTTAGAACATATTTTACAAGATAATTGGTTTATAAAATAATCAGCATTTTACACCATTTATAATTGTAATGGTGTAAAATCCAAAAAAGCCCTCTCCGAGAATTGAACTCGGGACCTCCAGTTTACAAGACTGGTGCTCTACCTCTAAGCTAAAAGGGCACAATTATGTGTGCATGAATTTTATAGAATCTTATAATATTTTTATTTATTGTAAAATAACGCGCAATTTAAGTTTCTTAGAAATAAATTATATATATAATATCATATACTGATTTATCATATTTAATTTGTGTTGTATATTTAATATTATTAAAATTACAAATTTGACGAATTATTGTAGTAAACGTGTTATAAGTTAATTTTCTTTCTAAATATTTTTTTTTTGAATTGTGATAGCATGGTTTACACAACTCAATAAAATTATTAATTGTATCATTATATAAACCTTTTTTGAATGAATTGCTATTCAAATGATAATGTTTTTCATTTTTGGTACAAATATTTTCTAATAAATTAAATAATATTTCATTTGGTACTTGCTTTTTAAATATTTGAGATGTCATTATAAATAATTAATATTTAAAATTTATATTTATAAAAAATAATTTTATCAAATAGAGATCATGTAATTATGTATATTTCAATAAATATTTTATTATAAAATATACTAGAAATTTATGACTCTCAAAGAAAACCAATATCATTCAAAATTATGTAAAATTTTAAATAAGTTGTTTGTGAGAAGCGCAAGTTCAATTTCGTCTTCATGAATATTATGGAAAATAGTAATATATTTACATATAATAGGTATGATTTTATATTTTTCGACTTCATTTAATATATTTGTTGTTTTAACAAAAATAAAATAATTATCCAAAATGTCCATTACAGAATAACCCGTATCATATAATTCATATATTAATTTTATAGCTTTCTCAATATTTTTATTTTTAATAAAATTAGTATACTCTTTGAATATCCAAAAATTTATATTTGAACATAATCGTGTTGCTAGTGACAGTGTAATTTTATCTCCTAATAGTTTAAATTTTTCTATATAATTGATTAATATTTTTATAGTATTATTTGAAATAGTAATAATAAATTCTTCTGCGTCAGGTTCTATTGTAATATTTTCAACTGTTTTAATATGGTCCAATATTTTAATCAAATCATTTTGATGTAAAGATTTTATTTTTATAATATAAAATCTTGATTGTAAACTTTCTATGACTTTTTGAATATTATTACATGAAGATATGAAATGAACATTATTGCTATATTTATCAATACAATTTCGAAATACTTGTTGACTTTGTTCGTTTATAAGGTCAATATCATCTAATACAATTATTTTCTTTTTATTTTTAATAAGTGAACATGTTTGACAAAATATTTTTACATCCGTTCTGTAATAATTAATACCTTGTTCTTTTAAACTATTAATGTAAAGAATATTATCTTGGTATTGTTTAGGTTCTATATCTTTATAATATTCTCTAATAATTATATTCAATAAAGATGTTTTACCTGAAGCAATATCTCCAATTAATAAAATATTTAAATTATCCATTGATATTAGTGTATTTAACATTTGTTTAATATCTTCTGACATATTGAGATCTTCAAAAGATTTTGGTCGAAATTTATCTATTAATAATTTATTGTTAATTTCCATAATAATATTTTAATTATTTTGTATTTAAGTATATCTTTCTTATATATAAAATATAAAAATGTCTGACAATTTTTATAAAATATTAGGTGTCAGTGAAAATGCTACACATGATGAAATTAAAAAAGCATATAGAAGTTTATCTCTCAAGTTTCATCCTGATAAAAACCCATCTCTTGAAGCTACTGAAATATATAAGAAAATAAATGAAGCATATGATACTTTAGGTGACGATCAAAAAAGAAAACAATACGAAATGGAAAGGCAAAATCCTTTTATGAAAATGACTGATATGGGTGGAATGGCGAGTGATGTTGATGAGATTTTCAAAGCATTTTTTGGAGCAAATGGAATTCCTTTTGGTATGAGAATGTCTGGAATGGGATCTAATCCAGAAGTGTTTGGAGGAATGGGAATGCCTGGTTCGCAATTTCACATTTTTCATAATGGGCGACCAGTAAATGCCAATATGATGAATAAACCAAGTCCAATCGTTAAAAATGTTGTTATTGATATACAGCAAGTTTTTACTGGTTGTACTACTCCTATTGAAATTGAGAGATGGATACATGATAATAATATGAGAATTTTCGAAACCGAGACTTTATATGTTTCTATACCCAAAGGTATTGATGACGGTGAAATAATTATAATCAAAGATAAAGGCAATATATTAAATGATTCATGTAAAGGAGATGTCAAATTATTTATTAAAGTTGTAAATAATACAGAAATAAAACGGATTGGATTAGATTTAATTTACGAGAAAAAAATAACATTGAAGGATGCTTTATGTGGATTTTCTTTTGAAATAAAATACATAAATGGTAAAATGTATACTTTAAATAATACAAATGGTAATATAATAATTCCTGGATATAAAAAAATAATTCCTAATATGGGTTTAACACGAGAAAATAATACAGGAAATTTGATTGTTATTTTTCACATAGAATTTCCAGAAAAATTAACTGTAAAACAAATGGATGAATTAAAAATAATTTTATGAATAGTTTAGCTATTATATATTTTTATTTTTAATAATATTGATCTTTATATTATATATATTTATAATATACATATAATACTATAGAATGGCAGGAAGACCAAGAATTGTAAGAAATATAAAATCATATATAAATTATGTAGATAATCATACTGAATCTGGTCCTATGAAAATGGGTACAGCACCGAGCGTGGGAATTACACGTAATTATTGGCATAATTTACAATGTTATGCTAATCAAACTGCTGGGAAACCAAAAAAAAGTTATAAGAATATGGTATTTTTAGGGATAAATCCAGCACAGACACCTGTTTCTGCTGGATTTACACAATCCACCAATTATAATTATTCGTATATTCCAAATCGAGCATTGCTTAATTATTTAGCGGATTATAATACAAAATATCATAATCATTATTATAGACCATATTTAGTTAATGAAAATGATAAAGATTACAAAAATAATGAACCTAAAGAGTTAATAGAGTACAAACAAAAATATACGGAAATGTACAATATGTACCTAAATAGAAAATACATTGGGATGAATCGATAAAAATTGGTTCTAATCTAGTCCACTGTTTTTTCATTGTCAATTGTTGTGAATGACAATCCTGGATAAGAAAGTATTTTTGATATAGCGTTGTAATTGCCAAAGTATAAATCTTTTTCAACTGACGGTGGTAAAGGATATGGAAAATAACCATCTATTGATTTATATGAGTATCTTGGATAAAGACCTAAATATTGATAGAACTTTCCACAATCATGATTAATACATACGGTAGCTCTGTTGTTTTTCGCTCTTCTATTGGCCCTATTTTGTCCTCCTACACCACCGGTTCCTGGCTTATATTTATTATATAAATAAGTAGGTTTATTACATAGTAGACCATATAGAGGATTTTTTCTACCTCCGACACCAGTATTTTTTTTGTACAAAAACCCTGGAAAACCTTGTGGACGACCATACCAAAATTGACCATTTGAATTACTTCCATTACCAAATCCTTTGAAATATGACATTATATAGTATACTATAATAAAATAATAATAATTTTTTGATTATTATTATGTGAATAATTTATTGAATATTCTTTCTATATTCTTTCTTTCTATAATCATTACGAAATTTTTCTTGTAGGAATATCACATGATACAATGTAAATAGAATTTTCAGTAATTACAATAAATTCTTCATTACTCTTATAAAATTTTGCTATACCTGATGTGTATTCATCCTCTGATTTTACAAGTAACTTTTCACCAGTTGATTTTCCACCAATTAGCGCTTTTTTATCCAAAGAAGCAGTCCAATAATCTAACATGATTGGTTTGTCTTCTACTATTGACAATTTAGCAGCATGCTTTAAAGTAATATCAGATGGTAATTTATAATTAGTTTCACTTGCTGTTTTAACAGCTGTTTGTTTTTGTTCTGACATTTATATAATTTTAAATTATTAATCTTTAAATACTTATTTTACATTTTTAAATAAATATAAAAATAATGTGAATAATAATATTCTCAAATTATAAAAATGAAAATAATAATTGAAAAAGAAAACATCTATTCATTACATAATTTGGAAAATTATAAAAAAGAATTACATGATTCTGTAGAAGAAATTGTAAAAAAATATAAAGAAATAATTCAAGATTTTTTACAATTTATTTTAGAAAAATTAAAATTTAAAAGTAATGTATATTCAAAATTTATCATTCTACGTGGTGTTGATACAATAACAAATATTTTTAATATTATTTTATATTATACAAAAAATTTAGAATTAACTTTTTATCATTGTCAAAAATCATATTATTATTATGTTGAGTTTATCGAGCAAATATCAGAAGACAAACATGTATTTTTACAATTGAATTCGAGAGATGCTTCTACTTACGTGTTTAAAAAAAGTATTTTCGAATTAAGACATGATATAATAAAAAATGTAATATTTTGTAGCAATGAAAATACAAATAAATTGGATATTATACATGAATATATATATTTTTTGAAAAACACATTGGAATTAATTTTTCAAAAAATTAATTTGGAATGTTATAATTTGGTAAAAAAAAATGAAATTATAAAAAAAATACATGTAATATTTAATTTTATTTCTTTATTAAAAATAGATCAAAAAACCAGTAAAATATTGTACTATTTTTTTGAAAAAATAACTATATTAGAAAAAGACATAGATATTGATTTATATCTAGAAATATTATTTGTTATACTTAAAAAAATTATTAAAAATACGAATAAATGTATTTGTAACATAGAAAAAACCATCAACAATTATAATTGTAAAAAAATAAATATTATATCACATAATCATGATGATATAGATAAATTTGTAAAATTGTTCTTATGATTATAAATTATTTACATTGTATCATTTTTATCATTTTCGTTGCAAGAAATTATTATATGCTTTCTTCTCACCTTCTTATTTTTTATCTTATTTTTATTTTCAACAATATTTTCATTATGTATATTTTGTTGACAAATATTATTATATTCAGTTTTCAATATTTTTTTTAAAAATTCATAAATTATCATTAATATATATTCGTCGCATTTTCCAACAATCAGAACGCTCCCTGTTCTGAAAATCATAAAAGACACTTCTTTTATATTTTTATGTTTTTCCATATTTTCTTTAGAAATTTGACTACCAGTTTGTTCTTCTATACTTAAATTTGGATTAAAATAAAATTTACATTGAACACCCGGGTATGTACATGAATCATAAATAGATTGAATGTTGTATTTGTATTTTAATAAATCATATAAAGCATCTCGATTAATATAAAATCCACAATTGAAATTTGAATTAATTAAAACAGTTTCGCAATTGGTATCTCTATATTCTAATTTTTCATCAATGTTTGGTTGTAAAATTTCAATTACTAAATCTAATATTTTATTGAAAGATTCATCGTTTTGTATTCCAGGTATTTCCATTTTTCCTGTATTAAATACTTTCACATGAAATTCTTTGAAAATAGAGTTAATTTTGATTCTTAGAATTAAAACAAAGCAATTATAGAAAGCACTCTTTTTTTTTGATCTATAACTCATAATATCTTTTTTTGATAATCCAATAGTAATTTTTCTTATATCTTTAAATTTAATGCGTCCATGTGGATTATCTATACTTGTTATGACTTGTTCATCATAATAACCTATATTTTTAAGTCTTTCTTTAATATCGTTCAACTCTTCTTGGGTAGATGAATTGAACTTCATTTGTTTTTTTATGACACCATTCTTAGGTTCCATATATGGTATTATAGGTGTAAGCCAAAATAATTTATGTAAATTAATTGGAATATTCAAATAAGCAATTTTAGTTTTTGTTGATATATAAATATCAGAACATTTAACTTCATAATTGTTATTTATTAATTGATTTTTTAAATTGGGAAAAATATATTCGTTTTCACACTTACTATCATTTTCAATGTCATAATAGTCATCATCGTCATAATTCAAATCTGTTGAAATAAAATTCTCCCATTCTTCATTAATATTCATTAGTATAATTAATAAGTCTTTCTTTAAATTCTTTAAATAGAATAAAATTATATCAATTATTTTCTTTATTATAATATAAAGAATGTATAAAAGACAAAACAATACTAATATTGAAAAAAAGACTATTATCCCCATTGTTAAAAAAATACAACAAACAAAAGAAAATATCGATAATCAATATAGTTTGAAAAATAATTTATTTGATCCATCAAAAAGTTCACCACCAAATGAATTTATGCTGAAATTATATAATCGAGTTTCTATATATGAACAATATTCTTTAACACTTCAATTTTCTCAAAAAAAAGAAGAGAATTTACTCAAAAAATAAAATATTAAAATATTATTATTATTATAATTTTGAGAAAGCATTAAATTCTCTATAAAATCTAGAAAATCACTAGTAAGATGAATACAATTATTACGAATAATATAATTTATAAAATCTTTCAGTATATTTTTTTTATCTATATTATAATTTTTACTTATAAAATGAATATAATTACAAATATCTTGTATTTTATCTTTGTTTTTTAGTTTATTTAAAATGTCTTCCCATATTTTATTTTCGATAATAAATAACATATTGCTTTCTTTATCATTTATTTGTATAGTTTCTTGTGTTTCTTCATTCATAATTTTAGTTTTAGTTATTTTATTTGATTGTATTCTTTTTTTATTATTGGTTTTTATAATATCTTGATTTGATTGCATAAAATTGAGCATACTTCTTAAATCCGATTTAAAAATCTTTTGAATATTTATTAATGATTCTTTGCTAAAATGTAAACCTTCTTTTTGCGATACATTGTCCAAAAATTGAATAATATTTTCTTTAGGTAATTGATTAAATCTCAATCTTATAAATTCATTTTGTAAGCCTTCATCTATACGACTTATATAATTACATATTAAACAAAAACGAACAGACCCCGAGTAATTTTGTAATAAATACTTTAGTGCTTGTTGCGCATTTTTAGTCATATAATCAACTTCATCCAAAATTACAAATTTCATATTATTATTAAAAAGAGGTTTTGAATTAACAAATGAACTTATTTGATTTCTAATTATATCTATACCTCTTTCATCTGAAGCATTCAAATGTATAATTAAATCTTTATTTTTAATATTTAACTTCAATTGATAAGCATTGATTAAATTAATAATAGTTGTAGTTTTACCTGTGCCAGGAGGACCATAAAATAATAAATTAGGAAAATACAATTTATCAATAATATTCTTTAATATTTGTTTATTCAAAGGATCTAATACGATTCCTTCAAATTCAACGGGTCTATATTTTTCACAAAAAGGTATATATTCTTTATTTAAATTCATATTATTTGATTATTACATAATTTCTTTAATAAAAAATTGAATTTAAATATAAAAATTATAATTACTTTAATCATGAATAGTTATAAAATTATGTCAGACTCATCCTATAAATCGAGTTATTTAGAAATTATCATTGGTCCTATGTATAGTGGTAAAACTAGTAAATTATTGGAAATTTATAAGCAGTGTAAATTTTGTGATATATCTGTCGCTGTGATAAATCATTCATATGATCAACGTTATCATGAAACATTATTATCGACTCATGACAAATTAATGATTCCATGTATACAATTGAATACACTAGAATCATGGCATAATACAGTAATGTATGAAAATAAAATGTTAAAAGATGCTGATGTAATTCTTATCAACGAAGCTCAATTCTTTCAAGATCTTTATGATGTCGTTATTGACATGTTAAAAAATAATAAAAAAATTTATATATGTGGTCTTGATGGTGATTTTGAACGTAAAAAATTCGGGCAAATATTAGATTTAATACCATATTGCGATAAAATTACAAAATTGACTTCTCTATGTTCTATTTGTAAAAATGGAAATTTGGCTATATTTTCATTAAGAATTACTAATGATATTGAACAAACCGTTATTGGCTCTGAAAATTATATACCAGTATGTAGGACGTGTTATGATACGCAATATAAAAATAAAAAAATAATTGACTGATTATATATATTAAAACAATTTAAAATCATTATATTAATTAATAAAAATTTAAATGGTAAGAATTAAAAAACAACAATCAAAGATTCTTTTTGAAGAAACCAATGTATCTCTAGAACCCCATATTGACGAAGAGTCATCTGTGTCTGTAGAAATACCTGTCGTTGTTAAATCAAAACGTGGGAGAAAATCCAAAAAATACATTCAACAACAACTTGAATTACAAAAGGAAGTCAATAATAAAGTTTATAATTCTAATGAAGTAACAGTTGAAAATAATAATGAATTCATTTGTAAAGACGTTGACGACAATCAAAAAAATGTGATATTACAATTTTCTAGCGTTGATAATTTAACAAATGTTGATAATAATAGTATAAATGAATTGATTGAAAGTCAAAATAAACCACCTGCTAAAAAGAGAGGACGAAAACCAAAAGGCGGTAAAATTGTACAGCAAATAATACCAGTTTCAGATTTAAAAGAAAATAAACCTAATATTATTTTACATCTAAAGTGTTTTTTAAAAGATTTGGAGCATAACTTAATGTTAAATAATATAGATTCATATAATTTTAATGGTAAAAGTGATTTAAATTATGATATTATTTCTGTAAATAATAATTTTAAATCTTTAGAAAATGATATTGTAAATAGTAACTTACATATTAAATATAATGAATTGAATAAAGATGATATTCATAATGTTGACACTTATAATGAATATGATGATACAAAAAATTATGAAAATAATGAAAAAATAAACAACGATATTGAAATAAAAGAAATTTGGAAAAAATTAAAAATATTAGAGCATAACTTACATGTTAATAATATTAGTGATAAAAAATCTGCGTGTTTTTGGTGTACATATGATTTTGATACTCCTCCGATTTACATACCAAAACATATGATTAATGATTCCTATCATGTGTACGGTTGTTTTTGTAGTCCTGAATGTGCTACTTCTTTTTTAATGGAAGAAAATATAGATAGTTCAACAAAATTTGAACGATATCATTTAATAAATCATATTTATTCTAAAATTTATGATTATAAAAAAAATATTAAACCTGCTCCAAATCCATTTTATATGCTTGAAAAATATTATGGTAATTTAACTATTCAAGAATATAGAACACTCTTTAAAAACGAACGGTCTTTTTTGATTGTAGATAAACCTTTAACAAGAGTATTACCAGAATTTCATGAAGATAATGATGATTTTATTATAAATAACAAAATTATTCCTTCAAATACATATCAAATAAAAAAGAAAATTCAGAACAAATATCAAACAAAAAATAATATACTTAATGAAAAATTTGGTATTTCTAGTTAATTTTTATCGGTTCATAGTGTCCGCCATTCCAATATATGTGAATAGTTTTTTCGCAATTATTATTGAGTGGAATAAATTCAATAATTCTATTGTTATTGTCTCTATAATTTGAAACATTGATTTGAAGTTTCCAAATATTACAAGCACTTTGTATCTCAACTGCTCCACCCCAAGTTGAAGGCAATCTCATATTTGTAATATAATTTTGTGAGCTACTATTCTCTAATACAAGAATTTCGTGAGTTTCCATTCCTTGGATTATCGGTTTATTTTCTTCTAAATAATCGCAAATCATTTGTCTAATTGTATAACTATTTTCATTTATAAAATAACTCAAGCTATTGAACAAACAACTCATTATTTTCAAATATATCTATTATAATAATAATATTGAATATTAAATAAAGATATATAATTATATTATAAATATTTATAATATTATTATATAAACATGAACAAATTGATAGTTGAATTGCCCCAAGATATTATTGATATTATCATTTCTTATACTTATAATTTACAAAATAAGGAGTTATTAGATGATATTCAAGACTACACTAAATCAAAAAAAGTGTTGTTTCATAATTATTATGATTATTGGATTTCATATATAAATGAAGAAGAACCTGAAGATAAATATTGGCTGATAAATGATTTAATATCATATACTAATAATCATAAAGCCACTATGTATGGTTATACAAATAAATTTTACGATATTTTTTATCGTAATATATTGCTTAAAACTAATGAAGATGTGGATAAATATATTATTAATTTAGATGATAAAAATGTGAATTCTCAAATAAACATCGTATTGGGACTTTTGACTAAACAAGAACGATATGAATTTATTTGTAATACTTTTTTTACAAAAGTGATTTGAAATCGTAACTGGTAACTTATTTGAAGAATTAAATGATGTATCTTTTGAATTCTTCAACGGTGTATAACGAATCAATTATTTTTTTCAGAACGGTCTTTATATTCTCTCATTGAACTGTCTAATTTAAATCGAATTTGCTTAAATATTTCTTGATTCAAATTTTTTTTATTGATATAAGTTTCTTTTTTATCAGATATGCCAAAATATTTTTTTATAACAATTAAATGATCATAATTATTTTCAACTAATTTTTTTCTTGCGAAATCTTCATTATAATCAGTTTGTCGCATTATTATTTGAATTTGTTCGTCTATACCAATTATATTGTCACACATTATATGAAATTAATAAATTATTTTTTAAATCATATTAAACGAATAATTTTATATAATATAATAATCGTAAAATGATGAGTAAATTTAAAAAAAATAATACAATTACTCTTAATACTGAACCTTTATTAAATGATCTAAATAAAATGTTAAAGGTTGGAATTAATGATTTATTAATAGATGTTGTTAATAGATATGAAATGCTAGAGGAAACACATAATGCTATAATGAATTTGCCTAGTATTAAAAATTCTTTCAAATCTGCTTCTTTATTAGAAGTAGATAATTTCGATAATTTTATTGAGGATGATAATAATACAAATATAAATAATATGACTATTCCAAATGATATATTCGAGAACGATACAAATAATGATAATTATACGATTTCTGATTTCGAACCTTTAAAAATAATTATGGAAAAAAAAATTCAAGATGAAATGATTAAAATACAAGCTTCAAATAATGAAATGTTCAATAAATTAATTATCCAAATAGAAAATTTAAAAAATGAAATTATCCATTTAAAAATAAACGCTTCAAAAATTGATAAATTGGAAAATGAAAATGAAAATGAAAAAGAAAATATTAAATTAGAAATAGTCGAAGAAGGCGAAGAAGTCGAAGAAGGCGAAGAAGGTGAAGAAGGCGAAGAAGTCGAAGAAGTCGAAGAAGTCGACGTTAAATCTGTAGAAACTGAAACCAAAAATGATTCTGATGGTGAGGAAGTCGAAGAAGAAGATGAAGAAGAATTATTTGAAATTGAAATAAACAATAAGACTTATTGTACAGATGACGAAGTAAATGGGTTTATTTTTGAACTTGATAAAGATGGAAATGTGGGTAAAAAAGTAGGCTATTTAAAAAAGTGTAATGCTTTTTTTGAATAATTTCTATTTTTTAGGAATATGGAAATATAATATTTTTTTATAATAAATGGTAAAATTGTGTACTCCGGCAATTATTTATTTATTATTTTCATTTACACAAATACTTATTGATACTTTCAAGGGGTTATATAATACAGCGTTAATTAAAATAATTGTAATGGTTATGGTTACATATTTATTACAAATATTATGCGATCGTGGATTAAATATTGTTTCTTGGATAATAGTATTTATACCTTTTATTCTTATGACCGTAATTGTTACTATGATTTTATATATTTTTGGTTTAGATGCTAGTACAGGAACAGTAAATTATAAATGTAAAGATTCGAAAGATAATAACATACACATTGATAAAGAAGGTAACGTTAAAATTTATGATCCATATTATGATAGTAAACATAAACCAGTTTATTTCAAATATCCTAACGTTATTGTCCCAAACCCACCAAGTCATCCATACGTTTATCATAGTTATAATCATTCATCTATGTCACCTCCACCACAGAATTACTCAAGTAGTCCAATGTTTCAATAAATTATTATCATAAATAATATAAATAAAAATCAATATTAATAATTACGATTACAAATAATATTATGCTATTCACTACAATATCGTGGTTAATTCTATATTCTTGTATATTTTATCAATATTTAAATATCAATTATCCTGAAAAATTACAACAAATTGTCATAAATGTAACTTATTCATTTGTGTATATATATAGTAAATGTCAAATTGGTTTATCAAAAATCACCAATATTGTATCTTTTTATATGGTAAAATATTTGCCAACAAATATATATGAATTAATTAGACATCAATCTAATGAAAATATAATCTGCGAATTAATATTTACCTTCATATTAGATAATAAACCAATTTTAAGAATGAGTAAAACAGAATTACTCAATAATTTAGAAAATTATAATAATGATAATGATAGTAACGATTTCAATTTATTATACAACTGTGATTTTATTCTTATTCATGATAATGAAAATAATATAAAAATAATGAAAATATCAGAACTCAATATTGAAAATATTAAATCAAAATCATATGATGTTTTTAAAATCGAACCTGTACAGTATAAACCATTATTATGTGAATTAATAATTGAAGATGATAATATTAAAATTGATTTCAAGGATATAAATGGAAAATATAATTATTTAATTTTGAATAATTCATTTGATTATCAATTCCTATCTTATTTTATGAAACAACATTATAAAATATTAGACATTGAAAATTATATACTTAGAGTTTTGGATGACAATGTAAACATGATGTTATTCGATAAAAATAACATTTTATATATTGACGAAAATAAAATAATACAATTATAAATATAAAAAAATAATATAAAAAAAAAATGAAATAGTAATTTACTTATGGATTCCCAAGAAAATACTAATTTAAAAGAAACAGAAATGGAATTACAATATAAACCTTTAGAAGAATTTAATTATTTATCAAATAAATGGACTCTTTGGGCGCATTTACCTCATAATACAGATTGGAGTATAAAAAGTTATGTAGAAGTCTACACTTTTGGAACAGTAGAAGAAACTATTGCTGTTACAGAAACACTTCCTCCTGTTTTGATTGAAAATTGTATGCTGTTTTTAATGAAAGAAGGTATTAAACCTACTTGGGAAGATCCACAAAATAGAAATGGAGGTAGTTTTTCTTATAAAGTTTCCAATAAAAATGTAGCAAAAGTTTGGAGAGACTTAACTTATCTTGTTGTAGGACAAACTATAAGTAATCAATCTTCTTATGTAAACAAAGTTACAGGTATTACTATTTCACCAAAGAAAAATTTTTGTATAATTAAAATATGGATGGCTGATTGTTCAAATCAGAATCCATCAGTTGTTACAAACGAGTTAAAAGGATTAACTCACGAAGGATGTTTGTTTAAAAAACATACACCTGAATATTGATTTTATATTTTAACTTTATATTTCAACATATTTCAACATAATAAAAACTATATAGATATTTTTTATTATATATAGTATACTGTACTATACTAATGCCTAATTGGTGTTATAATTTTGCTGAAATAAAATGTCCAGATAAAGAGATATATAATAAACTAATAGATTCAATTACAAATAAATGTTGGTTTACTACTTTCGCACCATTGAATATTGATATAGAATCTGAAAATGAAAACGAATTTGATTATAATCTAGCAAAAGACTTATGGAAAACAAAATGGAATCCAGATGATATAGAAATTGTAAACAAAGATGAAAATTTGTACACAATAATAATTGCTTTTGAAACCGCATGGACACCTCCTACGGGTGTTTATAGTATTATGAATAAAAAATATAATATAGAAACAATAGCTTATTACGAAGAATTAGGATGCGAATTTTTTGGGGAATGTATTTTTTCTAATGATCAAGAAATAGATGAAACATATGATATTCCATCGAATAAAGAAGAACTAAATGAAATACGGAATATAATTGGAAGAGAATTAGACGAATTTATGAGTTCTATTTGGGAACAATTAGAAGAACAGTGGCAACAAGAAAAAGATGATGAAGTTGATGATGATAATGACAGCGCTTAGATATATTGAAGATGATTACACCTTTTACATTTCAAAGACCGAATTTTACAGCAAACATATAATTTATTCTTTATACCCACACTTTACACATTCTGTATTTGTTTTGTATTTACAACGACAAGGTTCAGCAAATGATGTACTGCCCCTACATTCTCTACATTCCATAACGCATACTTCGGTCTTGATTATATTTCCATTACAATCATTCTCACGATGAAAATTATTATATATTTTTGGAATACCATATTTTAACCCTTCAAATTCTACAAAATCATTCCATTTTTCAAGTTTATTTATTTTACATATAAGCTCATTTATTTTTACATTATGTGAAAGTATTTCCTCTTCAAGTTTTTCAGTATCTTGAATATATAAGTCAATATTTATACCATCTAGTTTAGTAAATAGAACGGAATAATTATATGTTGTTCCACGGTTAATGTAAAAGTTTTCATACTCAAAACGAGTGTGTGTTTTTCCTCCAATTTTCATTTTTCTATTTGTTTTAAAGTTTATTCCTATCTTCCATTTTTCATAATTTTCAATTGATTTCGTGATTTCTTTATATTTTTCAAAATCTTCTTTATTATATCTATCTTTATATAATCGTTCATCTTTTATTGTTGGATATTTGCGTATAATACTGTATTCCATAATGTAATTATTTCTCTATATGAATAACACTTTATATTACAAATCAATTTTATATATAATCGGCCATTTTTATAAGTGTAAAACACAGACAAATTATGTGAAATCGAAATGAAATCGAAATTTTAGTTAGTTAGTTAGTTAGTTAGGAACTGGAAATGGGCGCTGATTACCTTCAATTACTAAAGGTTCTGGAATGTAAACAGGACCCTTTTTATAAATATTAGCGCAACATAAATTCTTTAATTCAGGTGTAAAAACAGGAGCTGGATTCACAAGATTTGTTGAGTTAATTCCAAATAAAAACGATTCGATATCAGGAGCATTTTTCGACATTTGATTACCTGGAATTTGACCAGGTAATAAACCTGTTCCAGGTAGTCTTGTATCGTATGCCGCTCCATATTGAGAATTGGGATATAAAGTATAATTTCGTGAATTTTGGTACTCTTTTTCTTCTAAACAATAATTACCTGGTGTATTTTTACTGCGAGTTGAAGCCATTTTTGTTGTTATTTATATAGTTTAAATATATTATTTTTTAGCATTTCTAATTTATCAATATTTATGATACCATCATTATTGTAAAAATCACATATACAAGGATAAAATAAATGTAAATTATCATATGAAAATAAAGTAATGAAACATGTCAATTCTTTATCTAAAGTAGAATCTAAATTCGTGTGTATAAAAATATTAGATTCATTTAGTAATTTAGTTTTTACAACATTTAACACATCTTTTATTTCTTTATTTCTAGACATCAATTCATATAATTCACTTATACGTTTATTTATTATATCCTCAAAAAAATCTTCTAAATTAAAAATACAAATCAAATCATATTTGTAAATAATATTCACTATTTGCTGTTTCTCTTCATAAGTTTTTACATTAAACTTGTCAAATAAATTTTTATCATTATATGTAATTTTATGATCTAATTTAATAATAGTATTCATTGATAATTTTATTAAATACATTTTTATATTTTTAAGTTGTTATTCTAAATAGATTGGAATTCTGTATGCTTGTTAAAATAATCTACGTCGCGAGTTAATTCGCGAGATGGCACACCACCACGAACCCACCCTTCTGAAGCAACACCTTCAACACAATTAGCAGGATTAGTAACTTTATCTTTAATAACAGGTAATAATGGGGTTGCGTGATATGTAGCATAACTTTTTTCACTTAAATTCGTAACACTTTTTTTATTAACAATTTGTTCTCCTTGTTGTATTTGTGATTCCATTACAGGATTTACAGAACCTCTTCCTAAATATGGAACTGTAGCAAAAGGACGCTGAAAAAGATCAATATGACACCTTGGATGTGTTTGAATAGTGCCAATTAAAAGTTCAGATGAATCATCAATATTACATCCTCCTGAACCACTACCATAACCACCGTTAAACATAATACCTGGTTGAGAAGTTGCTAATTGTCTTGGTAATTTCATACTGCAATCAGAAGAAAAATAATTTTGTAACATATAATTAGCATATTCTACGTTTTGGATGTCAGACTGTGATTTACAACAATCGTCCAATCCTATTCTACTCATATTATCAAATGTATAACTAGAAAGATTAGCCATTTTTATATAATATATATATATTAATTACATTATTTTTCTAAATAATAACAATATATATAGACATACAAACTCTTGAATATTTTACTAATAAAGAGTATAACGATAATTGTCTTGAACACGAGCAATAGCACCCTCTGGCGTACTTTCTTTTCCTGAATATTTTAAATCACTATACAAGTATTGAGCAAAAGCGCCTTGATCATTTACTACTCTGGTATTAGCAGTACTATAAAATAAGCGATTTGATTGATCCAATTCAAAATTATTCCACAAATCACCAAATAATTGTTTGTTCGTATTTTTTATTCCTGGATTCATAAATTGTACTGATTTCTTAACATTCTTCGTAATATCTTCTTCAACTTGAGGATTAAAACTAGGTGGCGCGGATTCTCTATTTGGTGTATCCATAATATCCGTTAATAGAACATTACTGAAAGGATTTTTTTTATTACCTTCCGTAAAATCGCTACTAATAACACTTTCTAAAGTTACTGGATTGGTAATATTTTTTGTTTTATTATTGTCAAATAAACCAGTTACTTCATTACCTTCAACAAGAAACCCTTCATCTAATTTGTTTTTTCGCATTTTATACAAAGCAAAAATAACAATCAAAGTAATTACACCTGTAATTATTATTTTATTTGATCGAGTTAAAATATATCCTAAAATAGTTACTAAAATAATAAGTCTTGTAATAGCATTTATTTTTTGTTCGTAAGACATATCTTGGGTCGGCCATAATTCTGATAAAAATCTTTTATCAAATAATATCATAGGATCATTTGTCCAAATATCTATTGTTGTCATTCTTATATATATTCAAATTTAAAAAAGTGAATCAAAATTATCTTTTATTTTCCACCCTTCCTAATTGTGGTTCTGCTTTTCCTAAAGGTGAATACAGATTCTAAAAATAACGGTCAATGATTTTACATTCAGAATGTTGTGATGAGGATGTTCCTAATTTCTCACACAGTTCTAAATAAATATTTATATATACACTATTATCTTCGTATTGTCTACACGTATACAAATCAAATGATATGTAATTTTTTTCTGGAAAAGTATGAACCGATAAATGTGATTCTGACAACAAAAAAATAAAACTACATCCTTGCGGTTCAAAATCATGATCTATTTCACCTAATATTGTATAATTATTAGCAATACATACATCTCTACATAATAATTTCAAATCTAATTTATTATTCAATAAACTTGTATTTTCAATTTTTTTGAAATCGCAAATCAAATGTTTACCTGAAATAGTAGTATCTTCGAACATTATATAATTTATTTTTTATATACTTTATATAATGTTTTCATTTTATATTCTTTACGAACATTGTATTACAATATACATTTTATTTTTTATGTATCTTTCTTCAGAGTTTTTCCGACATCATTGAATAATAATTCAAGTTCTTCATCAGAAATCGGAGGTGCTGTATTGTTTGTAATAACGGGCAAAGGGTTCAAAGGGTTTTGTTGTAACTTATCTTGTACTTCTTTCATCTTTTTATTCATATCTAATTTTGATCTCATGCGTTCTCTCGTTTTTGATAGTCGCGCTTGTTTATTCATTTCTGAAACCATTGCTCCTTGATTTATTTTACCTCCTTTACCCAAATTAAACATATCAGCCA